>Ga0247740_1000357_pt1 | contig 23367 bp, 15 predicted proteins | sample UWRJL148409B2_FD_180942 | JGI IMG/M metagenome (GOLD analysis project Ga0247740, IMG submission 180942) | Plant litter microbial communities from Arlington Agricultural Research Station in Wisconsin, United States - UWRJ-L148-409B-2 | ecosystem: Environmental > Terrestrial > Plant litter >...
ACGGTATTACCGAGGCGTGCGCCGCTGATCGCGCTGGCCGCGCTCGGGGGCCTGCTGGTGGCGTTGGGATCGTGGGCGAGCATGGGGCACGGCGAGGCCGCGCCCACCCCCATGACGAGGCCGGTAATCCCCGGCCCGCTCCCGCCGAACTCCGCGCCGCCGAGCTCGGCGTCTGCGATTCCTCCAGCCACGGCTAGTAGCGCACCCGCCAGCGCGGAGTGGGTAGTGATCCCCACGGGACACGTAAGGCTCGGGCTCGACGAAGACGCCGCGCGCGCGCTCCATGCCGAGTGCAGTCGCAGCCCGGGCGAAGACTGCGGCAAAAGCTTCGAGAGCTCCGTCTTCGGGCGGACCGTCGCGGCCGGATCGCCGCAGTCCGTCGCGGCGTTCCTGATTGAAGTGCACGAAGTCTCGAATCTGGAGTTCGCACGGTTTTTGGATTCGCAGTCGGGTCGCAAGTTGGACGCTTGGCCCGCTTCCGGTGTGCTCGTGCGTGACGCCAACGGGCGAGCCCTGGCCGCAGCGGCGGCGGCGACCAACGAATCCACGCCCTACGGAATCGAGCGCAACGGCCAGCGCATCGCGCCGGTGGCGGGGCGCGAGTCCGCAGCCGCGAGTCACCTCAGTTGGTTCGCCGCGGATGCGTATTGTCGCGCGCGCGGCGCGCGCTTACCGACTGAAAGCGAGTGGGAGCTCGCGGCGCGCGGGGTCGAAGGGCGAGCCTATCCCTGGGGCAATACGCAGCCCGGTTGCCGGGGCGTCGCGTTCGTCGGTGATGCCGCCGATTGCCCTAGCCGCCGCTCAGCGCCGGTGAGGGTCGGTACCTCGCCGCTCGATCGTTCGCCCTTGGGCGTGCTCGATCTGGCCGGCAATGTGCTCGAGTGGACCGCGACACGCCTCGACTCGCCGAACGCCGCGGACCTGCGTTACTGCGGCAACGCAGGCTGCGCGGTGGCGCGCGGCGGCAGCTACCTCGACCGCTCGGTCTGGCTGCACTCGGCGCTACGCAGCCGCTTCAAACTCGCCGACATCGTCGACAACTTGGGCTTCCGTTGCGTCAAGGATCTGCCATGAACCGTTGCTCGCTTTCGTTCGTGCTCCTACCACTGTGTCTCGCGTGCGGCGCTTCGCAAAGCCGGCAAACGCCAGTGCCAGCTCCCCCCCGAGCGCTAGCGGCGTCACCGGTCGATCGCGAACTTTCGCTCCGCGGCTTGAAGCGAACGGACGCCGATGCCGCGGTTCCGCCGCCAAATTGGGCGGAAACACGGGCCTCACTCTACATCCTAGCGCGCACCCGGGAGGGCCAAGTGGCGCTCGTGGGCAGTGGCGCGCAGCTTCACACTGGCGAACAAATCGAACTGCACGTGAGCGTGGGTCGCCCGTCGTACGTTTACCTGATTCAAATCTCGCCGAATCAGCAGACCACGATTCTCTATCCCGGGGAGGGTGAGTCGGATCGGATGCTGCCCGGTACCGACTACCGCATGCCGACGAACTCGAAAGTGCGGTTCGAGTTGGACGCGAACGTCGGGCCCGAGCGGCTGGCGTTCGTCGTGACCGATCGGCCCTTGGCGACGGGAGACGCCGACGTGCGCGCTCTGATCGGCCAGCTCCGCGCCACCGGGCGTTGGGCAACCGACAGCCAACGGGCCGAGGCGAGTGAACCCGCAAGCGGCGGCGGGCTCGCAAAGCAAAGTGCGGGCCCCGCCGCGGTCGCCAAGGCCGGGCCGATTCACGGTAATGGCGGCACTCGCGGCTTCGTGCGGGCCACGACCGGCACCGGCCGCGCCCTCGACGTTCAACCCGACCAAGCCGGGGTTGCGCTCGCGTTCTTCGACTTCGATCACATCCCCTGATTGAGTAGCGGGCCGCCTTCGCGCGGTGCCTGCCCGCTGGCTCGCCAGTCGGTGCGCCCGGTGGCCTGCATCACGAAGAAGAGCGTAGCAATCGCGCCAATCGTAACGGCCAGCCCCGTGAAACCATCCCAAAAGAACGTGTAAGAAAAGAGTACCAGGTACAAGAACTGCGCGATGCCGATTTCACGCAAGGCGAACGTCCAACCCACGAACAGTCGCGCGTAGCTCACGACGAGAAATAGCGAAACTCCCGAGGCGATCGCGAAAGATGCGCCAATCGACAGGCGATCCACCAAGTAGGCAAAGAGCAGGTGGAAGGCGAAGAATGCGCAGCTGAGTAAGAAGTAGTGCATCGGGTGCAATTCTCGTTTTTGCACTTGGCCGAGCACTGCCACCACGAAAAAGAAAAACAGCAACGACACGGGGGCAAAGAACGTCACTTTGCTGGCAAGGGGCCCTGGGTTCAGCAGCTGCGGCAGCTCGATGCCGATCGCGCTAGTCGAGATCAGGCTGTCGAAATGCCACGTGCCGCTGAAGCCGTTGGCCGTGATTGTGCGCGAGGTCGGGCTCAGGGTGTCGGTCGGAAAATCGACATTGGTAAAATTCGTATCGATGCGCACCGTGAGGTCGTGCACTTGCCCGCTGCCCTCCGCCATCAGGTAGCGGAAGCTCGAAGTGCCACGCGTCCGGTACGCGACGTGAAACTTCTGGCGTTCGCCGGCCTCGAAATGGCGCGAAAATACCGCCTCCCCCGCCACGATTTTGTAATCCACGGCTCGGCTATCGCCGTCCTCGATCGAGAATCCGTCGAAGCTCGCGCTGCTGTTTGACTCGGGAGTGCCCGAGGTTTGCAGAGGGAAGTGCACGACCACGTCGTGTGGACCGAGCGCGTCGTTCGAGAACGTATATTCAGCGCTGAAGTCGATGCCATAGGTGGGAAACCACATCAGGCCCTTCTGCTGTTGCTCGAGCGCCAGCTTGGCGCGGACGTTCGATGAGTCGAGCGTCAACGGCACGTTGACCTTGGTCGCGTGCTGCACGATTTTCTTGCTGTTCCCCTCGGGCTTTTGTTCAACCGTCACTTCTTCGGTCAGTTCGGTCCTCTGGTATTTGGCGAGCGGCGGCGCTTGTCGCCCGGGAGGCCCCCAGAGCGCGTTCACCTCGTTGCCCAAGCTGCCTGACAACGAGCTGGTGCGCAGGTTCAAGGTGCTGCCCAGAATCATCCACGCCACGGTGCAGCCCAGCCAGATCACGACAATCGCCAAAAATCGTTTCACCTAAGCCTCCTGATTGAGCCTTGGTTCTGACGGCGGGATGCGGCCGAACCGCGCAGGAGCGCGGGAGGTTCGGTGGAGAAAGTGAGGAGCAAATGTGGCGAACGCGGGGCCGGTCGCGCTAACGCAAGGGATCGACGAGCACGGTGAGCACCGGTCGCGCGTTGCCCAGCGCGCGCTCGAACAACGACGGCTGCTCGGGGGCCGCACAAATGGCCGCGAAATCATCGGGGCTCAGGCCGCGGGCGAGGCGCGCGGCAAAGGTCTCGCGCAAGAGTCGTAGGTAGTAGTCCACGTCGTAGTCGCGTGGATCCGGATCGAGCTCGGTGCCGTCGCGATTGGGGACGTCGGCGTCGGGCAAGAGCCCGGCACGGCCGCGTGCCGCGCGATACACGCGGACTCGTTCTCCCGGCGCCCAGTCATCGCGGCCGCTGCTCAGCATCGCTTCGTAGCTCAGTTCGCGGCGTTGCTTGCGTGTTGCGAGGTATTGATGCGGAGTCTTGGTCAGGCGCACGCGGGCCGACATTTCGAAAGTGCTCAGCGTGCGCTGCCGAATTGCCGCTGCGGTGTCGACGTAGGCCGCTCGCACCCCCAGCAAATCACCGGCCAATAAGCGTCCGATCGCACGCCGCAAAAATGCTTCTCCGAAGGGCTCGGCACGGCTCGAGCGGAAGGCTACACCGCGTAACACGAGCGCGCCCGAGTACGGCTCGAGGGCATAGTTCTTCGGCTCGTGCGAGAGCATCGCCGCGTAGCGCCCGTCGAACTCGAGCTTCACCAGGGGCGGCAAGAGCGCCGCCACTTCGGAGACGACGCGCCGTTCGTCGGCTTCGCTGAACTCATCCGGGACCGCGAAATAAACGCCGTCGGTGTCCGCCTCGAGCAACTGAACGCCTCGCTGGGCGAGCTCGCGGCACAAGAGGCCCAAGAGCTCGCGCCCTCGCCGAGTCACCTCGTTCGCCGCGTGCACGTCGGCAAAGCGCGTCAGCCCGACCGCGCCCAAGTAACCATACGCCGAATTGACGACCAGCTTCATGGCTGCGGAAATGGCCTCCTGCGTGAAGCGCTCGTCAGAGCCGCGCTCGGCGACTCGCGCGCGCGCTTTTGCGGTCAGTCGCTGCTCCACGAGCTGATCGACCAACGCGAGCAGGGCACCCAGGCGGTCACGCTTCGGACCAATGCCATATTGCCGCATCAATGAGGGATACAAGCTCGCCACGTCTGCCTTGACGATCCGCTGCGCGACGCCACTCGCAAATAAATGCAAAGCCGCACCCGTATGCTCGGTCCCGTCGCCGGCTTGGTGAACGGGCAAAGCCGCCCCCGAGCGCAGGTAGGCTCGAATCAGGAGCGGATCGAGGACGCCCGTCGCTGCGCCCGCGTCCGCCAATCGCTCGTAACGGCGCGGGGCCATTTGCGCCAGCGCAAAGGCCGCGCCGCCCAATAGCCGCGCCACTCCCGCCGCTTCGCGCACGTCGTCCTTCGCGTAGCGGCGCACGCGCTCCGGATCGTCCAAGAACACCTGGTGCACGCGGGCCCCGGGCACGTACTCACGCTCCTCGCTCGCGAGCCCGAAGTGCCGAGCTACTGCTTTCAAACCGTGCCCCGGCAAATCACGGGCCGCAAAGTCGTGCCGGCGCACGGCGTCGAGTGAGTCGAGCAACTCGCGCCCCGCTATCGTGTAGCGCGAGCGGCGCATCGTATCCGTACGCTGCCGCTCGGCGCCTCGCGCCAGTGAAGCTCCACGCGCCGCGGGTCGGTGCTGAAGTCCGGGCTCGCCGTTGCGCGAAAGGAGCAGCGTCACCCCCAAGCGCCGCGCGCGTGCCGCGAGGAATGGCAGATCGAACCCGTGCAGGTTGTGATTCTCGATCACGTCCGGGTCGAACGCGCGGATGCGGGCGCACAGCTGCATCAGTAGTTCCGCTTCTGCGTCGTCACCTTCGCCGGCGGCCTCCAACGTTTCTTCCTCGCCCTCCGGCGAGCGCAGCCCAACCAGGAAGATCCTGGCACTTTCCGGGTCTAAACCGGTGGTTTCCAGGTCGAATTGCAAGCGCCTCAAGGCGTCAAACGGCAGATCTTTGAAATACGTGCGGCCGGTCGCGACCAGGTACTGCTCCTCGGGCGGCAGCGCCAATACTTGCTCGCCCCCCAGCTCGCGCAGGTGGGCCACCGGTCGCGCGAGCCGCTGTCTTGCGCCTTGCAACACCGCGCGCGCCAAAGCTCGACCATCATGCGCCCGCACCAGGTAGCGCAGCCCCGCGTCGCCTTCCAATTCTCGAAAGGCGACGTAGCCGGCTGGCAGGGGCGCCTCGTGCTCGGGGCACAAGCGTGCGCCCAGGTGCTGCAAATCGACCAATGATGCCAATAGCAACCAGGGCCGAAACGTCTCGTGCTCACAGAGCAGCTCTCGTGATTTCGGATCGCGGCGCCAGACGGTCGCACGGCCATCGGCATCGGCCCAGACCGACACGATGCCAGGGGTTGGATCCCAACCCCACAACCAGTCGTCTTCGATGCGCGTCACGAGCCAAGGGCAAGCTAGCACCGTCCGCCGCTGCTTCCGCAATTCCGAGAATTTGCGGGACTTCTGCCAGATCGTCGTCGGTTAGCGTTCTGACGGCGTTTTCGGAGAGCTATCGATGATCGCCTCCAGCTGAGACAGCTCGACCGGTTTGACCATGTGGAAATCGAAGCCCGCGTCGGCGCTGCGTTTCCGGTCCGACGCCTGCCCGTAGCCGGTGAGCGCGATCAGACGCAGCGCCGAGAGGTGAGGGATCTCGCGCAGGCGACGACCCAGCTCGTAGCCGTCCATTACCGGGAGTCCGATGTCCAGCACGGCCAAGTCGGGGGTGAAGTGCCGAACTTCGGCCAGCGCGGAGGGCCCGTCGTGCGCCGTGCGCGTTTCATGCCCCAGAAACTCGAGCGCATTGGCGAGGAGTTCCGCCGCATCCGTGTTGTCGTCCACGACCAGGATGCGGCGCGAGTCCGCCTTTTTGCGAGGCGGAGCGATGGCCGCGGCGCGGGGGTCGGACTTTCCGTCCGGTTCGGACGCGCGTGGTAAACGGAGTGTGAATTCGCTTCCCGTCCCGTGGCCTTCGCTCTTGGCGGATACGGAGCCTCCATGGAGCTCGATCAGTGTCCGGACGATGGTGAGCCCCAAGCCGAGCCCTCCGCGCGCCCGGTCGATCGCTTGCCGCTCCTGCACGAACAGATCGAAAATCCGCGGCAGCATCTCGGGCGCGATGCCGACGCCATTGTCCTTCACGAGCAGCACGATCTCCGAGCCCTCGCGTTTCGCGCTCACCTCGATGCGTCCGCCGCTGCCCTCGGTATACTTGGCCGCGTTGTTGAGCAAGTTCGCGATCACTTGAGCGAGCCGTAGCGCGTCGCCCTGCACCAATAGGCCGTGCGCGGGGACCTCCACGTGCAGGTGGTGTTGCCGTTGCTCGATCACGGGGCTTGCGAGTTCGATCGCAGAGGCGACAATCGGCGCCAAATTGACCAGTGCGCGATCAATCGCGATTTTGCCGCTGGTGATGCGCGAGACGTCCAGCAAATCGTCGACCAAGCGCGTCAGGTGATCGACCTGACGCTCGATCATCGTGCGCTCTTTCTCGAAGCCGTGCTCCGAGCGCAGCTTCATCAGTTGGAGAGCGGTGGTGATGGGGGCGAGCGGATTGCGCAGCTCGTGCCCCAGCATGGCCAAAAATTCGTCTTTGGCGCGGTTGGCCTGCTCCGCGTCGCGTCGGAGCTGGCGCTCGACGATGCCCGCCTGCTCGACCTTGGCGCGCTCGGCTTCCGCATCGGCCTGGGCGGCGAGCGTCCGAGCATACAGCTCTTCGCGCTCGGCCTCGGCCTGCTTGCGCCCCGTGATGTCGACGGCGGTACCGGTGAAGCGAGTGAGGCGTTCGGCTGCGTCGAAGGATGCAAGACCACGCACTTCGAGCCAACGGCTGCCGCCATCCGGAAGCACGATCCGGTATTCGGTGTGGTAGCGGCCGCCGTCCTCGCCCCGCATCGCCGCGAAGGCACTGGCACGCACGCGGTCGAGATCGCCCGGATGAATGAAGTCGAAGCCGTTGGCGAGTGGGATCGGGCCGTGCTCCGGGTAGCGATGCAGCGTGCGCAGCTCGGCATCGCCCGAGACGCTCTCGGTCACCGGGTCCACCTCCCAGGTGCCAGCGCCGGTTGCTTCGAGCACGCTGCGTACCCGCTCTTCACTCGCGCGCAGGGTCCGCTCCACCTTCTTTCGCGCCGAGATATCCTTGAATATGACGGCCACGCGGGGCCGGGGGCTACCCGGGACGGGCAGCGCATAGACATCGAGTACGCGGTCGCTCGTGCCGAGCAAACGCTCGAAGCGGTGCGCCTCTCCGGTGCGCAGTACGCGGTCGTAAATGGCAATCGAGCCGTCAACGCCGTCCAGTGCCAGGCTACGAATCGTACGCCCGACCACACCGCTCACACCGGAGTGTACGGCGAACGCCGGGTTGGCCTCGATGTACCGGAAGTCGACCGCCTTTCCCGGCTCCTGTACGTCCTCGATGCGCTCGATGATGCAAAAGCCGTCGTCTATTGCTTCGAACAAGCTGCGATAACGCGCTTGGCTCTCGTGCAGCTCGGCGGCGGCACGCTCCTCGCGGGTGACGTCGATGACTACGCCCGGTAGCCGGAGCGGGGTACCGTCCGCGGCGTACTCGGCTTGCCCGCGCGCGACCACGGTTCGATACGCGCCGTCCGCGTCCCGCACGCGATACTTGGTTTCGTAGCGCTCGTTCTGCTCGATCGCCCGGCGGATTAGTGCTTCCGTGCGCTCTCGGTCTTCGGGATGAATGGCCTCGAGGTAGGCGGCGATAGGCCCCCCTTGCGCGTTCGCTTCCGAGACGCCGAACAAGCGCGCCAAGTTGCGGTCGGCAACTACGCGGTCGTCCCGCAGGTTCCACGTCCAAGTGCCGACCTCGCCCGCCGCGAGCGTTGCCTCCAAGCGGCTTTGGGTATCGTGCAGCACCTCTCGCGCCAGCTTCTGCTCGGTGATGTCAGCCGACACACCCAGCATGCCCAGCGCGTTGCCCGCGGCGTCCGTTCGACAGCGACCACGTACGAGCACCCAATGGAGGGAGCCGTCAGGCCAACGGATGCCATACTCCATCTCGAACGAGCAACGACCGTCGATCGCGTTTCGAACGGTTCGCTCGAACAGCGGTGCGTCTTGCTCGACAATCGAAGCGCGGAGTTCGTCGTACGTGAGCGAATCCGCTGCGCCTCGCCCGTAGTTGAGCTTACAGGTGTCAGAAACCGTCAGCCGCCATGTCGCGAGGTCCAAGCTCCAGATGCCGAGACGGCCGACTTCCAGCGCCAGATTGATCTGTTCTTCGGTGCTCCGTTGCGAGACGGGAGCGCGACTCTGCGGCGCCGGGCCAAATGCCCGATCTTCGTCGACCATGCGGCGCGCAGTATACGTTGTCCGCGGCTGGAACCGAGGCCGAAGGTGGCGTCGGCGGGGCATTTTTGCGCGCGCGCGCGGATCTTGGCCAAGCGCGCCCCAACTCTTCAATCCCCGGGAGCTACGGCTTGTCGGCTTGCATCACCTGCACTGGCTTCGGGAATTGACGCAAGCGGTCGTTCAGCCAGCCCGTCTTGGCGAATGGCATTAGCTCCAAGCCATCCCCGTTGTTGGCGATACCGAGCGAAACGGCTTGACCGCCGAGCACCAGAGCCATCTGCGACTTGTCGCCGTTCTTGTACACCCGCCCCGCCGCGTCCCAGATGCGGCTCTCGGATGCGATCGTCACGTCGGTCATCGGTCCACTGCCTCGCACGCGCGCCGATGCACGGAAGTCCTTCAAGCTGGTGAACATCGGGATCAGATCGCTTATCACGTCCTTCTCGGCGAGGGACTTGAGTACGGGCTCGAGATCTCGAGTGCGTACGCTCACCGTGCCGTCGAAGGCACCCGGCTCGTTGCTCCAAAAAGTCAGCCGCGGGCTGGTCAAGTCCATCCACCAACCGTTCAGATCGGTGCTGCCCACGTTCATGCTCCAATCGCGCATCGAGAGCACGACGCTCTGCATCATGTTGAGCTGCCGCTTGGGGTTGAAGCGTAGCCGACTCTGGAAGTCCATCTTTCCCGCGAGCTTTACGCCAGCCGCCTCCAGCTGCAGGTCTTTGGTTTTGGCCTTGAGCGGGCCTTCCACCCAGTATTCGTGATCCATGTCTAGTTCGAGTGAAGCGTGGGTCTCGCCCTTTATTTTCAAGGGCAAGTCCCCGGCGAGCACCGGCGCCAAATCTTGCAAGTCGACCGAGACGATCTTGGGCATGCGCAGCAAGGCGTGCTGTAAGTCCGTCGACTTGCTGAGCTGAATGGTATCGAGCTGGGCTTCCTCGTGGTGGCCGTGGATCTGGATCGTGAACGCGCGCATTGCCTTGGCGAGCGACACGTACGTCGACTTGGAGCTCGATCGCACGATTGGCAGGCGCTTCTCCGAACCCGCCGCGTCGAAGTCGAGTGCCCAATCCGTGCTAACCCCAAAGCCGACGCCCTTGAGGTCGAGGGCGTCGGTTTGATAGTAGAGGTGGCTCTTCGTTCCGAGCTTCCCTCGGTCGAGGTACAGGTCCACCGCGAGCGGGCCTTTGCCTTTGCTGAGCTCGAGGTGCTGCTCCTCGAAGTACGAGCCGAGACTGCTCATCGACTCGACCGTCGAACGCAGGTTCACCCGCGCGGACACGAGCTCCATGAAGCTCGCATCGGCGTGCTCCTTGGGATTCACGCGCGGGATATCGGCCGTTATTTGGCCCTGTAGGCCCGTTGCGATCGTTTCTTTGGCGCCGAAGCGGAGCTCGCCCGGCCCCAACTCCTGCACCGCCGTTTTCACCTCCATCACGTTCGATCCGACGGTGAAGCCGCCGCGCAGGTGCCCCTTGCCGAGGTAACGGTACTCGAAGAACCACAGCTCCTTCACGGCAATGTCTAGGCCTTCGACCCGTACGGTCCAATCGGCGTCTTGCTCCTCCGTCTTTGCGGCCGTCGCCTCACGAATCACGTTCTTGCCAGGCAAGCCCTCGAGCGGTGGATACGCCTTCACGCGGCGCTCGATGCCCTTCGTGTCCTTCACCTGCACGCGCATCTGGTAGAGCACTTCGTTGGCGGCCAGCTTGGTCACGTGGACGCGGCGTTTCACGAGTTCGAACAGGCTCAGTTCGATCACCAAATCGGTACCTTCGAGGATGAACTGCGTCGTGCCGTTTTGCAGGATGCGGACGTGCTTCATGTGCACTCTGCCGGGCCAGATCGTATAAGCTGGATTGGCGATCTCGACGCGCAGATCCTCGGAAGCCAGGATGCGCTCGACCAAACCGGTCCACAATGCGAGCGTGACGAGAACGGGGTAGGCCAGTACCGCGAGCAGGATTGCCACGCCCCAACGCAGCTTGCGCTTTCGCGGCCAGGTGAACGGAGCATGAGTCGCAGCACGAGCAAGCCAAGCGGGCGTTTGCATGAGCAGGGCCGTGAATGCATTGCCCGTTCCACGACACCGCACGTGCCCGATCGCACGGGCCCGCCTCTTGCTTACAACGGGTCATGAAGCCACCGACTGACGACAAGAATGCCGCGTTCGTCTGCGCTTGTGAGGCGTGCCTGCGCGACGGCGTTCATGAGCCGAAGTGCGCCGTGCATCAGGAGCCGGCCGGCGTCTGTAGCTGCGGCCGCAGCGAGCAATCGAAGGGCGCTGGCTGATCCGACTTCATGGCCATTCGAGGACGTGCCCCATCGGAAGCCCAGGGCGCCGCTCGCGAGGCTCAGGCTCATATTGGTATTTCGGGGTGGCGGTACCCTCCTTGGCGCGGAGTGTTCTACCCGCCAGGGTTGCGGCAGGCAGCCGAGCTAGCATTCGCCAGTCGCGCATTCGCCAGTATCGAGCTGAACGGCTCGTTCTATTCCTTGATGCGGCCTGGCACTTACCAAGCCTGGTACGATCAGACGCCGGAAGGGTTCGTCTTCGCCGTCAAAGGGGGGCGCTATATCACGCACCTGAAGCGGTTGAACGACGTCCAAGCACCGCTCGCCAACTTCTTCGCTTCCGGCGTATTGCGGCTGCGCGAAAAGCTTGGGCCGTTCCTTTGGCAGTTGCCGCCTCAGCTCGCGTTCGATGAAGGGCGCGTTCGCGCATTTCTAGCGCTTTTGCCGAAAACGACCGCGCAAGCCGCGTCACTCGCGCTACAGCATGACCAGCGTTTGGCGAACCGCGCCGAGACTCGGGCCTTGGTGGACCTGCCACTACGGCACGCGCTCGAGGTCCGGCACGCGAGCTTCTTGGATCCGGCGTTCATCATGCTGCTACGCGAGTACGGCGTGGCGGCGTGCGTTGCCGATACGGCCAACCTTTACCCATGCGTCTGGGATCTGACCGCCAACTTCGTCTACGTTCGCCTGCACGGAGCGAGCGAGCTGTACACTAGCGGCTATGGCCCGCGCGCCTTGCAGGGCTGGACAGAGCAAACTCAACGTTGGCTGCGTGGTGAAAACAGCCCCACGGACCGAGTGGTGTGTACCGAAGCGCCGCCCCAGATCGCGCGCGATGTTTATGTCTACTTCGACAACGACGTCAAAGTTCGAGCCCCGTTCGACGCGCTCAACTTGCGACGCCTGCTCGACGGACAGCGGACCAAGCGCCCGCCGCGCGCGCTGGCCACGGTGACCGAGACCCCACGCCAGGATTGGGCCGCTTGGAAGGCCGTGGGCAGGTCGGTTCGTTGAGCACGACGCGGGCGATCAGCGAGCGGGCTCCGCGCTGGGTGTGGCTTTGGGCACCGCTACGGCATTTTTGTCCGGTTTGATCGTCGCTCCGGAGTGGCGCGCGAAAACCTCGGTGAATTCCGCGCCGACCAACAAAACCTGCGAGGAATAGTAGACCCAAATCACGAGCGCCACCACGGAGCCTGCGGCCCCATAAGCGGATTCGACGCCAGCGCTGCCCAGGTACAAACCCAGGGCGAATTTGCCCACCGTGAACAGGCCGGCGGTGACGGCCCCACCGACCCATGCGTCGCGCCAGCGGATTTGAGCGTCAGGCAGCTTCTTGAACATGAGCGCGAACAAGGCCGTGATGACGGCCAGTGAGATCGCGAAGTTCAGGATCTGCCACACCACGGCGCCCCCGGGCAGGGTGTGTTCGAACACTTGCCCGACCCAAGTCAGCGCGGCGCTCAACACCAAAGAAACGAGCAGTAGAAAGGCTACGCCGAGCACGAGACTGAATGAAAAGAAGCGATCCTTGATCAGGCCCCACACGCCTCGGCCAGGCTTCGGGGCCACGCTCCACACTGTATTGAGCGCGGCTTGCAGCTCGCCGAACACGCCCGATGCACCAAAGAGCGAGACCACGATGCCAACCACCGCGCTGATGATGCCCGAGCTCGGGGCCTTGGCGTTCTCGGCGATGGTCTGCACCGCGGCCCCCGCGCCAGTGCCGACGACACCTGACAGCTCGCCCGCAATGTGCTGACGCGCCGCGTCCTGGCCAAAGGCCAGTCCGGTGATCGAGACGGCCAAGATGATCAGCGGCGCAATCGAAAGCAGCGTGTAATACGCGAGCGACGCGGCCAGCCGGGTCACGTTGTCTTCATCCCAGCCGGAGGCAGTTTCCTTCAAGATGGGCCAGATCGAGCGAAAGCGGCGCGAGTTCATGGCACGGGCGCTTGCAACTTCTGTGCACGATTTCGGCGACTCATCCCGCTAAGACGGTCGCCGCCAGCGCGCGCAGTCTCGCTTGCAAGTGGTTGATCTTTATCGAGTTTTTTCGCTAGCTTGACACGCCGCGCGGGCCGGCACAAACCATCCGCTCATCGCGATATCAGGATACATGGCCCTCTCGCACTATGTCGAAACGCTCAACCTGTTGGGCGACGAAAGCCGAATCAGGCTGTGTGCGCTACTGCGTGAACGCGAACTATGCGTCTCCGATCTGGTGCGCGTGACGGGCATGGCGCAATCGCGGGTCTCGACGCACCTGGGCCGCTTACGCGAGGCCGGCTTCGTTTGGGATCGCCGGCAGGGCACGCAGTGCTTTTACGGCTTGGCGCTGGATACGCTGCCCGGCACGGCCAAGGCCGTGTTGGATGAAGCGGGAGCGTCCGAAGATCCGACCCTGCTCGGCGATCAGAAGCGCTTGCAAGAGTTGGAGGCGGAGCGCCGTGGCGGCTTGCCCGACTCGGCCGCCGATGAGCTGGAGCGCTACTACTCGCCGGGGCGGACTTGGCAATCACTCGCGCTCGGCATTGCCGCTTTGCTCAATCTCGGCGATGTGCTCGATGTCGGCTCTGGCGACGGCGCAGCAGCGGCGTCGCTCGCGCCCCATTCGCGCTCGCTCACCTGCATCGACACGAATGCGCGCTCGATTGAGCTCGCGAAGGAGCGCCTCGCGCGCTTTCCTCGAGTGATGGCTCGAGTGGCGGACGTGCACGCGCTGCCATTCGCCGACGCTTCGTTCGACCAGGTGATGATATTTCACACGCTGACCTATGCCGAGAAGCCGGCGCTCGCACTTGCGGAGTGCGCTCGGGTCCTGCGCCCGGGGGGGCGCTTGGTACTGCTCTGCTTGAATCAGCATCGACAACACGAGGTGACCGCGCGTTACGGCGAGCGTCACCCGGGTTTCTCGCCGCGCTCCGTGCGCAGCCTGCTCACGAACGCGGGGCTAACCGTGAAATCCTCTGAAATAGCCGCCCGCGAGGCCAAAAAGCCTCACCTTGAAGTCGTGCTCGCGATCGGCGAAAAGCCGCATGCGCTGGCGCAACCGCCTGCCAAACGCACCAGCCAAAAGCTCAGCTGAACCCGTCCGAAAACCATGCCGAACCTGCATCCCATCCAAAAGCTGCTCCAGAACCGCATCGCCATCATCGACGGCGCGATGGGCACGACCATTCGCACCTACGGCATGACGGAGGCAGACATCCGCGGTGAGCGTTTCAAAGACTCGAGCAAAGATCTGCTGAACAATGGCGATCTGTTCTCGCTCACGCAGCCGAAGATGATCTGCGACATCCATCGCCGCTTCTTGGAGGCGGGCGCAGACATCATCGAGACCAACACCTTTGGCGCCACGAGCATCACCCAAAGTGAGTTCTTCGTGGATGACCCGCGCGAACACGGCGGCCGCAAAGACCCGGAATTTTATCAGAAGATCATCGACGACAAGTTCCTCGGGGACCTGGCCTGGGAGATCAACGAGCAATCCGCGCGCCAATGCCGCGAGTGGGCAGACCGCGTCGCCAATCAAGATGGCAGGCCGCGCTTCGTCGCGGGTGCGATTGGACCGCTCACGGTCTCGCTATCGAACTCGCCGGACGCGGATGATGCCGGTTTCCGCGTGTGTACCTTCGATCAGGTGAAAACGGCTTACGTGCAGCAGATCCGCGCGTTGATAGCGGGCGGCTCGGACGTGCTCTTGGTCGAGACCATCTTCGACTCGTTGAATGCCAAAGCCGCGCTGGTGGCGATTCGTGAGGTGTACGACCAAGACGGCAAGGAACTCCCGATCATGATCTCCGCTGCCGTCGGCCGCGGTGGCGAGACGATGATTTCCGCGCAGACGATCGAAGCGTATTGGAACGCGGTCAAGCACGTGAATCCGATCTCGATCGGCCTGAATTGCTCGCTCGGTCCGGATCTGATGTACCCGTTTTTGGCCGAGCTGTCGGCGAAGTCGAGCACCGCCATCTCCTGCTACCCGAACGCGGGTTTACCCAATCCGCTCTCGGTCACGGGCTTCGATCTCGAACCGCCGGACATGGCGCGCTACCTGGGCGACTTCGCCAAGAACGGCTTGATCAACATCGCGGGTGGCTGCTGCGGCAACACGCCCGAGCACATCGCGGCGATCGCCCAGGCGCTGGAGAGCAAGCCCCCGCGCGCCTACTTCAGCGTTGCGCAAGCGCTCGAGACCGCCGCGCCAGAGCCGGCGCCTGGAGGGGAGCGGCCGCTCCGTCTGTCGGGCTCGCAGCCGTTCACCCAGCAAATCGGCGTTTATATGATGCTCGGTGAGCGCACCAACGTGGCCGGCTCGCCCAAGTTTGCCAAGCTGATCAAGGAGGGCAAATACGAAGAAGCAGTCAGTGTCGCGCGCCAGCAAGTAGAAAACGGCGCCAACGTAATCGACATCTGCATGGATGAAGGCATGATCGATGGCGTCTTCGCCATGACTCGCTACCTGCAGCTGCTCGGCAGCGAGCCGGAGGTGGCGAAGGTGCCGTTCATGGTCGACTCCTCGAAATGGGAGGTGATCGAGGCGGGGCTCAAATGCCTGCAAGGCAAAGGCATCGTGAACTCGATCTCCCTCAAAGAGGGCGAGGACAAGTTCCGGGCGAACGCGCGCACGGTGCTCAAGTACGGCGCAGCGGTCGTGGTGATGGCCTTCGACGAACAAGGCCAAGCCGCGACGTACGAAGACAAGATCCGCATCTGTAGCCGCGCCTATCACATCTTGGTCGACGAGCTCGGGTTTCCGCCGGAGGACATCATCTTCGACCCGAACATCCTCACGGTTGCCACTGGCATGGAGGAGCACAACAACTACGCCGTCGACTTCATCAACGCAACCCGCTGGATCAAGCAGAATTTGCCGCACGCCAAGGTCAGCGGCGGCGTCTCGAACATCTCCTTCAGCTTCCGCGGCAACAACAAAGTGCGCGAGGCGATGCACTCGGCGTTCCTGTTCCATGCCATTCAAGCGGGCATGGACATGGGCATCGTCAACGCTGGCATGCTCGAAGTGTACGAAGAAATCGAACCAGAACTCAAAGTGCTGGTCGAAGACGTGCTGCTCAACCGTCGCCCCGACGCGACCGAGCGCTTGGTCGACCTCGGCGAGAAACTGAAGGCGGAGAGCGCGGGCACGGTTACCACCAAAAAAGAAGCCGAAGAGTGGCGCAACGGCACGGTGGAAGCGCGGCTCTCTCACGCGCTCGTCAAAGGCATCGACACCTACATCGATGCCGATACCGAAGAGGCGCGCGCCAAGCTCGGCCGCCCGCTGCTCGTGATCGAGGGCCCCTTGATGGACGGCATGAGCGTGGTCGGCGACTTGTTCGGTGCCGGTAAGATGTTCTTGCCGCAGGTGGTGAAGTCCGCGCGCGTAATGAAAAAGGCGGTGGCCTACCTGTTCCCGTTCATGGAGGCCGAAAAGGCAGAGATGGCGGCGTCCGGCCAAGTCGTGAAAACGCAGGGCAAAATCGTGCTGGCGACCGTGAAGGGCGACGTGCACGACATCGGCAAGAACATCGTGGGTGTGGTGCTCGCCTGCAACAACTACGAAGTCATCGACATGGGCGTGATGGTCCCGTGCGAGAAAATCTTGGAGCGGGCCAAGGCCGAGAAGGCGGACATGATCGGCCTGAGCGGGCTCATCACGCCTTCTCTCGACGAGATGACGCACGTGGCGCGCGAGATGGAGCGCCAAGGCTTCAAGTTGCCGCTCTTGATCGGAGGCGCGACGACGAGCAAAGCGCACACCGCGATCAAGATCGCTCCGCACTACAGTGAGCCCGTCGTGCACGTGCTCGATGCCAGCCGCGCGGTGCCCGTGACCACGAGCCTGCTCAGTGACGACGGTAAGGCCGCCTTCGTGGCCGCCCACCGCACCGAGTACGAGAAGCTGCGCCGCACGCACGCTTCCCCCAAGCAAAAACTCGTCGCCATCGAAGAGGCGCGCCGGCACCGCACGCCCATCGAGTGGAAGCCTGAAGACGTGCCCACGCCCGAGTTCACGGGCGTCCGCGTCCTGCAAGATTTCCCCCTCGCAACTCTGCGTGATTACATCGACTGGACGCCGTTTTTTCATACTTGGGAGCTGCGCGGGGTGTATCCGCGCATCCTCGAACACGAAAAGTACGGTGAGCAGGCGCGACAGATCTTCGCCGAAGCCAACGCGCTTTTGGACGTGATCATCGAAAAGAAGCAGCTCACGGCTCGCGGCGTGTACGGCTTGTTTCCGGCCAACGCCGTCGGTGACGACGTCGAGCTGTACGCGGACTCCGCGCGCACTCAGGTGCTGGATCGCTTCCACTTCTTGCGCCAGCAGGCGCAAAAGAACCCGGGCGACCCCTGTCGCTCGCTCGGGGATTTCATCGCGCCGTTGAGCAGCGGTTTGCCCGATCACATCGGGGCCTTCGCCGTCACGACGGGCATCGGCTTGAAAGAACTGTGCGATGGCTTCCGCGCCAAGCAAGACGACTACAACGCGATCATGGCCGAGGCGATCGCCGACCGCCTTGCCGAGGCCTTCGCCGAATGCCTCCATCAGCGCGTGCGCGAAGAGTGGGGCTACGGCAAGAGTGAAGACCTGACCAAGGATCAACTGATCCAAGAGGGGTATCGCGGCATCCGTCCGGCCGCCGGCTACCCCGCGTGCCCCGATCATACGGAAAAAGGCACGCTCTGGCGCCTGCTCGACGTCGAGAAGAACACTGGCATGTTGATCACGGAGTCGTACGCCATGTGGCCCGGCTCCAGCGTGAGCGGCCTGTACTTCGCCCACCCTGAAGCCCGCTACTTCACGCTCGGTAAGATCGAACGCGACCAAGTGGCCGACTACCACACGCGCAAAGGGATGACCGTCGCCGAAGTCGAGCGCTGGCTCGGCCCGAACCTGAACTACGACTCAGCCGAGCCCGCCGGCGACTGATTGCGGGTCCATGTTGATGGTCACGGGGCAAGGCTGAGAGCACTCAGCCTTCGGCGGCTCAGCCCCCCTGCGGCTTGAGCATCACCACGGAATAACCGATCGCGGTTTTGCGCCCGACATTCGTGTACGAATGGCGCTGGTCCCCGCGGAAGACCACGACGTCACCCTCGCTCACGCGGAATGCCTCGCCCGAGGCGACCAGCTCGATTTCGCCGCTTTCGCAGGTCAAATATTCGCGCGTGCCGGGCGTGTGGGGCACGCCGACCATGCGGCTTCCGGCGGGCAACTCCAGTCGCTCGATTTGCATCCCTGGGATCTTGTCCGGTAACAGCGAGCTGATTTGGACTTCACCCCGCGTGCGGACGGGGAGGGTGCCCTTGGGGTAGAGCCGAGCGTTGGCGCGCGCCGGGGCGACGATTTCCTCGAGTGTCACTTGGAAGGCGCTGCACACCGCGTGCAGTACGGTCAGCGTTGGGTTGCCACTGCCGGACTCGAGATTCGACCAGGTCGCCCGGGGCAGGCCCGCGAGTTTGGCCATTTGTTCTTGGGTGAAGCCGCGGGCCGTGCGTAGTTCACGCACGTTGCGAGCAAGGCGGTCCGCGAGGTCATCGGTCATGCAATGGCAATCTGCCAATATACCGGCAGAGATGCCAGTCTGGCGGCAGGGAGGGCTACGCTCTGGGGGAGAGGCAGGAAAACATGGAAATTTCAGGAGTCGCGACTTTGATCACCGGCGCCAGCCGAGGCCTGGGCGAAGCGCTGGCCGTCGAACTGGGCCGACAAGGGGCTCGCTTGGTGCTCGTATCGCGCCGCCGCGCCGCGCTGGAGCCGGTGGTTCGGCGCATTCGCACCGCCGGAGGCGAGGCCCACGCACTGGAGGCCGACCTGGGCGTGAAAGACGACATCTACCCTCTGGCGGGCGCGGCCGCGGCCTTGGTCGGGCCCATCGATCTCTTGATTCACAATGCGAGCGACCTCGGCCCGACACCGCTACGGCTGCTGCTGGATACCGAGTGTGAGGACTTGGAGCGCGTGCTGGCCGTGAACTTGGTCGGCCCGTTTCGGCTGAGCCGCGCCATTGCCGGTTCGATGGCCCTGCGCGAACGCGGCACGATCGTGCACGTCAGCTCGGACGCGAGCGTCAACGCGTACGCGCATTGGGGTGCCTACTCCGTCTCCAAGGCGGCCCTCGATCATCTATCGCGTATTTGGGCGACAGAGCTCGCCGAGCGCGGCGTTTGCTCGTTCAGCATCGATCCGGGTGAAATGGATACTGCGATGCACCGGGCCGCGATCCCGGGCGCCGATCCCTCGACCTTGGCGCCGCCCGAGCAGGTCGCGACCCGCATCGCGGCGCTCATTCGCTCGTCGGTCTTGCCCAACGGCCGGCGCGTCGACTTGAACTCGATCGGAGCTGGCATATGAACCCCGCGACGGCCCCACGTTCGCGCTCGGAGCAAGAACGGCTGCTCGTGATCGACCCCGGCGCCGATGCGTTCGCTGATTTCGCAATCCCCGACTTGCCCGAGTTTCTCGAGCCTGGCGACGCGCTCGTGCTGAACGACGCGGCCACGTTGCCGGCCTCCCTGCGCGTTGGCGAAGATCTCGAGCTGAGGTTGATGTCGCGCCTCGATGAAGGCTCGTGGCTCGCGCTCAGCCTAGGGCGAGGGGACTACCGCGTGCCGACCGAAGAGCGTGGCGTGCCGCCCGCGCTCGCGGTAGGGGCGGAGCTCGCGTTCGGCCACGGGCTGAACGCGCGCGTGCGTGCGGTCGATCCGCTGTCTCCGCGCTTGCTGTACATCGAGTTCGCGCAGACCGACGGCGAGCTTTGGCAAGCGCTGTACCGTGCTGCGCGGCCGATTCAGTATGCGTACCTACGCGCGCCGCTCGCACTCTGGGACGTTCAAAACGCATACGCCGCGAGGCCGTGGGCGGTGGAGCTGCCCTCCGCCGGCAAACCTCTTCGCTTCGAGAGCCTGTTTCGAATCGCGGCGCGCGGCGTGCGACTCGCACACTTGACGCACGAGGCGGGCCTTTCTTCCACGGGCGACGCCGTGCTCGATGCACGCTTGCCGCTTGCCGAACGCTATGAAATCAGCGCTGAAGCCGCGGCCCGTGTGAGCGTGGCGAAGGCGCAGGGGGGGCGAGTGATCGCAGTGGGCACGAGCGTGACGCGAGCGTTGGAGGCGGCTTCGATGTCCGGCACATTGCGGGCGGGGGTTCGGCGCACCGATTTGCGGTTGGGTCGAAGCTCCGTGCTGCGCGTGTGTGATGGGCTGCTGACTGGAATTCACGAGCCAGAGACCAGTCATTTCGCGCTCCTGGAAGCGTTTGCGTCAAGGACGCTCCTTGAACGAGCGTTCCGCCATGCCGAGCGCGCGGGCTACGTGCAGCACGAGTTTGGCGACTCATGCCTAATTTTGAGAGGCTCACTAGCGGCTCGCGCCGCCGCCACGTCGGGCACGCGCCCCTTGGAATGGCGCCAGACCGGGTAGCTCGGTGATATGCTGGTAGCCTCCCCCGGTCTACCGCTCACCGAGTTTTCTCCAATGAAACACCGACTCTCGTTTGCCCTGAGCGCAGCGTGTGTATTGGCCTTCAACGCGACTCTGCTCAGCGCCTGCGGTGGCCGCTTTCAGACCGTGCGTGAAGTCGCAGATGACGATAGTAGCGGTGGCCGCGCTGGCTCTGGCGCGGGAGCGATCGGCGGCGGCGGCGGCGGCGGCGGCGCGAGCAACGCTGGAGCTGGCGGTAACTGCCCGCAGCTCAAGTGTGCGTACCCCAATTGTCCAATGGGCAGTACGCCGATCATTCCCGCGGGCGGGTGTTGCCCGGTGTGCCCGAGCACTTGTCCGCCTTGCCCCGCCGTCATGTGCCCTGCCGGCAGCCACGCCCAACTGTTCGATGACTGTTGCCCGGTCTGCGTTCTCGACGACACCGCGGCTTGTATGAAGGGCCAACAAGCTTACGCTTCCGTCCGGAACGAGCTACTGAACAAGTATCGATACGGCTGCAGCAACGCCTCCGAGTGCACCGTGATCGGCCCGATCAATCAGTGCGAGAACGGCTGCGCCTATACCGCGGTCTGGTACGGCGCCTCGGACTCGTTCGTTTCGAATCTCTTGAACGCGGCGGACACGTACTGTTCGACCTGCAAGCAGGGGCCGACCCCTCCCTGCGCGCCGCCATCGCCCCCCGTCTGCATCGAGGGCCGGTGTGGCTTCGACACGCTCAAATAGCCCCACCTATTCAGCACACGTAGGCGCACACACGAGAGCTCACAGCGGCGCACACGTCGCGTGCTGGGCTCTTCATTTCGAGCACACTCAGACGTAAGTTAGGGACAGACAAGCGTGGCAGTAATGCGCTATGTTGAAGGGTTCCTACAGTGCTCACTTTTGCATTGCTGTCACGGTGTGTCGTTGCATTTGCTCTCGCCGGCTGCGCGGTCGCCCCGCGCGAGGCGGCCTGGCCGACGCCGGCTCCGACCGAGCAACGCTCGGACGATGACGCGAGAGTCGTCGAGCAACCAGTCTGCGTGGGCACGCGCTCGTGGTCTGCCGGTTCGCTCGGCGACACGGTGCTCTATCGCACGCGGCGGATCGGCAATCGGATCGCGGTGGGCTACTTCGTGTACTGGTCGGAGGAGCGGCCTTGGGGCAGCAATGGGCTGTCTTATACCGTGCTGCCCGCACTGGCCGTAGACGCCGTCTATAGCCACTTTTTGTACGTGTTTCCGGGCATCAAAGACGCCTTGTACGGGACGGGTGACATCGAGGGCGTGCAGGTATTGTACGAGCAACGCCCGGACGGCTCGCTCGAGGTCGTGAGCGGCCGCGCCGATGACGGAAACCATGGGCGGGTGCTGCTCTCGCGTAGCGACTTGGTCGACGCCAAAGGTCGCGTGGTATTGCTGACCGATGTTTGGAGCCATCAGCTCGGCTCCCCGGGTGCGGCGCAATTCGTCGATGCGACGACGCCCGAGCTCAAGTGCTACGCCAAGTCTTCGCTACGACCCATGACCGAGGTCGTGGCACGCGCATTCCGTTTGGGCAACGAGCGTGACCCGCGGCGCGGCAAGCCCGCCTGGCTCCAACCCGGACTACCGGAGACGACCACGGTCGAGCAATTGGCGGGCGCCAAGGCAAACGCTCAGCGACACTGAAGCTCGAAAGCCGAAGCGCTTGCTGTGGGCGCGCGCGCGGTTTACGGACGGGTATGTTCAGCCCGGAGATCTTCGCGACCGTTTTCGGGGTGATTTTCATCGCCGAGCTACCCGACAAAACGGCGGTGGCCGCTTTGGTCTTGGCCACCCGGCATCGCGCCTTGCCGGTGTTTGCGGGTACCGCTTCGGCGTTGATCATCCAAAGCCTGATTGCGGTCTTGGCGGGCGGCCTGTTGGCGTTACTTCCGCCCCGCCCGGTGCACATCGGCGCCGGCCTCCTGTTCTTGGTCTCCGCGGTGTTCATGTGGCGTAGCAAGGAAGAAGCGCCGGAGGTGGCGGCGGATGGCGAAGCGGAGTGGGTCGACGCTCCCGAACCAAGCTTCAAGTCCGCGTTCTTGAAGGCGTTCGCGGTGGTGTTCCTGGCCGAACTCGGCGACCTGACCCAGCTCGGCACCGCGGCGCTCGCCGCGCGCTACCGGTCTCCGCTGACGGTCTTCGCCGCGTCGGCTTTCGCGCTCTGTGCCGTGGCCGCGCTGGCCGTGTTCCTGGGCAATCGCCTCAGCCGCATGATCAATCCGCGCAAGGTACAAAAGGTCGCCGCGCTGGTCTTTGGGGGGCTCGGCCTAGGTTTCGTGCTGGGCTGGATCTGAGCCCTAGAGCCCCCACTCCCCGCAAGTCGTGGCCGAGCGCGCAAAAATCTGCGCTTCGGGCCGAAAGGTTCCCCAAACCTTGCCGTTCATCCCTCCAGGGAGAGCCATGAATCGCAAGGCCCAGCCGTGAATCGCCGTGACTCAGCCCGCCCGCCGCAGCGACCGGCGGCAATGGTCGAGCTCGAGCGCTTGGTGCGTCAGCTGGGGCAGCCCGACCAGGGCCTGCTCGATGCCGCAAGCGAAACCATGCACGGGGCGTCCGAGCCCATCGATTTGAGCGCGGTGCCCAAATTCGTCGAAGAATCGGCGGAGTTGTGCGTGGCCGCGCACAGCCGTTGGCGTGATTGTTCCCCGGAGCAGCGCGCACTGCTGCGCGGCTGCTCGCTCGATCTCATCGGGCTGACTGCGGATCAATGCTTGCGCTTGGATCGCAGCTTTGGCGAATACCGACAGTGCGAAGCCGACGTCAAAGGTGCTGGCGAGCAGCTCGCCGCGGCCCTCGCACGCGCCGAGGCTCTGGCCGAGCAAGCGCGCTCGGTGGTGCAGACCGTCTCCGGCGTGCCTCAACAGGGAGTGCCGGCCGAAGTTCAAGATCCGGCGGCCGCGTTCACGTCGGCTTTGGCGAGCCTGCGCGACACGGCGCGCGAGCTACTCGAGCGCGGCTCTCCCGGCGTGCGCAAGCGCTGCGCCCTGTATGCGCTCGATCAAGGCTACGTCTCGATGATTGACGCGATGCTGGGTGAG
>Ga0247740_1000358_pt1 | contig 23359 bp, 20 predicted proteins | sample UWRJL148409B2_FD_180942 | JGI IMG/M metagenome (GOLD analysis project Ga0247740, IMG submission 180942) | Plant litter microbial communities from Arlington Agricultural Research Station in Wisconsin, United States - UWRJ-L148-409B-2 | ecosystem: Environmental > Terrestrial > Plant litter >...
AAGCAGCACATCATGAGCCGGTTGGCCAAGCAGCACCGGGTCATCCATATGGACTTCCGGGTCTCGTCACCAATCACTTTCGCGGCCCGCGCGTTGCGCCATGACCCAAGCCTGGCGCTGAAGCCCCGTCGACTGATGAGTGAAGGCATCCTACCCGAGCGCGGCTTCGGTGACTTGTACGTGGGTAAGTCTTGGGGGCCCCCCGGCCTCGAACTCCTGCCGCAAACCAATGCCGTGCGCGGTCATTTCCAATACGACGAAAAAGTCCGCATCGTGCAGGAGTACTTGGAGCGCGAGCGGATCGAAGACGCGATCATTTGGGTGTATCACCCGGGCTTCGGCGAGGCGGCGCTGCGCTTGAAGCGCAAGCTCTTGGTTTACGATTGCGTGGACGAGTACACCGCCTTCCCCGCCTACCGGGATTGCAAAGAGTGGCTGGCCGCGCGTGAAGAGCAACTGTGCCGCCGCGCCGACCTCGTGTTCACCACCGCGCCTGCGTTGTACGAACGCAAACGGGTGTTCAACCCCGAGGGCACCCACTACGTGCACAACGTGGGGGACGCCGAGCACTTCAAGCAAGCCTTCTTACCTGGCACGACCGTGCCTGCGGACTTGGCGGCGTTGCCCAAGCCCGTGATCTTGTTCGTCGGCGCGGTCAGCAACTACAAGTTGAACATCGATTGGTTGCTGGAGCTGGCCCGAAGCCGCCCGAACTATCACCTAGCCCTGATCGGCCCAATCGGTATCTCTGATCCGAGCACCAACGTCTCGAAATTGAAGGCAATGCCGAACGTGCATGTCCTCGGCACCCGTGATTATTCCGTGTTGCCCGCTTACCTCAAGGGCTGTGACGTAGCGGTGATCCCGTATCGTCTGAACGAGTATACGGAGTCGGTATTCCCGATCAAGTTCTTCGAATACATGGCAACCGGCAAGCCCGTGGTCATCTCACGGTTGCCCGCTCTGCAAGGCTTTCTCGATTCGGTGCGCGTGGCCGACGACGAGCAATCGTTCGTTGCTCAGTGTGATGACGCGCTCGCCAGCGCGGGCGCTGGCGCCGAGGCGCGCATCGCGCTCGCCGAAGCGAACTCGTGGTCGAAGCGAGTCGCTGATTTGATGGGCCTCATCGAACAGAAGCTCGTTTAGCGGCTAGGTCACGCGCGGCGCATTTCGCAACGTGCGCCGACCGAGTGTGCGGCGAAACCCGACACGCTCGAGTCACGCGCATTTGCTTCGCGCTGTCGGCTGACGCTTTTCGACATACGCGAAAACGACTCACTCGGCGGTCGCGCTGCATGCCTCGTCGTCCGTGGGTTGCTTGGGTGCCGCGCAGGGTAGTAGAGATGACGAGGGGAGATGAGCGTGGACCTACTCGTCGCACAACCGAGCAATGCGCCGGGTGACCTGGCCGCAATGTTGAGCCACAAGCGCGACTTGGACGTGCACTGGGTCGCGTCGATCGGTGATGCGCATGCCGCGCTCAAAATGCGGCATTTCTCCGCTTTTTTGCTCGATCTCGACTTGTCCGAATCGGGCTGCATCGAGCTGCTCGAAAGCATCGACGCTCACCCCACGTTGCCGCAAGTGGTGGCGCTCGGTAGCTCCGAGCGAATGGACATCGGCTTTCGACTGGCGCAACTCGGCGTGCGCGCCGTCGTGCGCAAACCGATCGAACCGCACCGATTGGCCCTCGCACTGGACGGAGTTCTGAGCGAGCCGCCGAATTTGCGGCGGCTGGTGCGGGCCAGCGTCGGACTCGTCGGCGTCCGCGTGATGGAAGACTCGATTCGCGCCGAGATGGTCGCCGAAGCCCTCGCGCGTTCGCACGGTAGCCGCCGCGGGGCCGCTTCGATGTTGAGGATCTCGCGTCAGCTGTTGCAGCACATCATGCGCAGCGACGCGGGCCTCTCTTCACGGTGAATAGTGATGCGCGCGGGCAGCGCAATCGGCGGCTGACAAAAGTCACAAGCGGTTCTGAAACGCGAGATGACCCAGTGCGCGTTCGGCGGTTTGCGCCGGGCAAAGCGATTTGCAGTTCTCGACGTCGTTGACTCACCGCTATAAGCACGTTGGACCAAAGGAGAGGGTCGCTCGCGCGACAGGGTGGGCGTGAAGTTCTTTCGCCGTGCACGCCTGCGCGCAGGGGCGCTCGATCATGGTCCGAGTGGGTGAGTCATACGAAGTGCGGTCTCTGACCTAGGAGGAAGAACGATGAACAAGCATCATGTCCCAGTCATTTCTCTACTTTTGGCGTTGTTCGGCGGAGTCGGTTGCTCGGCTGCGGCCGACACGGACTCGGCATCCAGCGAAGAGGCTACGGCGACGGTCGCGAAATCAGAACTCACGGGTTGGCTCGGACCGATCTCCGACGACAACGGCATCAACTATCGGAGCTTCAGCCAAGCCAACATCGCCGCTACGAATGGCTACTGCAGCGGCTCCTACTGCGACAACATGTACTTGTATGGTTCAGCCTTACCAGCTGGAGTGTTCACGGGCCCCGAGAGTCCAACGGGGCTATTCATCTCCGAGGAGTCTCCGAACAACCACACGTACTGCGTCAATGCTTCCGGCTCTCTCAACGGCGTGGTGACCGGGCTCGCGGCGAATGGCGGCTACTCGGACAACGTCGAGCTGCTCTGTTCGCCGATTTCGTTCGGAGCAGGGCACTCCTGGGGCTCGTGCAAGTGGACGGGCTGGTTCTCCGAGGAGAGCGGAGGCTACGCCACGGGTTGGACAGCGGGCTACTATGCGACGGGACTACGCTGCAGCGGGAGCCGTTGCGACAAGATCTCCTACTACATTTGCAGCTTCACCTGAGCTAGGCGAGCTAGCAAGCGCGCGCGGGCGTTCAGATCCCGGTCGAAGTTTTCCGGTCGGCCTCTCGTGAACTGACACCCGCGCGCGTCTTGGGCGAGAGCGCATAGACCACGAAGCGTTCCCCGCGGAACGCGGGTGGCGCGCCCAACTGGAGTTCGTGACCACGCGTCACCACTACATAGTTCAAGTCATAGCGTTCGCGCAGTCTGGCGACCCGCGCGGCATCCAATTGCTCGTAGCCCGTCAAGTCGGCTTCGCCTCGAAACGGGCGGCGGCCGGTCACTTCTTCCAACCGTGCCCGCCATTCGATGACCTCGGCCGGGCGCGCGGGCATCATCCAATCGACGACGACCGCTCGACGGCAGCGCATGCGAATGTCGTCTTCGTGCGGCGGAATGAGAAACAAGGCGTCTTCGGGCGTGTGTGATCCGGCCCAAGCGCAAAGCTCGGTGATAGTGCGGTCCCCACCGGAGAGCACGTTGGAGTAGTGCTCGAAACGAGCGAAGCGCGCCACGTTGACGGCCAGCAGTGTGATGAGTAACGCGCTCGAGACCCAGGCTAGCGGCAGGCCCTCACGCAGGCGCGCCATCAGGTAGCCGAGCCAGCCGTTTCCGACCGCGATCGCGACCAGAAGCAGAATCAGCACGAGCAGCGTCGTGATCCATTTGCCCGTCACCGCCGATCCGAGGAGCAGCACGCCGAGGCCGGCTGAAGAGAGCACGCGCGAGCGGCGGTCGAACTGCGCGAGTGCACGGCGACCGTCGCAGAATACGGTCACGAGCGCGGCCGCAAGAGCCGCCTGCGCCAATAGCTCCGCCTCGGCGCAGATCCGCCAAGCAAATAGCTGCCTTACGAAGCGTACGAGCACCACGCTCGACATGAGAGCGGCCGGGATGACCAATAGCCAGCTGCCAACGAGCAGTGCCAAGATCCGTCGTGGCACGAGCGAGCCGCGCTGAGCGGGGCCAATCAACACCGCGGCGCCCAGCAATTGAAAGCCGATCCAAAATGAGAAATCCCAAGCAAACTTTGGGACCATGTAGTGATGGGCGCAGCGCATCTCTTGATAGATGTGCTGAGCCTCGAACGCGATTTTCGGGTCGGCGCTGGCGAGTAAAAACGGCAGGAAGAAGCACAGCACCAAGAGCGGCGGCCCGAGGCCGAAGAGTAAGCGCAAGACGAGGCCTTGCCGTCCCGTGAACAGCCAAGCCACCCCGAACACGAACCCGCACAGGACCAAGTAGTTGACGTGGAAGGCGCCAGCGAACGCCAAACACAAGCCGCACACGAGGGGGCGCCCGGCGATGAACGCGGCCGCGGCCGCGAGGACGCCCAGGGAGCCAATCGTCGACGGTTGGAAAATCTCCGAAAAAGCGTAAGTCATGCCGGGGCCGAGCGTCCGAGTCACGGACGCAAGGACCAGAACCAGACTGAACGCACTCAGGCTGCGTTCGCGGCCGAGCAGTCGGCGCAGCACGTAGTACAGCGCCAACATCGCGAGCCCGACCGCCACCACATTGGCCCAGGCGATGGCCAAACCGCTCGGACTCACCCGCAGCAACTGCGCCGACAGCCAAGCGTACGAGGGATGGTAGGACTGAGTCTGGCTCACCAACCAATCCCGCGTCCAGAGCGTAGGATGCAATTGGCGGATGGGTTGAAGCAGATAGTAGAGTTGGTTCGAAGTCGCGTAGTTCAGGCCAAAGCCGAGCCCAAAAAGCGACGCGAGCAGCACAATCAGGCCCCCGCGCAACCACGCGCCCTTGATCATGCGTGCTTCGATAGCACATCGGCGGTTCGCTCCGCTCGAGCCGCGCGAAAAGCGCGGTTTTGCCAGGGCTGAAGCTGGACGCTATTCGGGCGGCCTGCTACACGCATCGCCCGTGACGACGCCCCGTACTGCCTGTCGCTTGGCACGAGCGAGAGTCTTGCCCCCGGGGCGGGTGTAGCGCCGAATGGCGGCATCACATTCCGAGCAGGCCGGCGTGCTCGTGCTTGGTAAAATTCTGGCGACTCTATCAGAAGCGATCGTGCCGCTGGCGATCGTTCGCCTACTCGGCAAGGCGGACGTGGGCATCCTTTCCGGCCTACTGCTCGTTTACTCGACGGTCGCCTTGGTGCTCACGGCCGGTTTCCCGGAAACGCTCACGTTCTATCTGCCTACCCGCACTCCCGCGGAACGCCGAGCGATTGCCGGCAAGGTCGCGCAGTCGCTGTTATTCCTGGGCTTCCTCGGGGCGCTGGTCTTGCTCGGGATCAGCGGAGTTGCCCGCTTCGCCCCCAGCTGGGCGAGCGGCGTAGCTGCGGGGCACGACGCGCAGTCGGGTGCCGAAAGCCTCAAGTACTTGGCGCTGCTCGCCGTGTACCCGATCGCCGATCTGCCGGGGCGGATGTTGCCCAACCTGCTGATCGTCGAGCAGCGCGCGAAGGCAGCGGCGGGGATTGGCATCGTCAAGGCAATCGGCAGCGCGGTGGCCGCGATTTTGCCAATCGCGATGGGGGCGCCGCTGTGGGTCGTGATCTTGAGCATCGGCAGCTTCGGCTTCGTGTTCGGCGCAGTGCTCGTTTATTACATTCGCGCGCTGTATCCCGACGTACCGGTGATCGAATCGCCGATTTCGATGAAGACGCTGCTGCGCTTCGGTTTACCGCTCGGGCTGACCGACATTGTCTCGATGCTCAACAATCAGCTCGATCGCTACCTGATCGTGTTCTTTTTTCCGGTTACGGCGGTCGCCGAGTACCAAGCTGGTGCCTGGCAGATCCCGATCATCATGACCATCCCGTACACCGTCGGAGCCGTGTATGCGCCGCGCTTCGTCGAGTTGTTCAAGACCGGTCGAAGCCTGGAAGCGATCGACATTTGGCGTCAATCGGCCCTGAAGACAGCGCTCCTGGTCGTGCCCATTACGATGGTGTTCGTGGTCGCCTCGGAAGAGACGATGGAGCTTTTGTTCACGGCCAACTACCTGCGCGCGGCGCCCGTGTTCCGTTGGTATTGCATCCTGACGCTCGGGCGCATCGCCACCTTTGGTTCGGTGATCGTCGCGGCCGGTGCGCCGCGCTTGATTTTTCAAGCGGCGCTATTTTCTCTCGTGAGCAACGCACTGCTGTGCTCGGTGCTCGTCAAGGTGGTGGGCTTCAATGGTCCCGCCATGGGCACGGCGCTCGCGTTCATCCCGTCGGTGACGTACTATTGCGTGTGCATCGCCGCGGCGACGAAGCTCGAATTTCGGCAGATTTTTCCGCTGTTCGGCTTCCTGCGGGTGCTCGGCTTGTCATGCGCGGCCTCGCTGCCGGCGTGGTGGTTCAAGTCGGCCGTCGACTGGCCGGCGGGCGCGCGGCTGCCCGTCGAGGCGGCGCTGGTGCTCGGGACGTTCGCGCTGCTCGGCACATTGGTAGGCACGATTCAGCGACCCGATTGGGCATTTTTGGCGAACTGGCTGCGACTGCGCATGCTGCGCGAAAGCTGAGTGACGATGGCAAAGCTCCCACGCTTAGTGAGTCTGGTTCCGCAGCGCTTCGAAGACGGCGGTTTTTCGGGTGTGCCTCGCTTCGATTGGGAGCTTCGGCGTGCTCTGCCAGAGGTCAATAGCGTCAACACCAAGTGGAAGACGCGCGCTTGGCTACGGTGGCTCGCGCTACGCGAGCCCGATGCGATCGTGATCACCGGCAATGAAACGTCCCTGATGGTTCCGGACACGCTGCGCACGGTGGTCCTGCACCACGGCTGCGCGCAGACGCATTTCGATCGCGACCCGGATTGGCGCGGCAAGATGGAGCGCGGTTTCTGTAAGGCACAGCGCGACATGTATCTCCGCCCCAACCGCTGGTTCGTGTCGACCGCGGCCTGGACGGCTCGGCAGTTTTCGCAGCATCACGGGGTGCCCGAAGCCCATCTTTTGCCGAGCTGGGTGGAGAGCATCGAGCGCCGCGTGACCAACAACGCACGGCCGATCGTGCTCGGTGATTTCCGTACGGTCAACAAGGGGAGTGACGTGATCGCGCGGCTGCGCGAAGCCTTGCCTCATGTGGACTTTCGTCTTTTGGCCTGCACCTACGATCAACGCAAAGACGTGTACGCCAACGCCGATGCGTATTTGTGCTTGAGCATGTCCGAGGGGGGGAGCTTTTCGGTGTCCGACGCCGAGGCAACGGCACTGCCGCTGATCACCACGGACGTTGGCAACTACTTGGAATACACGTCGAGCCAAGTCATCCCGTGGCAAAAGCGGGATGACACGAAGCTCGTGGGCGAGGAGATCGAGCGAGCATTGTCGACCCCCCGTGGCCCCAGCTTCTTCGAGAGCTACACCTTCGAAAAGTGGCGTAAATCTTGGCGAACCTTGCTGGAGCGGGTCGCCGATGTGAAACACGTCGAGCCGGTGCTAGGGACTTCCGGGTGAGTCTCGCGCATTGGTTGTTACCCGCTCGCGGTCGCTCATCGGCGGATGATTTGCGCTTGCTCGGGCGCATCGCTCGGGTCGTGCCCGATTCGCTCGGGCTCGCCCTATTGCATCCCGCGCGGGAGGATGTGCAGGTCTCGAAGCGCTTCCGAGCCATCACCGCGCGCAGCTGGGACCTGCGCTTTCGCAGCGCCCAGCGCTTCGACGCGCTGGTCGCGGCGCGCGTGCCGAGCCTGGCCGATGAGGCGCCATTTCGCGCGGCGCTCGCTTCGTGCCAATTGCTCATCGTGCTCGAGGGCACTGCCCCGCCCGTCTCTCGCCCGGAGGCGCTCACGGAGCTGTCGGTGTCTGGCGGCTTCGTGCGCGTTTATCGCGGAGCGCTCACCGATCCGCTGCTGCGCGTCGACGATTACCCAACAGGGGTGCGCCCGATCCTGGAAGATTTGAGCTCACTGCACGACGTCCTGTCGCAGATCGACGCCGCTGGGCTGGCTTTTCATTTGGGTGTGGTCCCGGCATTGCTGGACGACCGAATGACGTCGTTCTTGCGCGGCTTGACGCAGTTGGTGGTCAGCATGCACGGCTACGAACACGGCTACGCCAAGCATTCGCGCATTTTGCTCGAAGCCGCCGACCCGCTCAATCAACGGGGCACGGTGGGAGGGTTCGACGAGTTTGCGGACGAGGCGTACCCCGAGATCTTGGCCAAGATTCGCGCGGGTCGCCGCTTACTCGAGTCGAGCGTGGGTCAAGTCGCGCGCAGCTACATCCCCCCCTGCAACGAGAGCAATCGCAGCACGGGCCGCGCGTTGCTCGCGGCCGGCTTCGAGTACGTGCTGACCGAGAAGCGGGTTCCCGGCTGCGAGCTGCCCTGCATCCGCTCGGATTTCTATGACCGCTCCTCGGCGTTTCCCGGTAATTTGCGGCCGAACGTGGCATCCCTGCACGCCACATGGGAGGCAGACATGCTGCGGGCAGGGGATGCGCAATCGCTGCCCCGTTTTCTGTCGGCGTTGGTGCTTCAACGCAGCCATGCTCGCGCTCGAATCGCGGACGTCGCGGGTGAGCTGCAGAGCGTGCTCGCTCACGGTTGAGTCAGCGCGTGATTCGCTCCAGCACGACACGCCTGGGTCGCGGCTTACTCTTCGCGATCCGAAACGCGCGCTCCACACGCGCGACTTCGCTCCCGGCCAATTGCTTGGTCCGCGCATGGATCACCGCGAGCGGTTGGCCGCGGGCGACGCGCTCGCCGCGCTGGGCGCATAGCTCGATGCCAGCGCTCGGATCGACGGACTGGTCGGCGCGCGTGCGACCTGCGCCGAGCGCGATGCCAGACATGCCGAGCGCGTAGGCATCGCACTCGCTCACGTAGCCCGCGCGTGGAGCCAGTACTTCGACCCGGGCCTTGGCATTGACCAACCGCTCGGGCCGTTCGACCGCGCGCACGTCTCCGCCGTGAGCTCGAACCATGCGCGTGAAGCGATCGAGCGCGGAGCCGTCGGCCAAAGCGCGTTCGAGCCGCGCGCGGGCGGCCGGCAACGAACGCTCGGCTTTGCCCAACACCAGCATTTCAGCGCCCAGCGTGAGCGTCAGCTCCCGAGTGTCGGCGGGCCCCGCATTGCGCAGAATTTCGATGGCTTCACGGGTCTCGAGCCCATTGCCGATGCTGCGGCCGATGGGCGCGTCCATGGCCGTGAGCAGCGCGACCACGCGCTTGCCCGCGCGGCTGCCCACGCGCACGAGCGCCTGGGCGAGGGCGCGCGCCGATTTTCGGTCTTTCATGAACGCCCCTCCGCCGACTTTCACGTCCAACACCAGGCCGTCGATGCCCTCGGCCAGCTTCTTGGACAAGATGCTGGCCACGATCAGCGGAATGCACTCTACGGTGGCGGTGACGTCGCGCAGCGCGTAGATGCGCCGATCTGCGGGGGCCAGCTCTGCGCTCTGCCCGATCATCGAGACGCCGATCTCGCGAACGATGCGCTCGAAGCGCGCCGGCGCGAGCTGCACCCGGTAGCCTGGGATGGCCTCGAGCTTATCGAGTGTGCCGCCGGTGTGGCCCAAGCCGCGTCCGGAGATCATCGGTACCGCAACGCCGCAGGCGGCCACCAGGGGCGCGAGACAAATGCTGATCTTGTCGCCCACCCCGCCCGTCGAATGCTTGTCCACTTTGGCGGCTTTCACGGACGGCAAACGCAACACCTTGCCCGAGTTCAACATGGCCTCGGTCAGGGCCACCGTTTCACGGTCGGTCATGCCGCGCGCGAACACGGCCATCAGCCAGGCGCTCATTTGGTAGTCAGCGACGGCGCCTGCGCCGAAGCGCTCGATGAACTCGGCGATCTGCTGGGCGGAGTGCGCGCTGCCGTCGCGCTTGCTCCGAATCATTTCGACCGGATTGAATGGGCCTTTCATGGATTGGGAGAAGCGTACTACTTTACGGGCAACTCGTGGAACGCGCGCGCGGCAGGCCCAAGGGCAAATTCACTCAGCATCGGCGGCTGGATCGCCTGCGTGAGATCTTGGAGAAGCACCCGCGTGGCATCTCGCTGTACGACCTCGCGGATGCACTTTCGGTCACCGTTCGCTCGATGCGGCGTTACTTGAAGGAGATCGAGCGCGAGTACGATCTAGAGAGCGTGCCCGCGCGCGGCGGTGGTCCGCTTTTGTGGAAAGTGCGATCCGGTGAGATGCCGCGCAAGGTCGAGCTACGACGCACGCAAGCGTACGCGCTGCTCGCCGCGCGCCGGCTGTTCGAGCCTATGCGCGGCTCCGCGCTGTTCGAGGAGATCGATTTGGCGGTTGGCAAGCTGCTCGCGTTCGCGCAGCGCCCTGGTCGCGGCCCGAACGCCGGGCTCGCCGATGCGCGGCTGGAAGATCGCTTCTTGTACTTGCCGCACGCGCCCAAGAACTACGCGGAGAAGACCGAAGAGCTGGACGACCTATTCCAGGCCGTGTCCGACCTGCGCCCGCTTCGGTTATCGTACAAGAGCGCATTCAAGGCGGACGAAGAGCGGATCACGATCCACCCATATGCGTTGGTGCTGCACCGTGACTCCGTCTATTGCGTCGGCTACCACGTCGACAAGGCCGACGTGCGCACGTTCGTGCTCGATCGCATGCGCGATACCGAGTGCGCGACCACCGAGCGCTTCGACCTCCCGCCCGATTTTCAGATCGACCAATACTTCCAAGGTGAGTTCGGGATTTGGAAAGACCCGAAGCCGCATCGCGTCGTAATCGATTTCGATGCCAAGGCCGCGGAGTACGTGCGCATGCGCAAGGTGCACGTTTCGCAGAAGCTAGCGGCGATCGGCGGCGGCGGCGTGCGCTTGACGATGACCGTCGGCAATCTGAACCAGGTCGTGTCCTGGGTGCTGGAGTGGGGGGCGCGCGCGAAAGTCGTAGAGCCCGAGGAGTTGGCCGATCGAGTCCGCGAGGAGTTAGAAGGAGCGCTCGCGCTGTACGGGAGCAGCCCCAAGCGCCCACGCAAGCCGAGCAAAAAGTGAGGCGCAAACGCCAAGATCGGCTGGGCTGACCCTCGTTTTAGTGGGGGAAATGCCCCAAAAACTGCCGTTAGCCCCGGGCTGGGACAAGAAACGGGGCGACCGACGATTGAGCGCTAGTTTCGCGCCGATTCCGTAGTATAGGGACTCGGTGCGATGCATTTCGGGAACGATCTCCGTTTCCGCGGATGAGCGCTACGTTTAGGTGAATCTAATGGCTGATGGAAAAATTAAGAAGTTGACTGACAAGGGTTTCGGTTTCATCGAGACCGCAGGCGGGGAAGATTTGTTCTTCCACATGTCAGCCGTTGAAGGCGTCCGTTTCGAAGACCTCCAGCAAGGTCAGGCAGTTTCGTTCACGAAGGGCCAGGGCCCCAAGGGTCCGCGCGCCGAGAACGTCAAACCTGGTTGATCGGCTGTGATGGCCTGAAGGCCGTCGGTAAAATGGGAACTTCTGCTAGCCGGAAGTTCCCGTTTTCTCTTTTGTGCGTCGCATTCCCGCGACCGAACCCGGGGTGGGGTCAGATTTTACTCAGCCCGAGCCTCGGAGGGGGCGAGCGACGCGCTTCGTGACACCGAAGGGGTGCGATCCAGCAACGCATCTCTCTGGGTGAGCGCGGTCCACTGCCTATCGAGCAGAAGATTGAACCGCCAAAACGCTTTAGCTCTCGAGCCTGTTTACGCCGCGGAGGGCCCTGCAACGCCGGAAAAGGACGGGCTGCCGCTGCGCGGGGCCTGCCGACGCGGTGCACTGGTGCATGCGAGCTGCGGCGAGGCAGCCCGAATCAAAACTCAACGGGCAGTTTGCGAGCGGTACTGGCGGTAGTTGGCCAGCACTTTGACCACGTAGTCTTGCGTCTCTCGATAGGGCGGGATGCCGCCGTAGCGCATGACCGCACCCTCACCGGCATTGTACGCGGCGATCGTGAGCTGGATATCACCGTTGAACAAATTGGCGAGCACGCGCAGGTAGCGCACTCCGCCGAAGATGTTTTGCCGCGGGTCGAACGAATCAGTGACCATCATGCGCTCGGCGGTCTCGGGGATCAGCTGCATCAATCCGCGCGCGTTGGCGGGAGAGACTGCGCGCGGATCGAAGTCGCTCTCGACGCGGATCACGGCGCGCACGAGCGCTTCGGGAATTTGGTACAGCGTGGCTGCTTGCCGAATGTACTCGTCGTAGCGGCTGAAACGCTCGGGCGAGTCGTCACTCGGCATGAACACCGGCGCCTTGCGCTCGGAGGCATACAACTTGGAGCCCGCTTTGGGACGACTGGTGAAACTGATCGTGCCGTCGGCATCGACCTGCTTGTAAATGTCCGCGTGCCCCGTCCCCGCCAACGTAGACACCGCGAGCGCCCCCAAGCCGGCCAGCATCGTCCGGCTGAGTCGGGAAGCGGCCGGTAAAGCCGAGCGGGTGAGGGGGGCCTTCATGCGTGAACCAAGATGGTAGCGAGCTTCGGCCCGCGCCGTCCAACAAACGCGCCCCAGCCGCCAAACATTCCGGTTCAATAAGTGCGCGCCGAGCCTACATCATCCCGCGCGCACGAGCGCTGGCGGCCCAGCGCCCACCGTCCGAGCGTGTGCCAACGAGAGTCTCCAACCGCGCGCCGCAGGCGCCGCGCGTCCCTTGACCCGCGGCGCTACCAGACGCTCGAGCGCCTCAGTCATCCCCCGTCAGATACGTGTAACTGCGCAACGACTCTTCGTAATGCTGCATCAGCGTGCGCATCTGCTCATTGGTGAGGCGCCCGGCGCTTGTCGCGCGCTCCGCTTGGCGGCGCACGGCTTCGATCATGTTCTCGGGCACGTACTCCACGTAGCGCAGGACGTCGGTCACGCTGTCGCCCTTGATCACGTGGCGGATGTGATAGCCCTCATCGCCCAACGCGACGTGCACGGCGTGGGTGTCGCCGAACAGATTGTGTAGGTCGCCCAAAATTTCCTGGTAGGCGCCGTTCAGGAACATACCGAGGTAGTACGGCTCTTTTTCATCGAAGCGATGCAGATCGAGCGAGCCCTTCACGTCTTCGACGTCGATGAAGTGGTCGATGATGCCGTCGCTGTCGCAGGTGAGATCGGCGAGCTTCGCCGGCACCGTGGGCTCTTGTTCCAGGCGGTGAATGGGCATGATCGGGAACAGGTGATCGATGGCCCAAATGTCCGGCGCGGACTGGAAGAGCGAGAAGTTGCAGTAGTAAATCGCCGACATGTTTTGCTCGAGGTGCTGCAATTCCTCGGGCACGAAGCGCAGGCGGCGCAGCGTGTGGTGGATCTTCTCGCAGCAGTTCCAATATAGGCGCTCCACCTGGGCTCGCTCGCGCAGGCTGAGGTACCCGTACTTGAACAAGCTCTGGCCTTCTTCTTTGGCCTGGCTCGCGTCGTGGTAGCTCTCCTGCACGTTCTTCGGCTGGATGCCGCAGTACGTGTCGAATAGCTCTTTCAGCAGACGATGCGCTTCTGGCTTCGGCTCTACGGGTTCGCCGAAGCGGACTTCGTTCGCCCCCACGACCTCGAACACGAGCACCGAGTGGTGCGCGGCGACGGCGCGACCGCTCTCGCTCACGATCGTCGGCACCGGCACTTCGCCTTTGACGCAGGCGGCTTGCACGTGGGCCACGACGTCGGCCGCATACTCCTCGAGCTGATAGTTCTTGGAGGCGTGAAAGTCCGTCTTGGAGCCGTCGTAGTCCACGGCCAAGCCGCCGCCGACGTCGATGTAGCCCATCTTGCAGCCGAGCTTGGCCAGCTCGACGTAGATGTTCGACGCTTCCTGCATCGCGTTCTTGATCGGGATGATGCTGGAGATTTGGCTCCCGATGTGGAAGTGCAGGAGCTGCAAGCAGTCCAGCAGCTTGCGCTCGGTCAAGCGATCGACGACCTCGATCATCTCCGAGGTGGTGAGGCCGAACTTGGCGCGGTCACCGGCAGAGTCTGCCCAACGCCCGACGCCTTTGGTCGTCAGCTTGGCCCGCACGCCGAGGATCGGCCGGATGCCCACCTTCTCGGATGCTTTGAGCACGATGTCGAGCTCTTCCAAACGCTCGAGCACGACGATCACCGTCTTGTCGAACTTTTGCGCGAGCAGTGCGGTCTCGATGTAGCTCGAGTCCTTGTAGCCGTTACAGATGATCAGACCGCCCACGTCTTGCATGGCGGCGAGGGTGATCAAAAGCTCGGGCTTCGAACCCGCTTCGAGCCCGAAGTTCCATTGCCGCCCGCTGGAGACGACCTCTTCGACGAGGTGGCGCTGCTGGTTGACTTTGACCGGGAACACGCCGCGGTACACGCCCGCGTATTCGTACTCCGCGATCGCCTTCTGAAAGGCTTCGTTGATCAACTTGATGCGATGACCAACGATGTCGGGGAACCGGATCAAGAGCGGCAGCTCGAGGCCGCGTGCTTTCAGGTCTTGCGTCAGCTCGAACAGATTGATCGTCTTGCCCTGGTCGGGGCTCGGCGTGACCTCGACGTGTCCGCGCGGGTTGACGTGAAAGTACGGCGCGCCCCAACCCTGGATCTGATAGCGCTGCGTGCTGCGCTCGGTCGTCCATTCACCTGGGCCGTTGTCGATGTCGACGCTCAGGCGTCGGGCGGGTTCTGCATCGGGAGGCGTGGGCGAAAAGCTGACGTGTTGTGCCATTGGTGTTTTGGTGCCGCGGAATATAACCGGGAACGCTCGCTCGGGGGACTCAATATTCGGTGTCTTCCTTGTGGCGTTCTGGGTCTGAACCAGCGCCGAAAGCACGAACGCGTTGGTCTTTCAGTTCCAAAACACCTTGGGCAAGGCGTTGCGGTGCCAGAGCGCCAGGAAATCCATTGAAAACGCCACCGTGACGTGAACGAGGAAGCCGGAGTAGATGCTCTTCGTGCGCATGGCGAGGGAGCCCAAGACCACGCCCGCGACGATCGCCCCGTGCGCTTCCAGATACGGCTTGCCGTAGTGAATCATGCAATAGGGCGTGGCCATGACGAAGATGGCCCCCGCCCCCATCGATTTGCGCAGCGCGCCGACGAACCACCCGCGGAAGAACAGCTCGAGGGCGAAGAACTGAAGCCAGTAGATCGCCTCCCAGATCGCAAAATCGAACCAGCTGCGCGAGGCGAGTTTGTAAAACGGGTAGTAGCCGCCGAAGTCGGGCTGCCTCGCGACCAGCAACATGGCCGGGATCACGACCGCCAGACACAGGCCGTAGATCCAGACGTGCTTGAAGAAGCCGCGGCCGCGCAGGCCCATGTCGAGCAAGCTGTCTTTCGGGAAAAGTAGCTTCCAAAGCGGAAAAGGGATCAGCACGTAGCCGAGCACGCGCGCGAACACCCACCAGCAGTAGCTGTAGAACTCATCGTACTTTGCCAGCTGAAGGCGCGGGTGACCGTGCGCCTCCAGCTCGGTCAGCCAGGGGCGGAACCAGCTGTCGTAGAAGCTGCGGCCTCCGTAGTACTCCTGCAGTGTCAGCACCACGGCGACGATCAGCAGGCAGGCCGCAGGCCTTCGCCAGTCGAGCCCGCCCTCGCTGCGCGCGGCTTCCGCCTCGGCGTCGAGCTCGCGCCACGTTTGGCGAAAGAACAACCAGATCAGCGGCGCGATAGCGGCGAGGATCGGAATCGGCAAAAGCGCCTTGATCGGCGGGTAACCGAGGAAGGAATCGAACCACGAAAGTGGCGCGAGGTGAGTCGTGGGCAGGTGCACCGGACCCACGAAATGCCGCAGCGGGCCGGAGAACATCTGCGTCAGCCGCCCTGCGCGATTTCAGCCGCGCGCCCCAGGCGGCGGAGGCTCGTTTCACGGCCGAGCACCGTCATCACGTCGAACAGCGGCGGGCTCGCGCTGCGCCCGGTGAGCGCGACTCGCGCCGGTTGCGCGACCTCTTTCATCGGCACGCCGCTGCTCTCCACCCACTGCTTGAGCGCGGCTTCGAGGGGCTCGGCTTGCCACGTGGTCACCGCTTCGAACACGGCGCGAATCGCCGTGAGGTGCGCGGCGGCGGCGGGGGTCAGGAACTTCTGGCGGGCTTTTTCGTCGAGCTCGGGAGGCTCGCGGAAGTAGAAATCCAGATCGAACGCGGCGTCGACCAAGGTGCGCGCGCGCTCGCGAACGCCGGGGATGGCTTGACGCAGGAGCGCTTCGTCCGGGCTCTCGATGCCGCGCTGCGCAAGGAACGGCTTGACCCATTCGACGTATTCGTCGAGCGAGGTGAGCGCGGGTTGCTTGAGCTGCTCGAAGGCCACGTCGGCGAATTTCTTTTCGTCGAATTTGCCGTCGCCCTTGTTTACGTGGTCCCACGAAAACAGCTGGATTAGCTCTTCACGACTGAAAATTTCCTTGTCCCCGGAGGACCAGCCGAAGCGCACCAAGTAGTTCAGCACGCCCATCGGGCTGAAGCCCTTGTCGCGGTACTCCTTCACGCTCACCGAGCCGTTTCGCTTGCTCAATTTTTCGCCCTTGGGCGAGAGCATCATCGGCAAGTGCGCAAACTCGGGAGGTTCCCAACCGAAGGCGCGATAGAGCAAGATCTGCTGCGGCGTGTTGCCGATGTGATCGCGCCCGCGCGCAACCAACGTGATCTCCATCAAGTGGTCGTCGATGGTCGCGGCCAAGTTGTACAGCGGGTAGCCGTCCGTGCGCATGAGCACGAAATCTTGCTGGGCCGAATTGGGCGTACTGATGAAACCGAACACTTTGTCCGTGAAATCAGTGCTGCCGGTGCTGGGTGAACGGAAGCGCACCACGAACGGCAGGTCGGGCCGATCCTTGCGGTCGCGGCAGGTACCCGGATAGACGAAGTTCGCTTTCGGGTTCTTGGCCTTGAGCGCCTCGCGCTGTGCGTCGAGCTCCTCTTTGGTGCAGTAGCAACGATAGGCCTTGCCTTCGCTGATCAGTTGTTCGGTGTGCTCGCGGTATAGGGCCTTGCGCTCGCTCTGAAAGTACGGCGCGTGCGGTCCTTCGACCTCGGGCCCCTCGTCCCATTGCAGGCCGAGCCACTTCAGGTCGTCGAGCACCGCTCGCACGCTGTCGAGGCTGGAGCGCTCCTGGTCCGTGTCTTCGACCCGCAATACGAACTTGCCCCCCTGGCTCTTGCACCAAAGCCAGGTAAACAGGGTGGAGCGCACGTTCCCGATGTGCAGGTAGCCACTGGGGGAAGGCGCAAAACGCATCCGCAAAGTCATGGGGCCCGCGGTTAGCATGCGGCGGCGGGCGCGTCATGGACGGCGGATGTCTGCCGCGCCCCGAGCGATGCCAGCCGGCCGTGTGGCCGCACAAAGCTTCCAGTTGCAACAACCCCCCCCACTTGCTAGAAACCGCGCCCTTCGTATGGCCCGCCTCGGGCCGGAGCCAGGATCATGAAAAAGACGCCCGTCAGCCAAGTCAAAGAGCGCTTCGAGTCGAAGGAAAAGCTCGTCGCAGCCGTGCAAAAACTCGCCACTGCCGACCTGTGGTCGGATCGAGTGAACTCGGTGAAAGGCCTCGGCCGCGTCTCGAACGCCAAGCTCGTTCGCTTGCACGATACCCTGACCGACGCGAAGAAGCGCTTCGGTAGCCGCGACAAGCTCATCAGCTCGATCGTCGAACTGAACAAGCGCGTGAAGGACAAGGGTTTCGCCAGCAAGCTCGAGGGCTACCCGCTGCCGCAACTGCTCGACCTGCACGCAGCCGCGACCCGCGCCAGCAAGCGCGCTGAAGTGGCCGCCAAGGCCAAGCCGGCGAAGGCCGAGAAGCCCAAGGCCGCCAAAGTGGCGAAGCCGAAGGCGGCCGCCAAGACCGCCAAAGCCTGATCCGCCGCGGGAGCGTGCTCGGCACTTTACGTGCTGGGACGCTCCCCGCTGCTGCGTTCGGCTAATTGGGTAACGAGACCGAGCGCCTCCCGCAAGGAAGTGCGCTCAGAGCCCCTTTTCGCTGACGTAGGTGTTGGTGAAGGTCGCGCTCTTCTCGTAGCTGCGTTCCAGATCACCGAGCAGCTTCTTCTCCAGCACGCCGCCGACGCCGAAGATCTTCGCGGTCGCGGTCGCGCGGGCGAAGCGCTTGCATTGAGCGTCACCCAGCGCCTCCGTCCACATCTCGATATTCACGCTGATCTTGTCCGCCATGCGGTTCGGCACGACCTGAACCTGATAGCGGCGCGTCTTCTTGTTGAAGACCCCGCGCTCTTCATAGCCGGCGTTGTCGCCGATCACCGCTTTGAGCGCGCCCGGTAGGTCACCGATGGGCGGTGAAGCTTCGATCGTGCGTAGGACTTCATCCCCGCGCTCTTCGGACTTCTTCACGCGCCAGACCGGGAATTTGAGGATCTCCTGGAACAGTCGGCGGTTGTATTCGTCGTCGAAAAAGATCTTCGTCCAAAAGGTCTCTTCGCTGCACTTGAACACGTGTTCGACGCGGATTTCGGCCATGGCGGCGCAGGTTAGCACCAGCGCCAGCCTCGAAACAGCCGAAGCGGCGGGCGCCTGCCCTCGAAACGTGCGCTGATGTTAGATTGACGCCCATGGTCACCAACTCCGCGAGTGAGGCGATTGCGCGCTCGACAGTGCGGGCGGCGCTGCCGCGTCGCCGCTTGAGTTGGTTTGCGCAAGCGCGCGCCGTCTTTCAAAAAGATTTGGCGATCGAGCTTTCGACAGGCGAGGTGGTGATCACGAGCGGCTTCTTTGCGCTGCTGGTCGTCATCATGGCTTCGCTCGCGTTCTTCGGTGGGCCCGCCAGCGGCCGCGTCGTGGCCAGCGGCGTGATCTGGCTGTCGCTCGCGTTCGCGGCGGTGTTGGCGCTGGGCAAAACTTGGCAACGCGAGCGGGACGAATCCGCGCTCGACGGCCTGCTCGTCGCGCCGCTTTCGCGTAGCGCGATCTTCGCGGGCAAGGCCATGGGCGTGCTCTCGTTCTTGGTGGTCGTCGAGTGTGTGGTGATGCCGGTCGCGGCGCTGCTATTCTCGCTCGACCTCGGGCAGGTGGGCCTCGGCCTTTTGTGCATTGCCTTGTTTGCGACGCCCGGTATCGCGGCGTCTGGCACCCTCTTCGGCTCGATGACGGTGCGCACGCACGCGCGCGATTTGCTCTTGGCCGTGGTGCTCTTTCCGCTGCTGTCTCCCACCTTGCTCAGTGCCGTAGCAGCCACTCGCGAGCTCTTGAATGGTACGCCCGTGAGCGAATTGGGCGATTATTTCAAGCTCATGGGCGTGTTCGACGTCGTGTTCATTTCTGGTGGGCTCATGCTGTTCGGCACGCTCGTCGAACGTTGACCGCGCTCTCGCGGCTCCCGCTCCTTCACAGCCGCCGGCCGAGCGCGACTACGTTGAGCGTACGAAACCCCGCACGGCGAAAGAAGTTCTCCGCCGGGACGCCTGCGCGCGTTTCGCAATAAATCTGACTCACCTCGCGCGTGGCGAGCGTCTGGCACAAGTAGTCCAAGACGAATGCGCCGATGCCTTGGCGTTGCTGGTCGGGGAGCGTGCACATCTCTTTGAGTCGAAAGTGAGCACCGGTGACCCATGGCTCGAGGTTGCCGAGCGCAAACGCCAGCGGCACACCATGCCGGCTCGCCAGCACTCCGAACCCGTTCGGCGCTGCCAAAATTCCGCGCAGCCGTTCGATCGCAGCTTCGACGCCCCAACCCTCGTTCCAAGGGGGGGCGTTGAAGGTTTGCACGTACAGCGCTCCCGCCCCTTCCAGGTCGCCCAAGCCCATCGGGGAAACGTCCACGGTCGCCATCCAGCCCTCAGCGTACCACGGCCTAGTCTTGCAGATGGCGAGTGTCGGGGTTTTCCCGCCGCCAAATTACGTTGTCCATGAAGTAGTGGTGGATATTCACGAACACGAAAAATGCCGCGAAATACGGGGTAATCCCGAGCTCGCCAACTGTTTCGTGCGCGCGTCGCTGAGCGCCTCGCCGCGCGCCGTCGAGCAGCTCGGGTGCGCCGTGAAACAAGAGCCAGCCGAGCGTGACCGCTGACACCGCCAAGAACAGCAAGCGGCGGCGCGCGGGCGGGCCGAAGAAGGGCGGCTGCTCCGCGGCGCGCGCCTGATTGCGGCTCAGCAACCACACGAAGTACAGGTACTGGAGCGAGTGCAGCGCGGGGATCATGTACAAGAGCAGCGGGTCAGCGCTCGAGTACACCGACCAGGCCCAAATCGAAACCAAGAGTCCGGTCAGCGGCGCGAGCGGCGGTACACGACGCTCACTCTGCCATTTTCGAACGAGCACGGCCGCGAGCACGACCGCGGTCAACACGAACAGCACACCGGTCACCTGTTCGAGCAGCGCTGGGCGCGCGAAGGACCAATAAACGATACCCTTCTCCTCCGACTCGATGGCTGGACTCGCGGGGCTCGCCCAGGCGTAAGCCCAGCCAGCGAAGCAATGGGCCAACAGCGCACGCCGCTCGAGGGTGCCGTAGCGGACGCCGCGCCGCGCCGAGAGCACGCTCAGTACGCCGAAGCCCTGCTTGACGTAGTGCCAGCCCACCAGCAAAAACATGAGCTGGATGGCCAAGCCGAGGCTCCGGGCAGAGCCCGCCGAAAGTGCGCAGAGTAACCAAATTGCCAGCGCTGAGGGCACGAGCACGCCTGCCACCAGATAGCGCACACGCTGCCCCGCCGAGAACGCACTGCCGAACGCACGCGCTCGCACGTGCTTGTAAAACAGCAGATAGGTGACGGCAAAGTGCGGGTCGTTGACCAAGTGCGCGCCGTGGAACATCAGAAAGCCCACCGCGAGCTCCGCGGAGTCCAGGCCGATCGCATGCCGTAGCAACCACAGCAGCGGGTACAAAAATAGCGTCGCGCCGCCGACGAGCAAGAACTCGATGCCGTGCGATACGTGCCGATTGGTCTTGGACGCGGCGGTCGGGCTCGGAAAAATCTCCGCGCTGCTCGTCATGGCAGAAGTCCCCGCGCCACGCGCTCGCCGTCCTCGGCGCTCGGCAGCACACTCGCGGCGCACGAACCGGCCGCGAATACACCCGGCGCGGCTTCTCCGTTGCTCGCGAGCACGGGCACGTAGCCGCGCTCGGCCTCGAAACGCACGCTCGCCCCCAACTGACCGAGCAGCTCCAACGCCGGCGTTCCCGTGCCGTCGAACGCTATCGCAGAAACCACGAGCTCTCGCGATTTTCCCGATTCACGGTAGACCACTCGCGAAACGGCGTGCTTGCCTTTGGCCCGTTCGATCTGATTCGGCTCGAAACGGAACACGCCCACTTGCTTGCGCGCCTCGGCGAGTGCCCGCGCGAAGCGACCATTGCCGACCAACGCCACGCGCTTGCCAATCGAGATCCCGGTGCGTTGCAGGTGGAGCGCGGCCCGCGCCGAGAGCACCCCCGGCAGATCGTTGTTACCGAAGGTCGGCACCGCGTCATGCGCCCCCGCGGCGACCAGCAAGCGTTGGCAACGCACCTGGATCACGTGCTCGGGGCCTTCGAGCAACGCCGTGAGCTGACCGCTGCCGTCTTCGGGCTCGCGCGACACGAGCAGCGTCGTGGTCGCGTGCAAGAGCTCGGCGCCAAGGTCGCGGGCACGCTGAACGAGCGCGGTCGCCTTGCCAGGCTCCAGTGTGGACAGAGACCCACCGAGGCTGAGGGCGTCGTCGACGAGCAAGGCGCGGCGACCGAGTACAGCCGCGGCGGCGAGCCCCGCCGCACCTCCGCCCACGATCAGCACGTCTGCCGTGCGTCGCTCGCTCGGTACGGCTAGCTGCGGCGCATCTGGCAACTGACCGAGGCCGCTCATGCGCCGCGCGAAGCTCGTCATCAAGCGCGACGTGCCCGCCCCTGCGAACAAGCGATGATGATCGAAGCCGTCGGGGAAAAGCAGATCGGTGGCTTCGTACAGGTCGATCTCGCGGCCGCCGAGTACGTTTTGGGTTTCGATTCGGTCGCCCTCTCGAGCCGAGACCAAACAGGTCATTACGTTGGGCACGCCGTTGACGCGCGCGCTGCAACCGTCACAGGCGCCACGTAAGCAATAGGGGCCTCGGGCCCGGTGCAGCTTCGGGCTGCGGGCCAAGAGCAAGCGCCCGGCGGCGATCAAACCGCCGGCCAGCATTTCGCCGCGTTCGACCAGCAGCGACTGCCCGTCGTGCGTGATTGATACCGGATCGCTGAGCGCTCGGATTCTCGACGCGTCGGTCACCGAAACACTATAGACTCGCCGTCCCGGATGCGAAAATCGGTCGCAATTTACGGCGGAAGCTTCGACCCACCGCACATTTCGCACGTGCTGGCCGCGGTTTACGCGTTGAAGGTCGGCGGCTTCGAGCGCGTGCTGGTCGTGCCCGTGTACGAGCACGCATTCCACAAGCAACTGACCCCGTTCCAACACCGCTTGCGCATGGCCGAGCTAGCGTTTGGCGGCGTGGCGGGCATCGAGGTGAGCGCCGTCGAGCGCGAGCTTGCCACCCCGAGCCTGACGCTGCGCACCTTGGAGCACTTGGCGGCGTTGCATCCCGAGTGGGGCATGCGGCTCTTGGTCGGTTCGGACGTGCTCGGCGACACCGCCAAGTGGCACGCCTTCGAGCGCATCAGCGAGCTTGCGCCACCGTACGTGGTCGCGCGACCCGGCTACGAGCACCCGAACGTCAGCGCAGCCCTCTTGCCTGATGTGTCGTCCACGCGCATCCGTGAGGCGCTTGCCGGAGCGAACGATACTGCGCAGCAAGCGCTGCTCGCCGTCAGCATGCCCGAGGCCGTGCGCACCTACATCGACGAGCACGGTCTGTACCGCTCACGCGATTGAAGCGTCAGATGGGTGGCAAGCCGAGGTCGCGCAAGCATTCGTTGGCCGCCAAGTAGCCCGCACAGCCGATCACCGAACCTGCGGGATGAGTGCCCGCGCTGGCTGAGTAAAGGCCGGAGATCGGCGTGCGGTGCGGCAACCGATCGGCAAAGCCGAAGCCGTTGTCGATGTGATGAATGTGCCCGTGGCTGATGCCGAAGTACTGCTCGATCTTCTGGGGGTGCAAAATCTGCCAATCAACGACCCGCGCGCTCGTGCCGGGCGCGAACCGATCGGCGATCTCGAGTAAACGTCGCGCGTAGCCTTCCGCTTCCGCGTCCCAAGAGCTCTCGGCTAGCTGATACGGCACCCACTGCACGAAGAAGGCCGAGCTGATGCGCCCGCGAGAATCGCTCAGCGAGCGGTCGACGGTCGAGTGCATGTACCACTCGATGCTCGGGAAGTCCGCGAGCTTGCCGGCTTGTACGGCTTGCCAACCACGCGCGAGCTCCGCCAGCACCGTGCCCTCTTCGGGCAACAGGTGAATCGTGGGTCCAAAGGCGGCGCCGTGCGCGGGCAAGCAGCGGAACTCGGGCGCGCTGTCCAAAGCCAAATTCAGCTTGAAAGTCGACCCGGGGCGCTTCATTTCCGCGAGCCGCGCGTTGTACTCGCCCGGCAAGCGCGCCGCCCCGACGAGCGCTTGCAAGCGGAACGGGTCGGCATTGACGAGCACCGAGCGCGCGCGGATTTCGGTGCCGTCTTCGAGCACGACCCCGCGTGCCGTGTCGCCCTCCACGATTACGCTCGTGACCGGCGCACCGACCACGATCTTGCCGCCATGCCGGCCGAGCGAGTCGGCCAAGACGCGGGCCACGGTGCCCATGCCACCTTCCACGATCATCCACGTGCCGTCACTGCCTGGCAGGCGGC
>Ga0247740_1000359_pt1 | contig 23348 bp, 17 predicted proteins | sample UWRJL148409B2_FD_180942 | JGI IMG/M metagenome (GOLD analysis project Ga0247740, IMG submission 180942) | Plant litter microbial communities from Arlington Agricultural Research Station in Wisconsin, United States - UWRJ-L148-409B-2 | ecosystem: Environmental > Terrestrial > Plant litter >...
AGCATACCGATAATACCTGCTCCAATACCCGTCAGAATTAATGCGGAGGTGATATTGCCAATCGCGGCAAAATAAATTGCAACCGGTACCCACACCAGGGCGGAACCCACGGCAGGAATTAAGGATGCAAGTGTCATGAGTACGCCCCACAGAATTGCGCCGTGAATACCCAGTGCCCAAAGTGTGATTCCGCCGATCAGGCCCTGAAGCATAGCAATAACGAGATTACCTTTAATCGTTGCGCGAGTTACTTCAGCGAAAAGTGAAAAGAGCATGCGCTCGCGGGTGTCACCTAAAGGTAAAGCACGCACGATTAAATCTATTAGGTAGCTGCCATCGCGCAGCATAAAAAAAGTGATATAGAGCATAAGTGCTATGTTCACTATAAATCCGAAGGTGTTTTGACCAATGGTTAAAGCATGGCCTGCAATAAATTTTCCACTCGACATGGCCGCATCTATAGCGTTGGCTTTTAATCCATTGATATCAACACCCAATCGATTGAGAAAAGAATTGAGTACAGGGTAAGCGGTGTCCATAGATTCTATGTAGCGCCCGGGATTAACTTCACCCGATTGAAGCTTGTCGTATAAGGCAACTCCCTCGCTTACCACTGAGCTTACGATAAATGCCATCGGCAATACGACGACAACAATGCAAAGCAGCAAAGTGAGAAAAGCCATCTGATTTTTACGTTTTGGCCAACGCTTTAGCAGCTTGCTATGAAATGGTGTAAAAATTATTGCAATTGCACATGCCCAAAAAATTGGACCAAAAAAGGGTTTAATTAAAAGTAGGAAGCCTATTGAAACCAAAAATAGAAATAACAGAAATGTGCGTGTTTCCACTTTGTTGTACATGAAGGTGAATCCTTAATGGCGTAGAAGCTGAAAGTAGATTTGAAATAATGTGTCGACTGGGCATAGCTTATTTGAGAATTCCTGGGTGCGACTATACGGCAGCATTGCGCAACTGTCACTCAAGTCTATACTTGCCTAAAGGCGTGAAGCAGAGTCGCTTATCATCAGTAAGGGAGCGGTGTCATTGCGGTGTAGATTGTTATTATTTTTCTTTCTATGTTGTGCTCACATGAGCACTGTGCTGGCAGAGCCACGCACGTATGTCGTTGACGTTCAATTAAAGCCAGTCGCTAAAGACGATGGTTATTATGTAGAGCTTTTACGATTGCTCCTAGATGCCAGCAAAGCCCCTGATGAAATTATCGATATTCATTTTTATGGCGAGAAAATATCACAAGCACGCTGGATCGCTGTAATCGAAAGAGATCAAGATAACAACGTGTTATGGACCATGACAAATAAAGAGCGCGAAAAAAGCATGCGCGCCATACGCGTTCCGATTTACAAAGGGCTAATGGGTTATAGAGCGCTGGTGATTCGCAAAACTGATGAACAAAAGTTCGCAGATATCAAATCAAAAGAAGATTTATTGGGGCTCACTGCAGGTCAAGGTCTGCATTGGCCCGACACGGCCATCTTACGTGAAAATCAATTTCAGATTATGGAAGCCGTCACCAAGGAGAGCCTTTATAAAATGGCTGCGGCAAAACGGTTTGATTTTTTTCCGCGAGGCGTTATAGAAATACTTACCGAAGATGAATTTATTCAAGAGCAACATTTAATGGTTGAGCCGCGCCTTGTTCTTCATTACCAGACGGATATGTATTTTTTTGTCAATAAAAATAATACTGAGTTAGCAGAGCGTTTGGAAAAAGGGTGGGACATTATTTTGCGCAACGGAAGTTTTAATAGACTTTTTTACAGCACTGAGCGGATAATTTTTGCGTTAAATTATTTGAGACAACCGGGCCACACAATCATCGAGCTTGAAAATCCATCTTTACCGGACGATACGCCGCTGCAAACACTGGGATTTTGGTTGGATATTAATACGCTTCGCTAAGTTGATCGCTATCGATTAACTAATATTTTTTGAATGTTTTTGCTGTCATCCTGTTATTGTTTGGTTGAATTTTTCGGAAAATTTATCGTCACTATCAGGCCGTGCGGAGACGCATTTTTAAAATTTATATTTGCACCGTGCAATTCCGCTATTCGGGTAACAATTGATAGCCCTAATCCACTACCCAATCTATCTGCAGGTCGTTCTCTAAAAAAACGTCTACCGAGTAATTGTAAACGCTGTTCGGGAACACCGGGGCCTTGATCACTGAGTGTAAGAGTCACATGGTCAGCAGCTTGTTCTGCCATAAGTTCTATCTTTCCATCTTCTGGAGAATGGCGACATGCATTTTCGATAAGATTTCTTAACATTACATTTAGTAAATCTGGATAACCTCTCAGGCGGGTGGAGAATAATGAGGAATCTAAAATAATTGTCGCATCATCTTTGCGTTGCGTACTTAGTGTATTTATTACATCTTGTGCAAGATCACCTATCACGTGGAGTTCCGGCTCACCGAGTGCGCGTGTATCCAGTCTCGCCAGTGTTAATAGTTGTTCGATCAGCCGAGTGCTTCGGTCCACGCCTCGCACGATTTTAATTAAAGAATTTTTTACACCGTAAATATCTTTTGAGTAGAGACCATTTTGTGCATTGAGTTTCATTGCCGCTAAGGGCGTTCTTAATTCATGGGCAATATCGCCAAGAAAAAGACGCTCGCGCTCCACCTCTTGCGAAACTCGTTCCATTAATAGGTTTATGGCCTGCGCAAGAGGCTTTAATTCTGAGGGTGCTTTTTCCAGAACCAGTGGCTCAAGCTTATCGATGTTTCGCTCGCGTATTTGTTGCGATAAATCGGTAAGGGGTTGTAAGCCTTTGGTCACCACCAAAATCACTCCGGCAGCGAGAAAAATCATTCCTGCAAGTGGGCCGATTAATGAACTGTAGGTGAGTTTATTAATAATCTCTTCACGTATGTCGGCGCGCTCGGCAATAACCACCCAGTAGCCGTTGCTAGGTAAGTGCTGGGCAAAGACATGCCAATTAAAATCGCCGATTTTTTTAATGGAGTAACCATCTTTAAAATTCGCTATGGCATAAAGCGGTGCGCTTGGAGATTTAACCAGAAGATTGGCATTCGCATCCCAAATTTGCACAGCAAATTTGTGTTCATATTTATGACCTGTGTCATTACGCATATTATCGTGAGATTGGATTTCTTCAACGCTGTAATTTTCGGTAGCGGAAAGCAATGCGTTATTGATGTGATCAAAATCAATTTCATCTGCAGGTCGATTGAGAAAACCCTGCAAAATACGACTGGATTGAGCTAATTGCGTGTCATAAAGTTCGCCAACTTCAACAAATGCCTGGTAGCGATTAAAGAAAAAAATAACCACAAAACTGAGCAGGAGTATACCAAGCAAGCCTGCTAGTAAAAAACGCCGAATGGACATGGCTTTAGTTCTCATTCCATTTGTTGATGGTGTAACCCACACCACGCACTGTGCGAATTAAATCCAAAGGTATTTTTTTGCGAATATGATGGATATGTACTTCTAATGCGTTACTGTCAACGTCGTCCATCCAACCGTAGAGGCTTTGTTCGAGTTGTTCGCGGCTGAGTACTCGCCCGGTATTTTCTAGAAGCTTGATCAACACCATATACTCGCGGCGCGAAAGTACGATTGGATTATTGTCATAACTCACAGTTTGATTTTCAGGGTTAATACAAAGCTTACCGTGTTTGACAAAGGAAATTGCACGACCAGCTGCTCGACGACTCAGTGCGCGCAAACGAGCAAGCAGTTCATCTAAATCAAACGGTTTTAATAAATAGTCATCGGCTCCAGCATCTAATCCCTTCACTTTATCGGTTAGCGAATCTCTTGCGGTAAGTAATAGAACCGGTAGCTCAAGTTTTTCATGGCGTAATTGTTTTAAAACTTCAAAGCCATTCATGCCCGGTAATCCGATGTCTAAAATTATGATTTCAAAATGTTCGCGACGTAACGACTTTATAGCGCTTTCGCCGTCCTTAACCCAATCAACGACGTAGCTATGCGGCATAAGTGCATCTTGCAACGCCTCGCCGAGCATCAAGTCATCTTCTACCAAAAGTAAACGCATACATTTTCCGAAAGCGAGTCGTCGCAAATTTTCATTGAGTTCGAAAGGTTATCTACCGCGAAACCCAAAAGACCGAACCCTGTTCTTCTAAAAATTGTTCAGCATGCTTACCTCTTAATAAACCAAAAGTAGCGAGCATACCTGCTTGGGTACAATTAGAACCCGCCACTGTTATTGAGCGCGGCGCATGCATAATGGGCCAGCCGGTGAAAGGATTTAATATGTGGCCATAACGTTGATTATTTGCAAATAAGAACCGGCGTGAATCACCGCTGGTCGCAAGAGCGCCAGCAGATATTTCTAAAACTTTATCGGCTTTTTTATTCGAGTGAGGATCGGTATCGAGTGCTTCAATACCGACTTGCCATGCTCTGCCATTTTTTCGCGGGCCAGAAACGGCGAGGTCGCCACCAAAGTTAACCAGGATCGGTATGTTTGTTTGCGCGCATAATTTTTGCAAGACGCTATCAACTGCGTACTCTTTACCTATGCCGCCAAAATCAATTTCCATTCCTGCTGGCATTTGCAAGTATGAATTTTCCCAACTAATTTTTCGCCAACCCACAAATGGCAGCAAAGCATTTACGCTTTCCGCACTGGGGAGTTTATCTGATCCGTCAAATGTCCAGGCGCGTCTTAAACAGCCTGACGTGATATCAAAATATCCTTCACTCAATTGAAAACATTGCTCAGCAAAATCGAGTAGCTTTGCAGTTTCGTTATCCACTTTAACCGCTGTGCCATCAGCATGATTAATTTGCCAAAGTAGATTGTCTTTTTGGTAGCGGCTAAATTTTTGTTGAATGCGTAATGTTTCGTGATGCGCAAGTTGCGTAAGTTTTTGTGCGAGTTCATGTTCGCTAGTATCGATAATAATTTCACAGAGGCTCGCCATCGCCGGGTAAGTACCGACCCAATGATCATTGTTCAGGTGCAGGCTAAAGTCAGACATGGCAATTAACTAAAAATTGAAAGTGTCAGGAGTGTAACAGTCGTCATCCTTTTTAGGTGTGGATGACGACTTCCTTCAGATACTGGCATTGCAAATACTAAAACTCAAACGAGTAACCAACGAGCACAGTCATAGCTGTCAAGTCCGGTGCGAGATCCAAACCTTTGAGTGCAGTCATAGTGGCTGGTGCACTGGCTTTGTAGGTTTGTGTGTATTGCTCCACGCGAATATTAAATTCATTGTTACGGCCCAACTCTATGCCGTATTTCAACCCAAAGGTTGTACCTGTAAATTCGCCCAGGCGCGTATCGGAAGACGCGTAAGCTATAGCGCTGTCTGCACTGCTGGTATCCACCTCTTTATTTAAATAAAGGTGATAGAAATCAGCTGCTGTTTGGCTGTACCAGCGCACATGTGGTTCAAGGTACATATTGCCGCCAAACTCATAGCGGTAGCGAAAATCCAATGTGTGCGATTTGATGCCCCAGTCGTCGGTGTAGTAGCGGTAAGAAATATCTATTACATCCTCCGTTAAATGAATTTTGTTACCCCAGTAGAGGCTTTGGCGTGAACGGCTATCGGGGCGACTATCGTATAAATACCATTTGCTATTCGCATCTTCCGGGTTGGTCGCCAGGCTGCCATCAGTATTAAGAACAGAGAGGATTTTGTAGGGATCGCTGTGATAACCGCTTGAAGAGCCCACCGAAAGATTTAATTGAGTTAACCAGTGGCGATTCATTACTTGAGTCACCCCCAACAAAAAATCATTAACGGTTTTGTTTTCAGTGCCCCCACTTTTGTGCTCTGGATTTTGGCCTACCTTTAAACTGGTCAGCGGATCTGGAATGCCTCCTACCGCATCAATCGTGTCAGTTTCGAGATTGATACCCAGAGATAAGGTTGTATTTTTATTGTTGAAGTCGCGCGCTATCGCTGTGCTAAGTGCGGCTGAGGTAAAGTCATATTCTTTCGAAATATTGCCGCCAAAACTTACCCGGTTGCGCTCACCCCACGGTTGTTCCCAACTGATTGCTATGGCAGTACGGGTGTCTTTGAATTCGGTATCGAGCGGTGTTTTCCCCTTCCCCGCGTCGTAGCTGCCATTGCCAGATGGACCCGTAAATGTTTGCACTTCATTCGCTGCAATTGCACCGTTAGGCGATGCGCCAGTGAGCGAATCCAGTGTTAGCTTTAGGCCTAACGTGCGTTCGCCGCCCATATCTTTGCGCAGCGATACAATAGGTTCAACGGCAGTGACACGACTGTCGGATTCAGAGTAAACAGCCAATGCAGAATCCACCAACCACGGAGTTTTTTCTTCTGCATGAGCCGCACCTGCTAACAAGCTGCTACTTGCGGCTGCTAAGGCTAAGCGTACAGAGTTAGGTGTGTTGATTAATTGCATCCGCAGCCACCTCCACCAAAGCCTCTTCCACCAGCAGAGGCCTCTTTACTGAAGTACGTGTGATCATCCACAGCCGATTCCAACGGGTAGCTGTTGAGTTGCATAGACTTTTTAGCGAGTAAGTCCCGTTCCCAGGGTTTAACCCCGAGATTGGAGCAGCCGCTTATTAGGATAATCCCAATCAGCAGCGCGCAGAATTTAAGTTTAGTAGGCATAGGTTTGGCTCGTGTGGTTGATATAGAACACCTTACTCACTGCGCAGCTTCGTCAAGCAAACTTTGAATTTCCTGCTCATATTGGTTGCGCTTTTCGTGGTGGTATCCGATGTGTTTGAATCGTGGTTTACCGTCGCGACCTACTACGTATGCGCTTGGCATACCGGCCACTTTAAATTCAGTGGCTAATTGGCCAATGGGATCAAATACGATGTTGAAATTAGGTGAAAATTCGGAGATGAATGCGTCAGCAAGTTTTTTATCCTGATCCACATTCACAGCGATAATGACTAAGCCTTCTTTCTCTTTGGCTGCTTGCAGCTCTTTCATCCACGGAAATGATTGGCGGCACGGGCTGCACCAGGATGCCCAGAAATCGATATAGATGACTTTGCCCTTGTAAGCGCCAAGATTGAGATCATTTGCAAATCCCATTGGGCTGGTGGCGAAAAAAGTGAAAGCCAGAATACGGAACAACCACTTGAACATGAACAAATCCTCAAAGTTGGTACGTTAATGAATAGCGATCTCATCAATAGTACAGTCATAGTCTAGACCGTCAAAAATTAAGGCTTTCTTAAACGCTGTAAAAATATTTGCTTTAAGGTTCATTTAAGAATTGCTACCCACAATGGCGTCATTGAGTGGATGCGGAGTTAGCTTAAATGCGGTTAAAAACTTTTCAGATGTATGTTGGTTCGCTGTTACTTTTTCATGCTCAATGGAGTGTGGCAGAAAATTTGAATTTTGATGGTGTGCCAAACGACGCGGTTAACTTTTTGTCGGTAGACAAGGCATTTGTATTTAACGCTGTACTTAAAGAGTGGGTATTAACGCTGAGTTGGGATATTGCCCCGAACCATTATCTCTATCGCGATCGCATACAACTTAAAACTGCGGCTGGGCAGTTGGTATCACTTAGCTTTGACCACGCGGCCGAGCGTAAAGTTGACCCCAGTTTTGGGCTGGTCAATATCTATCATGATCATCTAATTGCTAGTGTTAATTTAAGCAAACTAAAACCCGCGATGGTTGACATCAATTACCAGGGTTGCTCGCAGGCGGGTTTGTGTTATCCGGTACAAAGGTTGCGAATGGGTACTGATGACTCAGGTAATGGCTATTCAGCAATCAAATAAGTTCTGTCATAAACAATCAACATGTCGCCACCGGTTATCAATGGGTGTAGCGACTGCAATAGATCGATTTAAAACTTTGGTTACACTACCTTCAAGTTTCTCACTCTGTACACCAGCGTCAACTCGGCTCAATTCCCCGACGGAAATAAATCTCTGCAGCCCCGTCGCATGTCGCCATTGTCTTCAGTTATAATCTGATAACGAGAATCATTATTGGATGGAAAGGTATGACGGTTAGCATGAAAAGAACGATAGTAATGCTTTGGTGCGTCCTGTTTTGCACGACTGCAAGCGCCCAATCGGCAGAGTCCAGCGACGGTGCAAAACAGTTGTGGCAGCTCATCGATTACGTTGCGGTGGATTACGGCGGGGCGATTGCTAATGGTGCCGTTGTCAGTGAAGGCGAATATGCCGAAATGTTAGATTTCACTGAAAATGCCCAAAAGCAAGCTCTGTTACTTCCTGACCATTCATCAAAATCAGTCCTCATTGCTAGTATCAATCAGCTGCGTGAAGCGGTTGTTAATAAGGCTGATAGCTTCGAAGTGGCTAAACGCGCGCACGCTGCCAATGCCATATTAGTTTCGGGTTACCCGTTTCCTGTTGCCCCCAAAAATATTCCAGATCTAGCCAAAGGCGCCACTCTTTATGCTCAAGTATGCGGCACCTGCCATGGCCTGACGGGGAATGGCGATGGCCCGGCAGCGAAAGGTCTGGACCCTGAACCCATCGCATTTACTGACCATGAGCGAGCCCAATCACGCAGTGTTATGGCGTTGTATCAAGTTATTTCGCAAGGTGTAGCGGGAACTTCGATGGTGAGTTTTGCAGCCTTACCGGAAGATGATCGCTGGGCCTTGGCGTTTTACATTGGCAATTTATCCCATGACGATAACATTCGTTCTCAAGGTGAAAAGTTATGGGCCGCTGACGCCAGCTTGAAAAGTTATTTTCCTGATCTGACTTCCGTTACGACAACAACCGAACTCGCGGCTGCTGAAAAAACCCCTAAAGAAGCTGCACATGCTGTGACGGCCTATCTTCGTGCCCACCCTGAAGCAGTTGAAAGTGGAAAACCGCGTGGCCTGGATTTGGCTCGTCAACGTCTTGATGAAAGTCTTCGTGCGTTGCAGTCAGGTGATCGTGAAACAGCTACTAAACTGGCGTTGTCCGCCTACCTTGATGGCTTTGAGCCAATAGAGCCTTCCATCAGCGCGCGTAATAAGCCGCTCCTCATGGCAGTTGAACGGGCGATGTTAGGTTATCGTTCTACGGTAACGAGTGGTTCAGCGCCAGAATCTCAAGCTGCAGCGGCACGTCTTCGCGGCTTGTTTGATCAGGTTGATGCAGAACTTGGTGCGGCAAGGGCGGATTCATCAACAACGTTTGTAGGTGCTTTAACCATTCTTTTGCGTGAAGGTTTCGAGGCGTTGTTGATCGTTGTCGGCATCATCGCCTTCCTCAGAAAAGCTAAACAAACAACCGCACTGCGCTATGTTCATGCAGGTTGGATCAGCGCCTTACTAGCAGGAGCTCTGACCTGGTTTGTATCGACTTATCTCGTTGCCATTAGCGGTGCAAGCCGTGAGGTCACCGAAGGTGTCAGCTCCTTATTTGCAGCTGTAGTGCTCTTGAGCGTTGGGCTCTGGATGCATCAAAAGAGTAGCGCAGATCGCTGGCAATCCTATTTGAATGAAAAACTGTCCACGGCAATGTCGAGTAGTTCTACGTGGGCATTGTTTGCATTGTCTTTCATTGCCGTTTATCGCGAGGTTTTCGAAACCGTGCTTTTCTACTCAGCCTTGGCTGCCGATGGTAATGGCGCAGCATTATTGGGTGGCTTCTTATCCGCTGCTGCATTGCTGGTAGTTATTGCGTTGGTTTTATTGCGCACCAGTGCGCGTATGCCGATTGGGAAATTCTTCTCCATTACCTCGATTTTCGTTGCAGTGCTCGCCGTAATTTTGGTGGGGAAAGGAGTCATTGGTTTACAGGAGGCTGGCTGGATAAGTGTTCACCCAATCGCAGGGCCACGAATCGAAGCGCTGGGAATTTTGCCAACAGCTGAGACTGTAATAGCGCAAGTCGCGGTGCTGTTAATTGCGGTAGTGGGATTTGCAATTAATTATTCCACTGCGCGAACATCCAAAACTTAAGACATTCTTGAATAACAAAAAACGTTCGTTACTTCGTCATTTAGGAAGCAGCGAACGTTTTTTTGTATGTGAATCTGCAACTGCGGCACTAAACACTTGTTTTGCAGTCTGTTTCGCAAACCATTTTGACTTTCCTTCGTATGCTGGAGCCGTTTTGGCTTTTGCGACATAATCGCGAGCGAATTACGTAGCGAGTGAATTGCTTCTCCGAATTGTCAGTCTGGCTTTCAGTCAATCAGTTGTTATTGCCCTTGTTGGTAACCCTATAGTTAATATCTAAGGAGCTTTTATGTCATACAGCGATCGCCCATCCAGTAGCTTCGGCCCGCTTGCGAAATGGGGCGTTGTTCTAGTGGCGGCAGGCGCAATAGGTGCCGTGGGTTATTATATGTTTCGCGATGGCGATTACTCGCCCAAGGTGCACGAATTTCCCACTCCAGCGGCAACCCAGCCTTCTGTATCTTCAGATATTGCGTTGACAGATAAGCCAGTTTACGACGAACCCACGCCAACACCCGCACCTCAACCTTTGCCAGATCTGGAGCAAAGCGATACTGCCGTTCTTGATGCCTTAAAAGATTTGAATGTAAATGGTTTAGTGGAAATGATCATTCCACAAGAGATCTTGCGTAAATTTGTGCGTGCGGTAAATGTGCTGGATGAAGGCAAAGTCATTACCGAGTATCGCCCTGTGGCCTCACCACAAGGCGCTTTCGTTGCGGATTCGTTTAATGTGAAAGTCTCTGGTGGCGAGCTTGGTGAGCAGCAAGATGTGGAACAATTCCGCGTGAGCCCTAAAAATTACCTGCGTTATACACTTTTCGTGCAGGTCATTTCTGCGCTTGATAGTGACTCAGCTGTTGCTCTTTATAAGCATTATTATCCACTGCTCAATCGTGCTCATCAGGAGCTAGGCATGAGTAAAGATAATTTTCATTCAGTGCTCATTCGCGCAATCGACAAAGTGTTGGCCGCGCCCGATGCCAGTGGTGATTTAATTCTTATACGTCCGAAAGTGTATTTTCAGTTTGCTGATCCAGCGTTAGAAAAATTGCCGGACTCCCATAAACTTTTGTTGCGTATGGGCCCAGACAACGCGGCCAAAATCAAAGCCAGCCTTAAAAATGCGCGCGTGAAGTTGCTACAAAAATAATAAAAAAATCCCGCTGTTAAAGGCGGGATTTTTATTTGCAGATGTTAAAAGTTTTATCTGTTAACTCAGTTAAAAATTTACTGACAAATATTACCCGTTACAATGGGCGCGATAGCCATACCAGCTGGCTTACTTCCTTGAAATCCGAATTCAACTAGTTGGCCCGGTTGAATTGTTGAGTTCCAATTCAGATTGGTTGCTGTATACGGATTAGCGCCACTCAAATTTGCATTCCATAGATTAGTAACTTTTGAATTGTCTGCGTATTTCCAATTTACACTCCATCCACTAATGGGTTGAGTACTCACATTCTTCACACGAATCGCCGCGGTAAATCCATTGCTCCACTGACTTTGAATCTGATAGCTGCATTGCGCTTTCCCGTTGTTTGAAACGGAAGAGCTGGACGAAGTTTTGGAGCTGCTACTGGAAGTGCGAGATGAGCTGCTGGAGCGAGACGAACTTTTAACGCTCGAACTTGAGCTGCTCAAGGATGACCGGATAGAGCTGCTAGAAGAGCTAACAGACGAAGCGCTACTGAACGGGCAATCCAAATAAAACGGCGAAACACTGTGAACTACACTTGCTGATGCTCCGTGGCTATCAATCACTGTTAGAGTTATTTGGTAACTATACCCACTCCAACTCGTAAAGGTCGCTGTCTCACCCGAGGCTGTTGCGCTTCCGTTCCAAAAGTAAGTTAGCTGGTCCCCGTCCGGATCGTATGAGCCTGTTGCTCGCGCGGTGATTTTTCCTTGTCCGGCATTAGGGCTACCGCAAAAGATCGCAGGATAATTGCTAGCAACGAACTCTGCGATTGGAGGCCTATTCGTCTGCACGCTGCTGGATGAGCTGCTTAAACTTGACATGCTGCTTGTGCTGGAAGTGCTACTTGAGCTTGATGAAATATTGTCGTAGATAGAAGCACGTTTCGCAGTGGTTTTGATTCCATTGGCATCGTTAAATAACACGTTGCCCCAATTTGTTAGCGTACTTGCGTTGTATCCCGTCACTATATCTAGCGCGGATTTTGTATTGCCACTCCAGCTCCAGCCAAAATAACCTACACCAAACTGTTCTGCATATTGCATCACGAAATTTTCGGGTAAGTCGTATGCTACTGCCGGACGCGGCCCAACGTTGTGAGGGTGATAATAAGGAGTAGGTGCGAAACCGCCTATAACGAGTGGAGCTTTAATAGCGGAAAAACTTTCTATGTAGGCTCGCACATTCTCGGGATTAGTGTAGGCGTCGAACATATCGACCGAATAAAGCAAATTAAGGGATCTTGCTTGGCTAGCACGAGTTTTTGCATATTCGTACATCGCGTTATCGGCGTCCTGCCCCCAACCGCTGCCATCAATCATAATAACGAAGGTATTGAGCGGGTATTGTAAAAAATCTGCCAGATAAGTATCCATGCGAGCCATGTATTCGTACGGCGACATTGGCGATAAATATTGGTTACCGAAACCGAGGATAATGTGGGCTTGCTGCCCTTCAATCGCTGAACGAATATCTGGCCAGCTCCAAAAAGACGCTGCAGTGGCTGGAATTCCAGCCCCTCGTGCGTCTGGATACCCAGCCACATCATTCGGTTCTAACACACAAATGAGTCTACTTGTTTTACAGGTTTCAATAATTGCACGTAACTGTTCGCCTGTAATCATTCGTTCCCGTTCATACTCGTTCCCATTTATCTCCACCTGAACTGCGTTGGCGCCGAGTGCTGCGGCATCCCTGATCGCTTGCAATGCTTTTTCAGGCGCAAGATTTTGTTCAACTGTTACACCGCGAAAAATAAATGGTTTGCCATAAGAATCTCGCAATTTCCCATCCTGAATTGTCATGGGTGCGAGTGGGCTCAGCGCAAATGCTTGTTGCGCTACTATTGAAAATGCACACACGGCCGCTGCCAAGGCTAATGTGGTTTTCAAAAAAGAGAATTTGTTTAGGTTAGCATTCTTCATAGAGTTTCCTTTTGTGTATGAAATGGATGTTATTATCTTTTTTCAATTCCGAAAAAACCGGAATTTTTTCCTTACAAAAATCGTGTTAAATACGACACAACTGTTAACACACCAATAGTCAAATTTAAAATATGCCGTTGAATTATTGTTATCAACTGTGGCAGTACGAGCTCTCGATTTTATCGGTACGAATATTTCGGTGTTAATCAATATTACGAACGGTCTCCGCACATGGCGAGCGGCGACAGACTTTATTAAACGGCTGCATCGTAGCTTTAAATGATAGCGAATAGTGATTAAAAAAATACGATTCAAGTCATGAAGAAAAGCTAATTTTATTTTGGCGCTTAAATTTTCTAATATGTTAAATAGTAAAAATAGTGTGATGAGGACGTAATGGAAAAACTTTCGAATCTGGATTCCGAACAGCTTTTTGTTGGAATCGATGGTGGTGGTACAAAATGTTGTGCATGTTTATGTACAGCGAATGGCAACGTACTTGGAACTGGTGTAGCTGGCCCATCAAATCCATTTCATGGCGAAGCACAAGCTCAAGCGTCAATTGTGCAAGCCGTTGAGTTAGCATTTGCAGATGCGAGTCTACATATTTTCGATATGGCGAATATAATTGTTGGCGCTGGTTTAGCGGGTATGAATGTGCCCGCTGTTTATGAATCCATGAGTAGGTGGCAACATCCGTTCAAAAAAATGTATTTCACAACCGATTTGCACATTGCTTGCCTCGGTGCTCATAACCAGGACGAAGGTGCGGTAATCGTCACTGGCACAGGTTCATGTGGTTATTCTTTAGTGAATGGAAAAACCACTATGATTGGCGGACACGGTTTCCCGGTAGGGGATAAAGGCAGTGGCGCATGGTTAGGATTGGAAGCCGTTAAAGCCGTGTTATTAGCCCACGATAAGCTAGGCCCTCAATCGCTGTTGAATACATTAATTAGTAACCACTTGAACGCGACAGGAATAATGATTGTAGAAAAAATGGGTGTAGCAAAATCCAATGATTATGCACAATTGGCTCGCTTTGTATTTGAAGCTGCAAACGCGAACGATGAAGTCGCTATAAAAATTCTACGAGAGGGCGCTAGTTACATCGATTCAGTTGCAGAAAAATTATGGGAAACCAAACCTGGTCGCATGTCGTTTATAGGCGGATTGTCAGAAGTATTAATTCCCTGGTTGAAACCGAGTGTAGCTACGAAATTATCACCTGCGATTAACCCTCCAGAATTAGGTGCAGTTTATTTTGCGCGGCAGACGTTATGTAGCAATATTATTTAATTTGTATTGACGCGAGGTTTGCGAATTGCATTTTCGTATGTCGCATAGAATTTATTGAGTGCAACCTTTAGGCTTAGTGTAAAGGCCATTCATGATTCATAAGGAGGAGAAATAACAGCGCTCCACCTATAACCACAATTCCGCCCATTATTTTTAGTGCAGCAATATATTTTCGCTTCTCATTTGCCCTATACATACTCACAAAAAACGCGCTAATAGCAACTGCAAAAAATATCCCGAGTATGCGGATTACAATGTAACCAATCACTATGATCACGACTAGAACAATAAACAGTGAAATTTTATTTGATTTTATTAACCCAAGTACTTTATCAAACATTTGATAATCCCTGACTTTCCATACTCACGACAACTTATAGTTGTTCGGTTGCCGTTAAGGTGGCGCGTAAATGCTTCAATAACGACAGAATAGATTTGCGGAGAATTAAATACAATTATGTAATGTGAGGTGAGGTGCCTTTTTTCTGATGGCGGCACCTTATAGTATGGTTTCGCAAATTGCCAAATTATAATAAGACGAATAGGTCACACTTCGCTTGTTGACCATTGTATTACCGCACATTATGGCCGTTAGAATAGAGCTTGCTTAACACCTACCAGATCGACTTTGTCAATCAGATGATTGTTTAATAGTCAGGAGATTTTTGTGAACAGCCTTTTCAGCACTGATATGAAATTCACTCAGGATAATCGATTCATGCGAGTGGATAGCGCACTCGGGAAGGATGCTTTTTTTCTGCGACGACTTAAGGCGACAGAGTCGTTTTCGCAACTTTTTACGATTGATGTTGATCTGCTTTCCTACGATGCCGGTATTCGCGCTGAAGATATAATAGGGACCCACATTGCAACCTTTATAGGAACCAATGGGATTCAGCCTCGCCCACTCAATGGTTTCGTCAAAAGTTTTTCCTACACTGGCTTGGAAAAGCGCGGGCTCTATGGCTACAAAGCGGAGCTGGTTCCATGGCTATGGTTTCTGGATAAGCGCACTAACTGTCGCGTTTTTCAGAATCAAAATATTCAAAAAATTCTTGAATCTGTTTTCACCGAGCTCGGTTTCAACGATTTTAGTTTTTCGTTAATTGATATTCATCAGCCGTTTGAATATTGTGTTCAATATCAGGAATCGGATTTTCATTTTGTAAGCCGTTTGTTGGAGCAGGAAGGTCTATTTTATTTTTTCGAACACAAACCTGATAAACACATTCTACATATTGCAGATAACACCGCGATATTTACTTTCCTTGATGAGAAAACCATTGAGCATAGCTCTGACAGCCGTGCTAAACATTTCCTGGATATCTGGCAACATCGTTTTCAATATTGTTCAGGCGCTTTTGCCCAAACGGATTACAATTTTGAAAATGCCAATTTATCCTTGCTCACTGAAACTCCAACCTCAATTAAATTAAATAATAATAGCGCGTTGGAGCGATTTGAATTCCCTGGTAACTACAATGAAAGTCAACGCGGTCAAACGCTCACGCGAATTCGTATGCAACAGGAAGAGGCGGGCTATCAGGTAATCAGTGCGGGCGGGAATTTTCATCAACTTGAAATTGGCAAAAAATTCAAATTACGTTCCGATGAAGCTGTCGCAGATGACAAGAAAAATTTTACTATTTCAGAAATCCGGCATGAAGCTTTTGAAGGCAGTTATGTGGATGATGACAAAAAAGAAGAGGGCGGAGTTGAGTCCAGCTACAAAAATTATTTTGTGTGTCTTCCAGAAGAAGTTACTTATCGTCCGCCATTAAAAACGGCTAAACCAAGAATTGATGGGGTTCAAACTGCATTGGTCGTTGGTAAACCTGGTGATGAAATTTATACCGATAAATATGGTCGCATTAAATTGCAATTTTATTGGGACAGGTACGGCCAAAAAAATGAGAGCAGTTCTTGCTGGGTGCGTGTAGCCACCGCATGGGCGGGACCAAAATGGGGAACTTTAAATATTCCGAGAGTTGGTCAAGAGGTTGTTGTTACTTTTGTTAATGGCGACCCAGATCAACCATTAGTGATTGGCAGTGTTTATAACAGTAAAAATATGCCACCTGTCACCTTGCCTGAAGGAAAACATTACTCAGGTATGCGCTCTCGTTCAGCGAAAGGTGGTGCGGAAAGTTTTAGTGAATTTTCGGTGGACGATAGCGAGGGAGGAGAACAGATAAAGGTCCATGCGAAAAAAGATTACAACGCTACTGTAGGCAATAATCTCACTTCCTCCGTCACTGCTGATGCTTCATATAATGTTGATGGCAATTCATCGTCAACCGTGAAAGGTAACAATACTGCTAGCGTAATTGGTAATTCAACTTCATCTGTTCAAGGCAACCATGACTATTCAGTGCAAGGTAATCGCAGCGGAACGGTAGCGGGAAATCTAACGGAAAATACATCGGGTAAAGCGGATGTAGTTATTGGCTCGCACGAGAGTCGTAATGTGGGCGCTAATCAAGATGTCACTATCGGCGCTAATCAAGTAGCCATCATTGGTGCAAATCAAACTGTAAATGTTGGTGCGAATCAGGAAACCATTATCAGTGGAAATCACTCCGTTGGTGTAACGGGTAGCCAAGAGATCAGTGCGTTATCACGAAACGTCGTGATTTCTACTGACTCAACAACATCGGCGCTAAATGTATCGATTAATGGAACGGCAAGTATTTCGCTCTCTGTAGCTGGGTCAAATATCACTATTAATCCTGCCGGAATTACCTTATCCATGGGTGCTAGTTCAGTGAAAATTGACGCTGTTGGTGTAAGCGTAATGGGCCCGATGATTAAGCTAAATTAATTCGCGATAATAGTGAAAACGAAATTATGACTAAGGTTAATCCTGTTCAAGAAGAATTAGCGAAACTGGACGAACAGTGGGAAGAATTTACCAGTAGTAAGTTGCCACTATTGCGTTGGTATTTTGCCCCGGACGATATTCAGCTTGGTTTAGGTTTTATCAAGGTTAAAGAACAGCTTGATGAAAAAAATCCTGAAATTTTCATTCATTTGCACAGCGAATTCGACGAGGGCGATAGCTTTGGTCGTTCGCTTGCTGAAGAAATGAATCACATGATTGCGGATGGTATTTCTGATGCTGGTATTGAAGAAGCTGAGGAAAAAACGCCCGCTACCATTATTCATAAATGGCAAGCACCCTCGCTTGATGATTGCACGAATGGCTTCAATTGTATTTTTCGCAGTTGTAAATTTGCGTTAGATGCTTTTGGCGATTACGTTCATAACATCGTATTGGTTATCACTCCATCTCGAATTAAAAACAGCGATAAATATACGCAGTGGTGGGCGCAATGCTGTGAAATACATTCACGTTACAATTGGCCAGAAAATTTAAAGCTCGTGTTTTTCGATACCGATAAAAATTCTTCGCTCGCTGTGCTTGCTCGTGATAATCAAAAACACATTTACAATGCGGATGCACCTGTGAATATGCAAGCAACTATTCAAGCTATTTTGAGCGGAGTGGATGATGGTTCTCCTAATGCGAAATTCCGCCAATACACAGTCGACCTCCAACACGCTGTAGGAAAACAAGATAAAGCAGCAATTGAAAAATTCGCTGCTGCCGCGATTGTCATTGCCGAGGCGCACCAATGGTTTGATATGTGGGTCGTCACATTACTGACTCGCGCTGCCGGTTATTTAGGGTTACAGGATTATGATAATGCGCTAAAAGATTATCGCGCCGCACAACTTATTGCTGTGCAAGGGGAACAAAAAAATATTCCTGGCTGTAATAAATTGCAATTGCAAGCCGTGATTTGTGAAGGCACTTGCTTGTTTAGCGCAGGACAATTTGAAGAAGCTGCAAGCGCATACGTTAGAGGCGCGCAATTAGCAGAGCTGCAAGAAGATTTACTATTGACACTCGAAGGTTGGCGCATGGCCAGCTTTTCTATGGAGCGCGCCAAGATTCCAAAAATTGCTTGGGAGCATGGCATAAAAGCACTTGAAGCTGGCGACAAAATGGATGAGCAGGGGCGCGAGAATTCGACGCTTCCTTTTTTAGGGCAAGCGCTCTTACGTATTAGCCCTAGTGGTGATGTCAGTCAGCACATTAAAAATCGTTTTGATGAATTACTCGGTGAAGGTTGGTTGAAGCGTGCAGAGGCACTAGCATGCTAATCAGTAAACATTTCGATCCCGTTCTGGGAATCGACATTCATATATTAATTATTCCTCCTGCTGGACCCGTGCCGATTCCGCATCCGCACATCTCATTAATTTTTGATGTGATTGATTACATTCCGATTCTCGGTGCGACGGTGAAAGTCGGTGGATTGCCGCGTTCAACGGCAGGCAGTGCAGGCAGACCCATTCCGCATTTCCCCATGGGTGGCCCTTTTGCAAAACCGCCCATGAATGAAGATGAAATTTTAATGGGCAGTACAACAGTACTTGCCGATGGCGGCCCATTAAGTTTTACCGCATTGCCCATGTTAAGTTGTCAGGACATTGGAATTATTGCACCGCCACGCAAAAAGAAACCGAAAAAATCGTTTGGTATGTTATTGCCCACTAGCGTGGTGATTTCTATTCCACTTGGTATGCCTGTTATGGTGGGTGGCCCACCCACCATCGATATGATGGGCTTGCTCATGGCAGGTGGTTTTGCCGCACTGGGTGGTGCGTTTAAAAAATTGCGCAAGATGCAAAAGAAAAGCAAGCGCATTAAAAAAATGTCTGATGCGATTCATTCGCGTGCCAAAAAAGCGATGAATAAATTGGGGGTGCCACCCAATGTGCAGAACAAAGTTCACAAAGGTATTTGTACGGTAACGGGTCACCCGGTCGATGTTGCTTCAGGAAAAATGTTTACCGACCATATTGATTTTTCATTACCCGGTCCTCTTCCACTTGTGTGGGAACGCACCTGGTACAGCACTTCGGTTTATGACGGACCTCTAGGTCACGGTTGGCATCACAGTTACGATGTAAAACTTTGCGAAATGGATAATGCGGTTGCTGTGCGACTTGCAGATGGAAGATCCGTTGCCTTTCCTGCGCTCGATATTAACGAAAGTTGTTTTGATCGTCAGGAACGTTTGACGTTATTTCGTGATGAAGAAGGTTATGCGCTAGATACCAGCGACAAAAAACGTTATCGCTTCGCACCGTTTCAAGGTCAAGCCGATAACCAATTACTTACAACGCTGTCGCAAACCACCAGCGGTGCAAAAATAGAATTTTTTTACAACGACAAAGCACAGCTCACACAAATCATTGATAGCGGCGGCAGATTAATCCGTTTCAGTTTCACTAATGACAATCGTATTCATCAAATCTTTTTACCCGAACCAGAATCGAATATCACGCGCGACCATACTAACCCAACATTTTTTTGCGCGGTAGAACATCATTACCGTGATGGAATATTGGTACGTGTTGATGATGCCCTGCAACAACCTTTGCAATACCAATACGATCATAAATTATTAATCAAAGAAACGTTCAGAAGCGGTTTAAGTTTTTATTTCCAATACGACGCGCTTGATCATAATGCGCGTTGTGTAAGAACTTGGGGCGATGGCGATATTTATTTGCGTGACCTTCACTATGACGATGAAAATAAAATTACCCAAGTTCGAGATTCACGCGGGAATATCACGGTTTATCATCATGATGGGGTATTGCCATATAAAATTATTGATCCGCTGAACAACATTAACTTAATTGAGTACAACGAATATTCTCAAATTATTTGCGAGACTAATCCACTCGGTTTTAAAACGCAGTACAAATATGATGAAAGGGGGAATCGCGTTGCAGTTGTGAGCGCGGATGGTACGGTCGTAAAAGTACAATTTGATGAGCATGATAATCTGATAGAGGTTGTTGATAAAATTGGTAGCAAATGGAAAAGCGAATATTACGATAACAATCAATTGGCAACTAAAATTGACCCCCTCAACAATAAATTGCGTTACGAATATCACCATGGATTACTCAGCGTTATTGAAGATAACAGCGGTCCAATATTTTTTAAGTACGATCAAAACTTCAATTTGCGTAGTGTTTCCGATGGAGGTATTGAACAATTTATTCATGAATATGATGCTCTTGGAAATTTATTAACATCAAAAGATAATCGTGGTAATGAGCGCCATTATTACTATGACAAACTGCAGCGTATCACAAGAGTTGATGAGCCCGATGGTACCATTCGTGTGTTCGCCTACGACGCTGGCGATAATATTATTCGTGCCCGGGATCAACAACGTGATGTGTCTATGGAATACCGCGGTATGGGCCGAATGGTGGCTCGCACACAGCATGGAGCAACCGTTAAATTTGAATATGATCACGAAGAACAATTAATTTCCATCATTAACGAGCATGGATGCGCATATCGGTTCGAATTGAATGCTAATGAAGAATTAATTTCAGAATCTAGTTTTGATGGACTTGTTCGCCATTTTTCTAGAGATTCATGCGGTCAGGTCACATCTGTTCTGCACTCGCATTCCAAAACTTCTCAGTATAGTTATGACTCTATGAGTAGGGTCACACAAATACTGCACAGTGACGGAACATATCAGAGCTACTCATATCGTTCTGATGGTGAGCTTGTCAGTACCACTAATAATTATTCAGCTATCAAATTTGATCGAGACATTTTTGGCAACATAGTAAAAGAAATTCACGGTGAGTTTTGGGTATCATCAGAATACGATACATTAGGCTATCGTACTCGTGTACAGTCATCTTTCGGTCTCGATCAGAAGATCGAACGCAATTCCCGTGGTGATGCATTAAAAGTTTCTACCGGAGCCGATCAATTCGAGGCTGTCTTCCAGAGAGATAAACAAGGCCTGGAGATACAGCGTAGTTTGCCTGGTGGTATTCAAAGTCGTTGGGCACGAGATAAATTAGGAAGACCAACTTGCCACGAAGTTCACCAAGGTAAAAAAATTCACAATAGTAAAACGTATTTGTGGGGTTTAAATAATCGTTTGCTCAAACTGGTTGATTCATTAAATCGTGAAACAGTGTTCCAGCACGATGCGTTAGGAAATTTATTTTCAGCTCGCTACAGCGACAGTATGTTTGATTTACGAATGCCCGATGCTGTAGGTAATCTATTCAAAACCATGCCACAGAAAGATCGGGAGTACGGTACTGCCGGGCAATTACTCGCTGTGCATTCGAATAGAGGCACTACTCGTTACCTTTATGATATTGAAGGCAACTTGATCAGAAAAATAGAACCAAAGGATAAGGTCTGGCACTACGAGTGGAATGGTGCAGGCATGATGTCGAAAGTTATTCGGCCAGACGGTAAGGAAATTATTTTTGAATACGATGCTTTAGGGCGACGCATTCGAAAGGTGCTTGGCAATAAAATTACCTGTTGGTTGTGGGACGGTAATAATCCATTGCATGAATGGGTGGAATATAAAGCTGGCACTGGGAATATCAATAGTCAACCACTTGCGAAATTGCAAGCGGAGGCTGACGACATTTCAATTAATCAACGCCTAGCATTGTTACAACAGATTGACTCGCAAGGCCCCCCCAAATTATTTAGCCAAGGTACAAAAGATGCGCCTATCACATGGTTATTTGAGCCAGACGGTTTTGCGCCCATGGCCAAACTTGTGGGTGATGAACATTATTCAATAATTACTGATCATATCGGTACACCGAATATTATTTTCGATAAAGATGGTACACAGGTTTGGTCTGCTGACATCAGCGTATGGGGCGAATTACGTAATCTTCGCGGAGACAAAGATTTTTGTCCGTTTCGTTTCCCTGGCCAATATGAAGACAGCGAAACTGGTTTGTATTACAACCGCTTTCGGTATTTTGATCCAGAGACCGGCCAATACGTTAGTAAAGATCCAATTAATTTAGCTGGCGGAAAATTAAATGTTTACTCTTATGTCAACGACAGTACGCAGCTTTTTGACGCATTAGGGTTAAAAGCATGTTTTGAAAATGAGGATGCCGAGAAATTTGCCGAGGGAATAATTAAAAAGCATGGTGGAACAAAGATTAAAGATGGTCATTATAAAATGCCCAATCGTAGAGCGGCTAGAAAGGCGGCATCTGAGATTGCAGGGGACTTAGGAAGTGAAGTTACTACTGTCAGAAAAAAAGATTATTTGGGTGGACCAAGGACTTGGAAAAATTCTGAAGGAAAAATTGGCAAACAAAATAAAAATAAGTCAGCCGGATGGCGGGATGATTCTCCTGGGCATGACTTTGGAAACGGTGACGTTATAGGTAGCCATGTTAACGCGTGGAATACCCCAAAGGGCGTAAACACTAATTTACATCTTTTATACTGAGGCCCTAATGAAAGTTTTTTACGAGTACATGGCACACGATAGTCAAGACAATTGGTTGATATATAAAGACGAAAAATTATCCAGTACTCCAGAGGAGGCAGTGAGTCCAAAAACAGGAAATGCTGCTGTAACTTGTCAGCGCCAATATATAAGCGACTATTGCTTTATTTCTTTCATTCCAGCAGCGAGGGGTGAAAAAAAAGAAGAAATGTATCATCACGGAAAAAATAGGTTTTTCATTTGCTTATATGGTAGAGATGAAACTGAAAGCTACTTATCGAAAAATGATTACGAATGGGACAAAGCTTGTGAGTTAGCAAAAATGTTTTCAGGCGTTCCGTTTAGCTCAGGAAAAAGAATCTGGAAAGCAAAAAAAATATAAATCGATCCAAGTGGTGCGGAGATATGGCTCTGCAGCAAGGAATTTTCACAATCCCTTAAAAATTATGGAACCCGTTGAGTCTGTTACATGCTAATCAGTAAACACTTCGACCCCGTTCTGGGAATCGACATTCATATATTAATTATTCCTCCTGCTGGACCCGTGCCGATTCCGCATCCGCACATCTCATTAATTTTTGATGTGATTGATTACATTCCGATTCTTGGAGCGACCGTAAAAGTCGGTGGCTTGCCGCGTTCAACGGCAGGCAGTGCAGGCAGACCC
>Ga0247740_1000360_pt1 | contig 23299 bp, 29 predicted proteins | sample UWRJL148409B2_FD_180942 | JGI IMG/M metagenome (GOLD analysis project Ga0247740, IMG submission 180942) | Plant litter microbial communities from Arlington Agricultural Research Station in Wisconsin, United States - UWRJ-L148-409B-2 | ecosystem: Environmental > Terrestrial > Plant litter >...
TTCCGGCCAAAGGCGCCAGAAACAAAGACGGAATCATACTTAAAAAAGTCGCTAATCCTAATAAAAAAACAGATCCCGTGACGCTGTAAACCATCCAGCTTACTGCCGTTTTTTGAAGCCACGTACCAATTACCGAAACGGATTGTCCGTAAAAGAATAACTTGAAGTTTTTTGATTTTAACGCTTTAAACATAATGCCTAATATTTTTTTACAAAGTTCGGCATTAGTATTTCATTAGAAAAATTAATAATTTTACTGATAATGAGTAGTAAAACTTATCGATATGGAAATTTATCAACTAGAATATTTTATTAAAACGGCTGAAGTACTGCATTTTACAAAAGCGGCTGAATTGTGTTTTGTCACACAATCTGGCTTGTCGCAGCAAATAAAAAAGTTAGAAGAAGAACTCGGAATGCCTTTATTTATAAGGATTGGAAAAAAAGTACAGCTTACAGAGGCAGGTTCTGTTTTCCTAATTCACGCCAAACAGGTAATCGAAAATGTGCAAAGTGGGAAACAGGCGATTGATGATTTGAACCAAATGATTGGCGGCGAATTACGAATTGGTGTTACCTACATTTTTGGACTTTTGGTTTTGCCCATTGTCAACTTGTTTGCCAAAACATATCCCAATTTAAAGATTGTGGTTGAATATGGCTCAACGGAACCTTTAGAAACGAAGTTATTGAATAATGAGCTGGATTTGGTTTTGGTCATTTCATCCAAAGAGATAAAAGAAACCATTCAGAAAATTCCATTATTCAGGTCAAATCTGGTTATGGCGGTGGCAAAAACACATCCGCTGGCGACTTTAGATAAAATTTCTTTTAAAAAAATTGGAGAATATCCGCTTGTTTTGCCTGTAAGAGGATTTAGTTCGAGAGAATTTTTGGATGAATTGTTTTTAAAAAATAACATGAAACCAAAAGTTTCGATCGAATTAAATGCAGTTCATGCGCTTTTGCAATTGGTAGAAGAAAGCGATTGGGTTACTATTGTAACCGAGAAAGCCTTAAAAGGCTGGGATAATCTAAAAGCAATAGCCATTACAGGAGTTCCCACGCAAAGAGATTCCTTTATGTTAACAATCGAAGGAGCCTACCAAAAAAAGGCCGTAAAATTGTTTATGGAAGAATTTAGAAAAAGTATGTAAACTAATATCAGATTTTGTTTTTCTAAGTCAGATTTTTTTGTGTTCTTTGCAGACCAATTTAGAGAGGTGTCCGAGTGGTTGAAGGAGCTAGCCTGGAAAGCTAGTATATGGGTAACTGTATCGAGGGTTCGAATCCCTTCCTCTCTGCAAAATTCGAATAACATATTATAATACCTGTAATTAATTTTTGCAGGTATTTTTTTTTTTGACTAAACTAAAATGAAAGTGTAAATGAAAAAAATTTTCTTATTACTAATCTTAGGATTAAATTTAAATGTGAATGCTCAAAATGCCAGTGTCGAAAAATCTATTTTTAGTGTGCAATCAGGATTTATCGGACTTTGGATCAACAACGAAATCAAACTTGTCAATAATTTGGCATTAAGAAGCGAGATAGGAATTGAGCATGATATTGCGGTCGGCGATCAATATGAAGGTGCAGGATTTATTTTTCAACCGGTACTGACTTTAGAACCTAAGTTTTATTATAACTTGAATAAAAGAAACCAGAATGGTAGAAATATTAAAAACAACAGTGGAAATTATATTTCATTAAAAACCAGTTATCATCCGGATTGGTTTGTGTTGAATCTTGATGACAATATTACCAAAACAGCCGATCTGTCAATTGTTCCAACTTGGGGATTTAAACGCCAATGTGGAGATCATTTTACCTACGAAGGAGGTGCAGGTTTGGGATACAGAATAGTATATCTAAAACCAAATTACTACAATGGTAATTCTCATAATGTTGATGGTTTTTCTACTAGTAGAAATCAATACACACCTTATTTACATCTTAGAATAGGATATGTTTTTTAGGCAAAAAAGGTCTTTTGTGAAACTCGCAAAAGACCTTTTTTATTTACACCACCGGAATATAAATATCAAATTTAGCTCCGTAATTCAATCTTCCCGTTGCAGTAATAATTCCTTTATGATTTTCTACAATTTTTTTCGAAATCGCAAGACCAATCCCGGTTCCTTTATAATCGGTTTTATTGTTGAGCTGCTGGAACATCTCGAAAACGCGGCTTTCAAACTGAGGGTCAAATCCAATACCGTTATCGCTTATAATAATGTGGCAATAATCAGCGGATGATTTATTTTTCTTTGTTGTTGGTTTTGTATAAACACTTTCGATCGTAATGTGAGATGCTTTTTCTTTTGTGGAGAATTTCAGAGAATTACTTACTAAATTGTATATCAATTGATAAAACTGCGACGGAATTATAAACGCGCTACAATTTCCGGATATTTCGACAACAGCTTTTTTAGTTATGATTTCTTTTTTTAAATCTTCTAGGACTTTATCTATAATAGTATTAAGATTGACGTTTTCAAATTTCTTTTCGGTTACACTAGTTCTAGAATAAGTCAATAAATCGTTTATAAGTGCCTGCATATGAAAGGCAGCAACTTCTATTCGTTCAAAATAATATTTTCCTTTATCTGTTAGATTTTGATGTTCATCAGTTGAAATTCGGTCTGCGAAAACCTGTATTTTTCTCAAAGGTTCCTGCAAATGATGACTTGAAATATAGGTAAAGGCTTCAAGTTCGTTGTTGGCGAGGATTAATTCGGCAGCGCGTTTTTCTTTTTCGTTGTTCTGGAAAGTAAGTTCTGTGTTAGCTGTAAGAAGTTCAGCGGCGCGCTTTTCTTTTTCCTTGTTCTGATATGCCAGTTCTTTATTGGCAATAACGAGTTCTGCGGCTCTTTTTTCTTTTTCTTTATTCTGAAAAGTTAGTTCTTTATTGGCAATGACAAGTTCAGCAGCGCGATCTTCTTTTTCCTGGTTTTGGTAGGCCAGTTCTGTATTTGCAATAACCAATTCGGCGGCACGCTTTTCTTTTTCTTTATTTTGAAATAATAGCTCAGAATTAGCAATGCTTAATTCATCTGCCCGTTTTTGTTTCTCTTTGTTTTGGTAGGCGAGTTCAGTATTTGCAATAACAAGTTCGGCAGCGCGATCTTCTTTTTCCTGATTTTGATACGCGAGTTCTGCATTGGCAATAAGAAGTTCTGCAGCACGTTTTTCTTTTTCTTTGTTCTGATATGCCAGTTCTGTATTGGCAATAACCAATTCTGCAGCAAGTTTTCCCTTTTCTTGATTCTGAAAGGTTAGTTCTTTGTTCGCAATAATAAGTTCAGCTGCGCGGTCTTCTTTTTCCTGGTTTTGGTAGGCTAGTTCTGTATTTGCGATAACCAGTTCGGCCGCACGTTTCTCTTTTTCTTTGTTTTGAAAAGCGAGTTCTTTATTAGCAATAATCAACTCTGCAGCACGTTTTTTTCGTTCTTCTATTTGTTGGGCGAGTCTTTTATTAACCAACAGCAATTCGTCATTGTGATTTGTTTTATTCTTGTCAGGAAAAGTATTTTCATCAGCTGGAATAATTTTTTTTTCACTCATGTTTTTTGGCGCATTTATCCAAATGTAACCTAACTGAATTTAATGTTCTTGTTTTAAATGTCCTAACTGAATTTATAATAGTAAAATAGCATAATCAATCGAACAAATATTTTCATTATGAGTTTTTTCTTTCATTATAAATAATTGATTTTTATTAATTCTAAAAAAAATCCGACTGACTTACAAGAGTAACGTTTGTATAGTGCTTTATTTTATAAGAAAATATTTACTATTTTTGCGTTTTAAATGGAAGATAAAAAATATGGAAATCAAAAATCAAGTATTAGATGCTATAAGAAAATCGGCTCAGCCTGTAAATGCAGGTAAAGTAGTCGAATTAACTCAATTAGATCGCAAACAAGTTGATAAGGCAATGAAAATGTTGAAGGACGAAGGCTTAATAGTTTCTCCTAAACGTTGCTTTTGGGAAGCAAAGTAATTTGAAAAAAAACTAGTAATAAAAGACAGACCTAACGGGTTTTTAAAACCTGTTAGGTCTAAATTTAAAGTTTAATCTCAAACAAACTAAAAGAACCTTCTTTATAATGTTCCGGTAATTCGCTTGTCCATTCGATCGTGCTGATTCCTTTATAATTAAATCCGCAGCTTGTGTAGTATTGGTTTATTCTTTCGTTTCCGCTATGTGTGTCAAGCCGAATGTATTCTTTACCGTTTTCTTTGGCATATATTTTTACCCATTCAATGATTTTTTTTACATATGATTGTCCTCTGAATTTTGGATTTGTAGCAATACGATGAAGATATACTGCGGGATCTTGTGCCGCTTCTTTCCAAATAATTAAATCATTAAAAGTAAGTACAAATGTGCAGGCAACTTCGTCTCCTTCTTTGATTATAAAATGACGGTTTTCGGCAATTTCTTTTTCAATTAAAGCTCTTTCAAAACCTCTCCAGCTTTTATTGTTAACCATTTTTTGATAAGATGTCGCTTGATTGTAAATATCAAAAACAGCTTCGATATCTTCATTTGTAGTTTTAAAAAATTCCATTATGGGCTTGTATTCTTTGAATTAATGAATCCTGCAAAGGTAGATTTTCATGGGCGTAAAGGCGATAAAAAATTTAGTTTTAACTTTTTTCATCAGATTGTAGCCAAACCACATTTTGTTCAGATTTATGATTTTGACCAATAATATCGCGGTATAATTCTGGTCTTCTAGCTTTTATGTAACGATTTCCTCCCGCCTTAACGCATTTTTCAGGAGTAAGAATTGCGGTTGCAAAAGAGTCATCAAAAGAACGGCATTCGGCCAGAATATCTCCAAACGGATCAATAATCATTGAGCAGCCATTTTTTAACTGATCGTCATCCATGCCAATGGGATTCGAAAAAACAGCATAAATAGCATTGTCATACGCTCTTGCCGGCAACCATTTCATGAGCCAGTCCCTGCCTTTCATTCCGTCGAATTCCAGTCGTAAAGAAGTAGGATCGGTTTCGCGGTTTTCCCAAAGTTCAGGTGCAACAAAACCGGCGCCAGGTCGGGTAGAAGGTGTACACATTGTAACATGAGGCATAAAAATAATATCGGCGCCTAAAAGTTTTGTCGCACGCACATTTTCGATAATATTATTGTCATAGCAAATTAAGATGCCGCATTTCCAGCCTTTAATTTCAAAAATACAGTAACGATCTCCGGGAATCAAATACGGATTGATAAACGGATGCAGTTTTCTGTATTTGGCTACCAGACCATTTTTGTCCACACAAACATAAGCTTTGAAAAGATTGTCGTTTTCATCTTTTTCAAAAAGTCCGGCAAGAATTACAATGTCATTCTTTTTAGCAATTTCAGTAAGTTTTAAAATGCTTTTTCCAGTTGGGATAATTTCGGCTATTTCCTGCATTTGTTCTTTCGATAAATGCCTTGCAAAAGTATATCCGGTTATAGAACATTCGTGAAACGAAATAACATCGCAACCTTCATGCGCTGCTTTTGCAGAAAGTTTTTCGATTACAGATAAATTATAGTTTTTATCGCCACTTTTATTCTCAAACTGAGCTGTGGCTATTTTTAGATTTTTCATATGATTTGCTATTTATGAAAGTCAAAAGTAGCGTTCAGAAAATGCTATAAATTGTATAAAACCGACATTTTAAAATAAACCTGAAAGAGAAGTTTTGATGAGGTTGTTGGTTAACTTTCCGGTGCTCACTAAATATTCTTTCGGCGTTAATCCGGTATGTTTTCTAAATTCTTTTATCAGATGGGATTGGTCAGAGAATCCGGCATCATAACAAATTGTCGTGAGGTTGGTTTCCTGAGATTTATCTTTTAGCAGTTTTAGGAAATGATGTAGCCTTATAACGTTGCCAAATTTTTTCGGGTTTAACCCAATGCATTCTTTGAACTTTCTTTCCAAATGTCTTTCGGTATAACCGGTATAATCCACCAATTGTTTTAGAGTGAAATCTCCTTTATTCGCCACAATAAAATCTAAAGAATGATTGATGATGAACTGATTTGAAATTGGTTTTGAACTGATTAAAGTGCCAAAGAACTGATTTAAAAGTTCCACTCTTCCTTGATTATTTTGTTCCGATAATTTCTCCTGAAGTAAAGACGCTTTTTGCCCCAATACATCTTCAACCGGAAGAATAGCATCCTGAAATTCATTGGCAGGAATTCCTAATAACTGATGTATTCCGTTGGGTTGAAAAACAACAATTAGTAATGAAATTTCATTATCAGAATAAATGTCTTTAAAGCCATCGAGTTGTCCGTATATGAAAGAAGTTGGCAAATAATTCTTTACTTCATAATTATCAATGCCAGCAATAAGTTTGTTTTTCAAAGAAAATACAAGACCGGTATTACCATCAGAAAACAAGCGCAGTTTTTGTATAGCGATTGCTGCACTATCCAAAAAAAGATAATGTTTTATGTAAGGCGCTAATGCTTTTGATGGAGAAACCTGCATTTTTAAATTGTTGAATGAAAATTGTTTGTATCCGTTTTTTGTAGTTTGAATGTAAACAATCGGCTTTTGGCAAATTTAAGGATATTTTACGGATTATAATTGACGGTTATGGTTTTGAAAAATGATTCAATATCAAATTCTTTCTTGTTAAAATTATCTAAAAATATTATATATTTGGTCCCGTATATAAATATTTTGATGGATTTACCCCCTTATTCACCGGGCTTACATAAACTAGTCACTTTACATGTCGCCGAAACTCAAAAACTAACAGATAGTCAGGGTTTTGTTGCGATTACGAATTCAATTTTAGAGCAATACAATCTTGAGAAAGTAGGTGTTATTGTTCATGATTTCGATAACGACAGTTTCACGATTTCGTTTTGCCTGAAAGAATCTCATATTTGTATACACACCTGGCCAGAATACAATCAGCTAACTTTAGATGTTTATTTGTGTAATTACCAGCAGGATAATTCACAAAAAGTACGCGATGTTATGGTAAACTATATTACTTATTTTGAAGGAACAATTATAAAAGATTTTGAAATTAACCGTTAGTATATGAAAGTTCCTTGTTACAATTGTGATACTGTTACCGAACTGGAAGTTGGTTTTAAAGTAGTAAATTTTGTCTGCCCCAATTGCCACAGTTTGTATTGGGCAGATAGCGAAGGACAGCTTCGTTCAAGATCGAAATTTAAGCCTGAGGTAAATTATTTTGATTTTAAAATTGGCGATAAAGGGCTTCTAAAAGGCACGGAATATATGGTTACGGGTGCCATAACCAAAAAGGTCAACGGAGGTTATCATTGGAGAGAATATATCTTAAAAAATGATGCCGGCGATTTTGTTTATCTTTCTGAATCAAACGGGCATTGGATATTTTTGACCGAAATGGAAGAGAAATTCGATGTACGAATGCATCCAAAATCGATAACATACGACAGCAGTTCTTTTCATCTTTATGAATATTCTGATACCGATATAGATAATGCCGCAGGTTTTTTTGATTTTGAATTGCCTGTTAAAAAAGTTCATCTGACAGAATATATCCAGCCGCCTTTGATGATTTCGATTGAAAAAATGAACGGAGTCGAAACCGCTTTTCTGGGGGAATATATTAGCAAAAAAGAGCTTAAAAAAGCATTCCCGCAAGCTGATTTGCCGTATCAAAGAGGCGTAAGTATTGTTCAGCCCTACTATTTTGATGTAAATAACACGGCCATAATATTTTGCGTTTTTCTTTTAATGATCATTACGGCAAACTGGTATATTTATAAAGATCAGGCAGAGCAGATTGTTTTTGATAAAGCCATAGCTTTTACTGATTTTAACGATAAAGAAGTTACAAGCGAATCATTTGTTTTAAAAGGAGGTTCGGCTCCCATTACCGTTCACGTGTCAACAGACGTCGATAATTCGTGGGCGAATGTAGATGTTGCGCTGGTAAATGAAACAACCAATGATGAAATTCATGCCAATAAAGATATCGAGTATTATCACGGGTATGAAGATGGTGAAAGCTGGACCGAAGGAAACTGGTCTGAAAAATTTAATATTTGCGGAGTTAAAGAAGGAAAATACCACCTATTGATTAAACCGCTAAAAGCACCGGAAGACAATAAAAATACGGCAATGAAAGTAAAAGTGGTTTGGAATCAGCCCTCGAGTCGAAACGTGTGGATCATTGCTATATTCATGATTGTAGTGTATGTCGTGATACGATATTTTAAAATAAATTTTGAAAAGATGAGATGGGAAGACAGTTCTTATTCTCCTTATAGCGAATAATAGATATGAAAAGCATTTTTGATTTTTTTAAAAATAATATAGCCGCACTTGCAATAGGATTATTTTGCTTTGCCGCCTATTTGTACTTTGCTTATTCCGGAAACCGGATTTGCGATTGCGAAACAACAGAAAAATATAGTACGTCAGGAAGTCGTAGTTCAGTTAACCATTTTTATCATAAATAAATTTCTAAAGTATGGATTTAATACATTATCAGCCCATCGTTAATTCGATCATTTATTCAGTTTTAGGGTTCGTTATCTTGATAGCAGCTTATTTTATTATCGAAAAAATGACTCCCGAAAATACCTGGAAAGAGGTTGTCGAGAAAAATAATATTGCTGTTGCTATTGTTTTGGCAGCATTTATCATTGGTATTTCAATGATTATTAGTGCCGCAATTCATGGGTAAAAAGTTTATTAAGTTTGAATTTTTATTGCTGTTTGCCGTATTTGTTATTGCGACCTGCGGGCTTATTTATGAGCTTGTTGCGGGAACTTTGGCCAGTTATTTATTAGGCGATTCAGTAAAACAATTTTCATTTATTATTGGAGTTTACCTTTTTTCAATGGGTATTGGCTCTTTTTTTTCTAAGTTTTTTCATAAAAATTTACTGAACACTTTTGTCGAAATCGAGATATTGGTCGGTTTAATTGGCGGTTTGAGTTCAGTAGTTTTATTTTTATTGTTCGAAAGTGTCGAGTACTTTCAGTTCATTTTGTATTTATTGGTTTTCATAACCGGATTTTTGGTCGGATTAGAAATTCCATTATTAATGAATATCCTGAAAGACAAAGTCGAATTTAGAGATTTGGTTTCTAATGTTTTTACCTTCGATTATATTGGGGCTTTATTAGCATCGATATTGTTTCCGTTGATACTAGTTCCAAAATTAGGAATCATGGGCACTTCGCTGTTCTTCGGGATGATCAACGTAAGTATTGCTATTGTTTTGTGTTTTCTTTTAAAAAAAGAATTAAAGAATAGTTATTTCTTAAAAGCAAAAGCCATTTTTTCGTTTGCGATTTTATTAGGCGTTTTTATCTTTTCGGATAAAATTTTGGCTTATTCAGAAGGAAAGCTTTACGGAGAAAATATTATTTATACCAACTCAACTCCTTATCAGAGAATCGTTTTAACGCACAATAAGAGCGATTACAGGCTTTATCTAAACAACAACCTACAATTTAGTTCAGCCGATGAGTATCGTTACCACGAAGCCTTAGTGCATCCCGTAATGTCGATTGCCAAAAATGTCAAACATGTTTTGGTTTTGGGCGGAGGCGATGGTTTGGCAGTTCGTGAAATTTTAAAATACAAAGATGTTGAAAAAGTAACTCTGGTCGATCTTGATCAGGGAATGACAAAGTTGTTTAAAACCAATAAAGTTTTAACCGATTTCAATAAAGGCTCGCTGAATAATCCAAAGGTAAAAGTCATCAATACCGATGCTTATATTTGGGCAAAAACGTGTACCGAAAAGTTTGATGTCGCGATTATCGATTTTCCCGATCCGTCAAATTATAGTTTAGGAAAGCTGTATTCTTTGAATTTTTATCAAACCCTAAAAACGATTCTGCAGCCCGATGCAGCCGTTGTTATTCAGACTACTTCACCTTATTTTGCGCCAAAATCATTTTGGTGTATCAATAAAACCGTAATGCAGGTTTTTCCTCAGGTCGATGCCTATCATGCTTATGTTCCTTCGTTTGGAGAATGGGGTTATACGATCGCCATCAATGGTTTTGGAACTACTTTTAACAATGTAAACAGAAAAGCTGACGGATTAAAATTCTACAATTACCAATTCGACAGATTCAATTATTTTACCAACGATATGATCTCAAATGAAATTGAAATCAATCGATTAGACAACCAAATTTTAGTACGCTATTTTGATGAAGAATGGGGGAAATTACAGTAAATCAAGGCGCAGTTTTGTAAAAGGAATTGGAGCTTCTTTATTGTTAATTCCGTTTCTGCAATTTTGTTCCGATAAAATTATCCAGCTGCTGCTTCGTTTGTCCGGAACCAATCATCTTTTGGGACATCGTTTATGGGTAAAAGATTTCCCAAAACCAACAACTCAAATTCATATTCCTTACCTGATTGTTGGTGGCGGAATTTCTGGATTAAGCGCTGCAAGACAATTTCATAAAAAAGGAATTTCTGATTTTTTGATGCTTGAATTAGAAAGTCATTTGGGCGGTAACTCTTCAAACGGAGAAAATAAATATTCTAAATTTCCTTTGGGTGCGCATTATTTGCCTTTGCCTAATTTTAAGGATAAAGAGTTATTACAATTTCTTGAAGAAGAGAAAATCATATTAAGTTACGATGCAAAGGGATTTCCCGTTTTTGATGAATTGCAATTGTCTTTTGCTCCTGATGAACGTTTGTTTTATAAAAACAACTGGCAGGAAGGAGTAGTACCTAAAGAGGGAAATTCTAAAGGTCAGGATTTAGAATTTCAACGTTTTTTTAAAGTAATGGATGCTTTTCGTGAAGGAAAAGGAAAAGATGGAAAATATTTATTTGATATTCCGCTTCGTCTTTCTTCAGAAGATATTCAGACGAGAAGTTTGGATAAAATCACGATGAAAGAATGGTTTGAAACCAATAATTTCACAGCAAAACCACTATTTGATTATATTGATTATTGCTGCAAAGACGATTTCGGACTCGGAATAGATTACGTTTCTGCCTGGGCTGGAATTCATTATTTTGCCGGACGAAAACAAGATGCAGCTTCAGATAAAAAAGAAAGCGTTTTGACCTGGCCGGAAGGAAACGCCAGATTAGCCTCTCATCTCAAAAAATATACCCACAAAAAAACGTTGAAAAATCATCTGGTTTATGAAGTTAAAGTCGAAAACAATAAAGTGGTCGCCAAAGCTTTTGATGATGTCAAAAAAGTTTCGGTAGAAATTATTGCTGATAAAGTAATCATGGCAACGCCACAATTTGTGAATCAGTATTTAATAAAAGACCGAAAAAAATTTACAAAAGAGTTTCACTATACGCCCTGGCTTTTGGCAAGCTTAACCGTGACGGATTTAGCCGATAATTTTAGTTTTCCGCTTTCGTGGGATAATGTTATTTACGATGCAAAAGGTTTGGGTTATGTGTATGATCAGCACCAGTCTTTAAATCAGATTCAGACCAAAAAAGTAATCACATACTATTATAGTTTCTCTTCAGCCGATTTAAGAAAATCGCGAAAGGAATTGTATAAAAAGAATAAAGAATATTGGAAGCAATTCGTTTTTGATGATCTTAAAATTGCACATCCGGATATTGAAGAATGTACCGAAGAAATGGAAGTTTTTCTTTTAGGCCACGGAATGGTAAGTCCTGCACCGGGTTTTATTTTTGGCAAAGCCAAAGAAGAAGCTTCAAAAAGTATTGAGAATCGTATTTATTTTGCCCACACGGATTTATCCGGAATCTCGATTTTTGAAGAAGCTTTTCATCACGGAATCAATGTCGTAAACCAAATTTTAGATGAAACAACCCTGGATTCATAAAGCCAAAACCGATTTAGCGTTCATCATTGGTCCGTCCTTTTTTGTGTTGGCCATTATATTTTTGTTTCAGGATTATATTACTGAAATAGAGAATAAGTATTCGTTTTATACCTGGCTTTTTCTGATTGTTTTTATTGATGTGGCGCACGTTTACGCGACCTTATTCAAAACCTATTTTGTAGCCGATGAATTCAAAAAGAACAAAAAAAGATTGCTGCTTTTGCCAACAATTTGTTTTGCCATTGGTATTATTCTTTTCTCTTTTGGGAGTTTGGTTTTCTGGACTTTTCTCGCTTATGTTGCTGTTTTTCATTTTATCAGGCAACAATATGGTTTCATGCGATTGTATGCGAGAAACGAAGAAAAAACGAGAGTTTCTGTTGTTATAGACAATCTCGCCATTTATGCATCAACGGGTTATCCCATGCTGTATTGGTTTTTTTCTTCAGAAAGGAAATTCAATTGGTTTGTGGCAAATGAATTTTTTCGTTTTGAGAATGCCTTTTTGTTACAAATATTGTTTTGGATCTATATTTCGATTTTATTGATCTATGTAAGTTACACCATTCATAAAAGTATAAAAAACAGGTTTTTCAATATTCCTAAAAATGCCATTATTCTGGGAACGGCGCTTTCGTGGTATTTTGGAATCGTGCATTTTAATGACGATCTTATTTTTACTTTACTAAATGTGGTTTCACACGGAATTCCGTATATGGCATTGGTTTATTTTAGGGAAATCGAAAATAAACCAAATCAGAGTTTGGGAGTTTTTAGTTATTTAAAAAGCTATAATGCCATTTTTATTTACATCCTGATTTTAATAGGAATCGCTTTTACGGAGGAATTTTTATGGGAAGTTCTGGTTTGGAAAGAAAACTTCTCGGTAGCGTCTATTGATTTTTCTTCCTGGCAATTTTTAATAGTTCCGTTGTTAAGCGTACCTCAATTTACCCATTATTTACTCGATGGATTCATTTGGAAGTCTAATAAAAGCCCAGCCAAAAGTTCTTGAGAAATTATAAATTGAACACGAATTTCACCAATTGACACTAATTTTAATTTACGACTTAGTTTGTGAAATTAATTCCACGAACTTATCCGTGCAAATTCGTGCAATTCGTGTTTACTTTTTCATACGCTACTGAAATCCAACTAAAATTTCTTGAAAAAACTAAAATATCTCGTCTAGTCCCGATAGCAGCGATATCCTTTTATGGCGGGGTTCGCCATAAAAGATATAGCTAATAGCGGGACAATTGGTGTTTTGGAAATTGATTTTATGCTTCTAAAAACTAATCCTGTAAAATCATTTTTGCTTTAGGAACAATACGATCAACAAATAATTTATAGGCAGTTTCCGAAGGATGTAAACCATCTGAAGCGACTAAATTACTGGTGCTTTGGCGTGTAATATCTGTGATCGAAATAAAAGTTACGCCACTGCTTGTGCACGTATTTTCGGCAAAAGTATTGTATTGATCAATTTCATTTGAAATTTCTGTTCGTTTTGCGCTGCTATAGCCCGAAGCAAATGGCGTGTAAGCATAATCAGGAATCGAAACTACGATTACGTTTTTCTTATCACCTTTTGCCAGTTGTATGGCTTTGTTGAGTAATTGCGGAAATTCTTTTTGATAGACAGAAAAGTCAATGTGCTGATATTGATTGTTTACACCAATTAAAAGTGTAACCAAATCATAAGTAGCATCGGGATTTTCGTTGTTGATAGCCGAGATTAGGTTTGAGGTAGTCCAGCCTGTTCTGGCAATGACTTTTAATGAAAAATCGGTTTGAGGGTAAATTGTTTTTAAACTTGATTTTAGTTGTTCAGGAAAACGACAAGTTTCGCAAACACTTTGTCCAATAGTATAACTGTCGCCTAAAGCCAGATATTTTACAGAGCCTGAAATTGGAGTAGTTGGGACTTCTGTTTTAGGTGGTATAACGGGAGGTGTTACAGAAGTTTTTGAAGCGGAATTGTCAGAACTGCAGCTTAAAAGAAATATAGAAAGGATAACAATAACTATTTGTTTGAAATGTGATTTCATAATTTGTTTATTAGATTCAGAATCATTTTAAACAAATAGTTACGTTATATAACTTGTTTTGGTTTTTTATACCATTTCGGTTTTCATCATTATTTCTTCTTCGATGGCATTCCAGAGTCCGATACGTTTTTCTAATGCCAGAATCGAAATCTCTTCCACTTCTTTCCATTTTTGTGCATCGTCTTCACATAAATCAGTAATCATTTGCATCGCCATTGGCCCGTGTTCGTCGGCATCTAATTCTATATGTCTTTCGAAATAATAAAGTAATTTGCTTAAATCAATATCCGGAAGGTTTTGTTGAAAGTTTTTCAGGATTGCGGTAAACATACTCGGTATTAAATCTTCTCTTCCAAAAGTAAAGGCAGCAGCAATTTCATGCGGTTTTCCTTCTTCGATCACTCTAAAAGTAAAATCTAAAAAGGCTTTTGTATCCGGGTGTAATGTACTTTGTTTGATGGCAACAAAAATATTATGCAGCGAATTTACTTCAGACAAAAAGGTATTGATTCCGTTTGTATCGGCTCCACAATCCTGCATTGCTTCAATATACATTTCATAATGACTTTGTCTTCTTCCGTCAATGCTTAAATCGGTTTCTTCGGCAAGGACAATCTCATTGATTAAATATCTTGTTTCAGGATTTTTTGTAGCAAACCAAGGTGTTGTAGTACAGGTAAGTTTGGCTTGCAGGGCTTTTAGTAATGACATAAAATCCCAAACAGCAAAAACGTGGCTCTCCAGGAAACTATGTAAGTCGTCGATGCTTTGAATTTTATTGTATAAAGAATGTTGTAAAAGTTGATCTTTTTGAGGTTGAATGCTATTGTGGATAGTTTCAATATTCATTTTCGTAATTTTTTGTCAAAGATAAAAAGCTTCCCGGTTAGAAGAAGCTTTTTAATATTGTTTTTGTATATATTTTAATAGTTGTTTACTATTTAAAAGCTGGAATTCCAGTTACATCCATTCCTGTAATCAGTAAATGTATGTCGTGAGTTCCCTCATAAGTAATCACACTTTCGAGGTTCATCATATGGCGCATGATCGAATATTCGCCTGTAATTCCCATTCCGCCCAGCATTTGTCTGGCTTCGCGGGCAATATGAATGGCCATATCTACATTGTTACGTTTTGCCATCGAGATTTGAGCCGTTGTAGCTTTTCCTTCGTTTCGTAAAACACCTAAACGCCAGGTTAGTAATTGTGCTTTTGTGATTTCGGTAATCATTTCTGCAAGTTTTTTCTGCTGTAGTTGCGTTCCTCCAATTGGTTTTCCAAACTGAATTCTTTCTTTGGCATATCTTAAAGCTGTATCGTAACAATCCATTGCAGCACCAATTGCTCCCCAGGCGATTCCGTATCTTGCTGAATCTAAACAGCCAAGTGGTGCGCCCAGACCGGATTTATTAGGTAATAAGTTTTCTTTAGGAACTTTTACATTATCAAAAATCAATTCTCCGGTAGATGATGCGCGAAGCGACCATTTATTATGTGTTTCCGGAGTTGTAAAACCTTCCATGCCGCGCTCAACAATCAATCCGTGAATTCTTCCTGATTCATCTTTTGCCCAAACAACAGCAATATCTGCAAAAGGAGCGTTCGAAATCCACATTTTGGCCCCATTTAAAAGATAATGGTCTCCTTTGTCTTTAAAATTGGTAATCATGCTTCCCGGATCAGAACCATGATCAGGCTCTGTTAAACCAAAACAGCCCATGAATTCTCCTGTTGCCAGTTTTGGTAAATATTTCATACGTTGTTCTTCGTTTCCGTATTTCCAGATAGGATACATCACTAAGGAAGACTGAACAGATGAGGTCGATCTTACGCCAGAATCGCCGCGCTCGATTTCCTGCATGATTAAACCGTAAGAAATTTGGTCTAATCCTGCGCCGCCATATTCAACGGGAATATAAGGGCCAAAACCACCAATTTCTCCAAGTCCTTTAATAATTTGTTTAGGAAATTCTGCTTTTTGAGCATATTCTTCTATAATAGGAGAAACTTCTCTTTTTACCCATGCACGAGCTGATTCACGAACTAGTTTGTGTTCGTCTGTTAGCAAATCGTCTAGGTTATAATAATCGGGAGCTTGAAATAAATCTGGTTTCATTTGTGATAGTTTTTACAAAAACAAATTTACGTAATAAAAATATAACAAAACTAGGTTAAATTGTTATATTTTTTCAACACATAAAGAAGAAAAATAGTATAAACCTTAATTTATTTTAGTTTATTGAAAATTTATAAGCTATTTTTGAGATTCCAAAAAACAAATTTAATGAGGCTGATCATCTCTTTTTTACTTTTTTTTGTTCTGAATACGGCAGTTTCGCAACAGAAAAATGCTTTAACAGAACAAGAGTACTTATTATTGCAAGATAAAATTAGGCTAACTGCAAATGCCAATGTAGATAGTGCCATTGTGTTTGCCAATCAAATGGTGAAATCTAACAACAATAAACACCTGGCTTTTGCAAATGGAGCATTGTCATATTTAGTTCAGTTAAAAGGAAATTCAGCCCAATCCAAACAAAAATATAAGCTTGCCTTAAGCTACCTCGATAAAATGCCGGAGACACGGGATAAAAAACAATTGAGATCTATTTTATACAATTATCAGGGTTTATCAGAATGGAAAAGAGGAAATTTTAGCGGAGCAATAGAAAGTTATCAGCAAGGTATTAAGCTTTCTATAGAAATTGGAGATATTATTCAAATTGTAAAATTTAAAAACAATATTGCCTCGATCAATGTAGCCGTGGGGAATTATTTATTAGCTATTAAAGACTTAAGACAGCTTAATGATTTTGTTGATAAAAATGAAAGAGTCTATACCAAAGAGCAATATTTAAATAATAAAAGTAATATCAATCTGATTTTGGCCGGTTCGTATGAAGTTTTTTATATGAAAGATGTCAAGAAAAAGACTTTACTGGATTCTGCCGAATATTTTTATAAAAAGACAATTAGTTATTCTCAAAATTTTCCCGATAATAAAATTGTAGCCAAATTAAGTTTAGGTAACATTTACAGCTGGCAAAAAAATTATGCAAACGCTGAAAAAACATATTATGACATCGTTTTTTTAGCGCATCAAAATAATATGCCGGAGATATTATGTACAGCAAATTATAATTTAGGAGATCTTTATTTCACCACAAAAAAATACGATAAGGCGTTGGTTTTTTTTAAAAAATCAGATTCGATAGCGGCGAGTACTAAAACCAATCAGGTAGATTATCTGAAATCAAATTATTATCAGGCAAAAATTTATAACATTCTCAAAGAGCCTGAACTTGCGTACAAACATTCTAAAATTTATTTGGATAATTACGAAAAATCGGAGTCAAAATTAAATGAAGAAATCCTCGAAGTAAATTATAAGCTGGGGGTTGGAGATTTGACTAATGAAATGGTGACTATTCAGGAGAAATATAAATACGATGTTTTTATCAATAAAGCATTGAAAGTTTTTTATGTCATTTTATTTGTTTCAATTGTTTTTTTATTGATTAAAAACATCAGGGACAAAAATAAAGCTCATAAAAAAATGAATGACCTGATCGAGGAATTTAAAGCTAATTTAGAAAAGAAAGCAAATTATCCTGAACAAGAAGAAGAAATAACAGAAGAAGTTTTTGAGCAGGAAGAGGTTTTACTTAAGAAAGAAAATGCTAATTTAAGTATCGATGAAGCCAAAGAAAACAAAATAGTCGAAAAATTACTAGCGCTCGAAAACAAACTCGAATACCTGAATGCTGATTTTACGTTGCCTTACGTAGCAAAAAAAATAAAAACAAATACCACCTATTTATCTTATGTGGTAAATAAACGATTTGGTAAATCTTTTGGAGAATATTCGAACGAGCTTAAGATTAATTATGTAATCAACGAAATGATCACCAATCATATGTATCGTAAATATTCGACTCAGGCCATTGCAGAAAGTGTTGGGTTTAAAAATGCAGTTTCATTTGCTAAATCTTTTCGCAAAAGAACTGGAGTGTCTCCAGCTCAGTTTGCGAATAATATTTAATACATCACAGAATACTATTTTTTGATTCTTTCCTTCTATGATATTTGTTTTTGCATTCTTAGAAAACTATTATGAATGTAGAAAAGGCGTTTCTTTTTAATCTTTAATCAAAAGTGTAAATTCTAACTCTCAAAAATATTTACAGGACTGTATTTCCTTTTCCATCTCCTTTTGAAGGGTCAATTGGATCCTCACCTCCCGAAATGGTTTTTTGTTGTTTTTTAGATAACATTAAAATTTCAAAATCACTGATATTTAATTTTTGATTTGCCATTTTCTTTAAGGATTAAATTATGGATGTAAAAGTTTAATTTTTTTTAAATTGTCTTATATCATGAATTCTGGATCACGGTTTCGGATTTTGAGTTCTGTTAGTGCTTGCTACCGTATTTCCTTTTCCGTCTCCTTTTGATGGATCAATTGGATCATCACCTCCTGAAACTGTTTTTTGTTGGCTTTTAGATAATTTTTCTGTTTGAAAATCGCTGATATTTAATTTTTTATTAATCATTTTTATGCTTTTTTTTGAGTTAAGTTGTTGATTTATAAGTTAAGGTTGTATTCTAATCTTAGATTATGGTATTGGGTTTTGATTTGGAACCGGTACTGTACTTCCTACTGTATTTCCTTTTCCGTCTCCTTTTGATGGATCAATTGCTTCATCTCCTCCTGAAACTGTTTTTTGTTGTTTTTTAGATAATTTTTCAGATTCGAAATTGCTGATATTTAATTTTTGATTTGCCATTTTTTCTTTAATGATTTATATAAAGTCGCTCTTACAATCAGAGCAGCTTTGTTTGTTATTTTTAATAAATTTCCAGATTATTTTTTGTAAGAAAAAGCAATAAGTTTTGTGCGATCTTAATATTGAAAATGCATTTCACAATTACATACTTCCTTTTCCGTCCCCTTTAGATGGATCAATAAAATCATCACCTCCCTGAATCGTTTTTTGTTGGTTTTTAGCTATTTTTTCTGTTTGAAAATCTGTCAATTTTAATCCTTGATTTGTCATGTGTTTGAGTATTAGGGTTTATGATTTATCAAAACTAGACAAAAAGGAAAACCCTTAATCGAGATTCGTGTTTTGAAGCTTTTATGTGAAATATAATTGATATAAGTGTCTGTTATTCAATTATTTGAATGATTCATTCAGCCTGCTATAATTTATAAATTGTATGTAGTATAATTGATAAAATGTGTGTTCATGAAGTTTTTTTTCGAATAAAAACAGCAATATTTGTATTGTAATTATGATTTTAAAGACTCAAAAGAAATGTTAAAACTTGTCCAAAAATTTCTACAAATAAACAGGTACTCAGAAATTAAAAATGAGTTTAAGGATTTGTTTCTTTCTCATCCCAATTACCCTAGTTTATTTGCCATAACAGATTCTCTGGATTTACTATCTGTAGAGAATGCTGCAGTAAGAGTTTCGAAAGAACAAATTGTTGATTTACCATCTAATTTTTTGGCCTACTTTAAGGAAGAAATTATATTAGTCGAAAAAGCTAAAAACTTCGTTCGTATTAATACTTTAAAAAAAGGAAGCTTAAAAATGTCTTACGAGAATTTCCTTTTAGACTGGAATGGAGTAATCGTTGCAATAGAACCAAATAATGTTGTTGCCAGAGAAAATTTAAAAGTAGAATTCAGTTGGTTAAAATTTACTTTACCGCTTTTGCTTGTAGTTGGATTATCTTTTTTTTATAATAACTATACGCTGTTTAGCATTATATTTTTAGCAACATCAGTTTTGGGGTTGATAGTAAGTATTTTTATAGTTCAGGAAAAATTAGGTTTTAAAAACAGTATCATTTCAAAATTTTGTAACCTTAGTTCAAATTCTTCCTGTAATTCTGTTATCAATAGTAAAGAAGGAAATAATAAATGGATTGGTTTTTCAGATTTGCCTCTTATTTTCTTTGGGGCTAGTTTAATCGCTATTTTAATACAGCCGCTTTCATCGGCAATTTTTATTGGTTTTTTAAGTTTATTGGCCATTCCGGTAATTGTTTCCTCCATTTGGATTCAAAAGTTTGAGATTCAAAAATGGTGTGTAATGTGCCTGGCTGTTTCGGCCTTAATATTTGTGCAAAGTGCGATATGGTTTGCATCAGATTTGTTTACGTTAAGTTTTAGTTTTCAGGAAATTTTTCCTTTTGTATTTTCTGTTGTCCTTCTTATCCCAATTTGGTCTGTTTTAAAAACAATGGTAAAAAATGTTCTGGAGAATGAAAATTCACTGAAAGAGATGAAAAAATTCAAAAGAAATTACTCTTTATTAAATTTTTTGTCAAAAAAAGTGCCTTATCCAAATGGTTTAGAAGATTTAAGAGGATTGAATTTTGGAAACCGAAATGCAGCTGTCAAACTTTCTATCATTATAAGCCCAAGCTGCGGACATTGTCATAAAACATTTCAGGAGGCATTTGATTTAGTATTGAGATTTCCGGATAAGATATTCCTGAATGTACTATTCAATATTAATCCTGAAAATGCCGAAAATCCGTATAAACCAGTTGTAGAAAGACTTTTGGCCATCAACAGAGCTACTCCCGGAAAAACCGTTGAAGCAATATCTGATTGGCATATAAAAAAAATGGGACTGAAAAAATGGTTAAAAAAATGGCATGTTGATACTGTTAGCATCATGATAAATCAGGAAATACAAAAACAATACGAATGGTGTTCTAAAAATAATTTTAATTATACACCGGTTAAAATTGTCAATGATAAAGTATTTCCAAGTGAATATGAATTAAGCGAATTGAAATATTTCTTAAATGATTTTGTTGAGGAGACTACTACTAGTGAGGTTTTTGAAAAAATAGCCTAATAGTTCTAAAATATAATCTTATTTACAATAGACAGAAGCTTCAAATGTCTTTAATGATTGAAGTATAACTCACCAATAAACCCGTGCATTATGTTAGAAAAAATTTTAAATCAAGAAGGAACAAAAAAATTAACAACAGACGAAAAAAAGAAAATTGAAGGAGGAAGTGGCCCTTGTCCTCCAAATCAGGTTTATTATGGTAATAAATGTTGGGATAAAGTTCCTGATTAATTCTAAAACGCTAAAACCTATATTATGTTAAAAAATATTTTAAGCCTTGAAGGCGCAGTAGAATTAAGCGAAAATGAGCAAAAAGTAATAGCTGGAGGCAATGCTCCGGTTTGTAACGAAGGTTCTTTTGCGAAGAGATGCAACGAATTTGGAACCGTGCCTTATTATTGGGCTTGCGTACCAAATGGAACAAAATCTTGCTAATTACAGCATAATCAGAATAGAATGAAGTTGATTGTAATTAGTAACAAAAAACAAAAAACAGAGTTATGATAAAAAACATTTTAAACCTTGAAGGTGCCCAACTGTTAAGTACAGATGAGCAAAAAGTTATACAAGGAGGACAGCCTATAAAATCATCTACTTGTCACTGTTTTTGCAGTACTGGCAGTGCATCCTGTTTTACTTATTGTCCAGACGGATCAATTCCGGGCTTAAGTGAAGGAAGTACAGGTAATTGTAAATTTCCATTCGAATAAATCACTAGTTTTTATAACACCCTAAATTAAAATATTATGTTAGAAAATATCTTAAAAATAAAAGGAGCAGAAGTATTAAGCGCAAGTGAGCAAAAAAGTATTACAGGAGGAAGTGTTCCGCCGGATGGTGAGTGTGGAGAATTTGTTGTGTTTTATGCTACACAAGCACAATGTTTAGCGTATCCGCGTAACTTAAGACCAGCATATATAGGAAATAATCAATGTTCTATATTAATGGCTCCGTGTTAATAAGAGGAACTTATTAATAATATTATTTGACTGAATAAATGAATGATATCTCATAAAGATGTTAAAGAAAATTTTGAATTTAGAAAATGCTCAAAGAATAACAAAAGTGGAGCAAAAAAATATATCAGGCGGAATTCCGGAATGCTGGATTTATGCTATTGAGGCTGGTTGTGTTTTAATACCGGCAGGCGGAACTTGTCCTGTAAATACATCTTCAGGAATATGTGAAACAAGTCGCCTTTGTTGCTAATTTTTAATCGTTTTAATAGAAATACAGTATAGCCTTTTTTAGAATTTAGTCATGTTTTTTTTAATTTGTAGGCGCTCGATCGTGGAACATTGAGCAATTTCCCCACATTGATGATTGGTGTTGGGATTCTTTAGGAAAATTGGCCACTGAGTTGATTTTAATTGGTTAGGGTTAACCAGTGCCATCTCCTACAGAAATTGTATTTCTAATAAATATGGTTTATAAATACCCTAACAGAGAAGATATCAATCTTCTCTGTTTTTTTTTCACACAATAAAATAGTAGGATAGTTTTTTAATAGACAGACGCTTCGACTGTCTTAAAGTGATTGAAGTACTAACAAATCAAAAAACAAATTATGAAAAAATTAAAAAATTTAATTGGAGTAGAAGTTTTAAGTGCTGTTGAAAAGAAAAGTATCAATGGCGGAGGTCCGGGAATTGAGGCTTGTTATTGTCCTGATGGCACTTTTGCAGGGATTATACATCCTGGTGAAGGTGAGGTTTGCTCATCAGTTATTGAGGAAAGTTGTTTACTGGATAGCTAATTTTTTATAATTTAAAATACAAAAAACCGCCTCATATTTTTTATTTGGGCGGTTTCTTTTATACAGATCCTAGCGGTATTTTGAATGATATAGAATGATCGAATAAATTGATTTAAAGATTAAATAGAAATTGGATGCATGAAATGTAATCAGTTTAAAATAAGTTGTTTAAATTGATTACAAAAAGAGAGAATAATTAATTTAATAGTAAATATCATATTTTTGTTAAATAAAGAAATTTAATCTTAAATTGCTCTGAAATAAATGAATATAAGTTGAAAAAATTCACCAATTATAAGCAGGCTGATTATAAGGATTGTGGCCCGACATGTTTAAAAATAGTAGCGAAACATTACGGAAAAACAATCAACATTCAGGAGTTGAGGGACATTAGCGAAACAACTCGTGAAGGTAGTAACTTGCTTTTTTTAAGCGATGCCGCAGAGAAAATTGGTTTTAGGACTTTAGGTGTAAAATTAAATTTAGAAAGATTACACGAGGCTCCATTACCTTGTATTTTGCATTGGAATAAAAACCATTATGTAGTACTTTATAAAATCAAAAGAGGAACCTATTACATCTCTGATCCGGCTTTTGGTTTAATCGAATATAATAAGCAGGATTTTATTAAATTCTGGATAGGTAATAATGCAGACGAATTTACTCAGGAAGGAGTTGCATTACTGATGGAAGCCGCACCAAAGTTTTTTCAGTCTGAATTTGATAAGGAAGAAAATAAAGGTTTAGGTTTTGCATTATTGTCGCAATACGTTTTGCGG
>Ga0247740_1000363_pt1 | contig 23118 bp, 14 predicted proteins | sample UWRJL148409B2_FD_180942 | JGI IMG/M metagenome (GOLD analysis project Ga0247740, IMG submission 180942) | Plant litter microbial communities from Arlington Agricultural Research Station in Wisconsin, United States - UWRJ-L148-409B-2 | ecosystem: Environmental > Terrestrial > Plant litter >...
TTCGGGGTTACTTCGAGCAGCAGGGGGCGTGCGCCGGAGAAGTGACTCAGCACGAATTTGCCGTCGCGGTAGCGGCCTGCCAAAGCCCCCGTATCGCCGTCGACGCGCAGAATGCTGGCGGTCACTCCCGCGCCGGCTTGGCGTACGAAGAAGCGCCAAGCCGTGGCGCCTTTCGCGGAATTCACCGCGATCTCCCACTGCCCGGCAATGCTCGGGATTTTGCCGGCGGGTGCCGTCGGCGTGACGTGTGGGCGTGCCTGAAACGCGTAGGCGGGTTTTCCGACGCGCCCATAGGCGCCGGTTAGCGTGCCGTCACTCCACGTGGCCTGCAGTTGGCTGCCGTAATGAGCGAAGCGCAGTGAAAGCGAGCCCGCGCTGAACCGACCGTCGGTCGAGCGCACCGGATCGTCTCCATTGAAAAAGGCGCCCTGGGCAGCTTCTCCATTGGTGCTGAGCTCGAAGGCAAAAGGGACTTGCACGCCGTTGACCACGACGCTCGCGTCCCACAAGCCGGAAGGCGGCGCGAGCTTGGGTTCAGCCGAGGAGCGAGCGCCAACCACGAGGAATGCCAAACCGAAGCTCAAGCCTGCCAGCGTGTTCATGTGGGGTGTGTGTCGCAGCGCGCCGGTCTGTCTCGGGGCCGCTGCGCGCGCGTCTCGTAAAATAGATACCCCGTCGGCGTTGCTTGTAAAGCCGAAATCTTGGTTGATGGTCACGCGCCACGCCGCGTCGCACGTGGCCTTCGGCGTCAAAGTCCGATGCGCCGGGCGCTGCAACGCGAAGGCGTGCGAGCGCCCATCCAAACTCAGCTCAAAGGCGGCTCAGGAGCTCGGCTTTTTTGCTTCGGAACTCGTCCTCCGACAAAATTCCCTTTTGGTGCAAGCCGCTCAAGCGCTCGATCGTGGCCAAGATCTCCTCGTGTCCCGGCGAGCCGCCGTTGCCGAAGGTTTGGACGGCTGCTGCGTAGCCGGGGCTCGGGGCAGGGGGCTGCCACGGAGCCGATTGATTCTGAAAGGGCGGCGGCTCGTGCGCGTTGCTTTGCGCGTGAATCGGCGTATCGGCGAGCGGGAGGCTATCGACCGTGAAGGTGCCGAACTGGCTGCTGAAAGAGAGCGTGCCGTAGGCCCCCCCTTGCTGCTGTTGCACGCCACCGATGTTGTGGTCGAGCGTGTCGTACACCGTCACGCGACCGCCCTGGTCAATCGCGAGGCGCCTGGTCTGCGGGAAATAGGCGTAACGGGAATCGTTCTGCCCACCGCTCGAGCTCGGACTTCCGAGTTCAGATGGCCACCAATGGTTCCCGAAGCCGCCTATGCTGCCGCCCGTCGAGCCTTGCGGCATGGGTTGGAACACTTGCTGCGATGCGAGCAAGGACGATAGCTCGGAGCATAGCCCGGCGACGGTCGCCTGCAGGCCGCCATTGAACATGTCGCCGACCATCGTCATGCCGCCGCGCATCCACTGCCCGCCGCCGCCCAATTCGGAGTGATAAAACTGCGCCATCGCGCCGCCGCCGGCGTTGACCGCGAACAACAACGTCTTTGCCGCATCCACGCTCACGCCGTAGCGGTGCGCCAAGCTCTGCAGCGCGGCTTCCCCGTTCGGGGTTAGAGGTTGCACGTCGGTCTCCCTGGCGAGGTCCGCTGATTCATGGTGCGGCGCACCGTAGCTCCATTCGAACGCAACGGTGCTGCCCGGTCGAACGCAACGGTGCCGCCCGGTGCCGAGAGCGGCTATCCGAAACGCTGGACGAGTGCCCAGAAATCCAATAAGCGGACCCCGCCGGTGCGCTGCCGGGCGACCTGTACTTTTCACAGGCGTTTCCGTCGCAGCACGGCCTGAATAAAGGCAACCGTGTGGCGCCGTAATCGCCGAATCGGGCAGAAATCCTCCCGCGGTCGCCCTCTAATCGCCCGTCAGCCAATTGCGGTCTGCCGCTTTTCACCTCATGCACTGCCCCGAGTACCCAACGTGACCACCAAAGCTCCCCGCAAGCCCGGCAAGGCTCTCAAAATCGTGTTCGTGATCGTCGGCCTGCTCGCGCTCGTGGGTACGCTCGGCTTCATCAAGTTTTCACAAATCTCCTCACTCATGGCCATGGGTAAGGCGTACGAAAAGTCCGGGCCCCCGCCGGAGTCGGTCGCTTCGGGTAAGTCGAAGAAGCAGACCTGGCAGGCCGAATTGAGCGCTGTCGGAACGATTGCGGCCGTAAAAGGCGTGGCGTTGAGCAACGACTCGCCCGGTGTCGTTTCGAAGATTAGCTTCGAATCGGGGCAGTTCGTGAAGCAAGGGCAGGTCCTGGTGGAACTCGACACCAGTGTGGAGCGCGCCCAGCTCGCCTCCGCCCTCGTGCGTCGCGATCTGGCTACCGTTACCGTGAATCGCTCACGCGCGTTGATCAAAGAGCAGGTCACGACTCAGGCTCAGGTCGATAGCGACGAAGCGCAAGTGAAGAGCTCGGCCAGCGAGGCGCAGACGATTCAAGCGCAAATTGCGCGTAAAATCGTGCGTGCGCCATTCGCGGGCCGGCTCGGCATTCGCGCGGTCAACGTGGGCCAATACCTCAACCCGGGCACCACCCTCACGGTGCTCCAGGCGATCGGCGCGGTTTACGTGGACTTTTCCCTGCCGCAACAACAGCTCGGGACGATCGTGGTTGGCATGCCCGTGAAGATTCAGATCGAGGGTTCCTCGGAGCCGCCGCAGGACGGCACGATCGCGGCCGTCGACCCGACCATCGACAGCACCACGCGCATGCTGAAGCTGCGCGCCACGGTGCCCAACGCGGGCGACAAGCTGAGCCCCGGTATGTTCGCCAACGTCGCGGTTCAATTGCCCGATCAAGGGGAGGTGGTCACGATTCCGCTGACCGCGGTCGTGCACGCCTCCTTCGGTGACTCGGTGTTCGTGGTCGAAGAGAAGAAGCCGGACGCGCCCGGCGACAAGAAGACGGCCACGGGCAAGCCAATCATGAACGCGCGTCAGCAGTTCGTGCGTCTTGGCGTATCACGCGGTGACTACGTGGCGGTGCTCGACGGCGTGAAGGAGGGCCAGGAGCTGGTCACCGCGGGCGCCTTCAAATTGCGCAACAATTCGCCGATCGTCGTCGACAACTCCGTGCGGACCGATCCGCAGCTGAACCCCAAGCCCGAGAACCACTGACATGCGGTTCACCGATATTTTCTTACGGCGCCCGGTCCTCGCGATCGTCGTCAATCTGATCATCATCATCGCCGGCATTCAGGCCGTGCGTACGTTGAACGTGCGCCAGTACCCGAAGCTGCAGAGCGCGTCGATCAGCGTCACCACCGTGTATGTCGGCGCCAACGCCGAGCTCGTGCGCGGCTTCATCACCACGCCGCTCGAGCGCGTGATCGCGGCCGCAGACGGCATCGACTACATCGAGTCGCAGAGCGTGCAGGGCATGTCCACGATCAACGTGCGGCTGAAGCTCAACTTCAACGCTTCGAGCGCGCTAGCAGACATCAGCGCCCGCGTCGATCAGGTGCGCGCCGACTTGCCGCCGGAAGCGCAAGTCCCCGCGATCAGCATTCAGCCTTCCGATGCGCAAATCGCGGCCATGTACATGGCCTTCGGCTCGACCATCTTGGCCGACAACCAGGTCACGGACTACCTGCTGCGCATCGTTCAGCCGCGCCTGTCGGCGATCGCGGGCGTGCAGCGCGCGGACATTCTGGGCGGTCGCACGTTCGCGATTCGCGCCTGGCTCAAACCGGAGCGAATGGCCGCGCTCAACGTCAGCCCGGCGCAAGTAAGCCAGGCCTTGGGCGCGAACAACTACCTCGCCGCCGTCGGCCAAACCAAGGGCGCCTTGGTGCAGGTCAATATCACCGCGGCCACCGACCTGAAGTCGGTGGATGAGTTCAAGCGGCTAGTAATCCGGGCGCAAAATGGCTCGCTGGTCCGCTTGGCGGACGTGGCCGATGTCGAGTTGGGTGCCGACACGTACGAACAAGACGTGCGCATGTCCGGCAAAAAGTCGACGTTCATGGGCATCTGGGTGCTGCCCAACGCGAACTCGTTGGACGTGATCGAGCGCGTCAAGCAGGAGATGGCCACGCTCAAGAGCGAGCTGCCGACCGGCATGGAGGCGAGCATCGCGTTCGACTCCACGAACTACATCAACAACGCGATCACGGACGTTCAGCACACGCTGATCGAGACCGTCGGGATCGTGATCATCGTGATCTTCATGTTCTTGGGCTCGCTGCGCACCGTGCTCGTGCCCTTGGTCTCGATTCCGGTTTCGCTGATCGGTGCCATCTTCCTGATGCAGGTGTTCGGCTTCACGCTCAACTTGCTCACGCTGCTGGCGATCGTGCTCGCGGTCGGCTTGGTCGTGGACGACGCGATCGTCGTGGTCGAAAACGTCGAGCGCCACATTCGCGACGGTAAGTCGCCCATGGACGCTTCGATCATCGGTGCGCGTGAGTTGGTCGGGCCGATCATCTCCATGACCATCACCTTGGCCGCGGTGTACGCGCCGATCGGCTTTCAGGGCGGATTGACCGGCGCGCTGTTCCGCGAGTTCGCCTTCACCTTGGCGGGCGCGGTCTTCATTTCCGGCACGGTGGCCCTCACGCTCTCGCCGATGATGGCGTCGCGCTTGCTCAAGTCGGAGCACGGGCACGGCTGGCTGGTGCAAAAGATCGACAACACGTTCAACGCCATCAAAAACGCTTACGGCCGGGCGCTCTCCGTCACTTTGGCCAATCGCGGCTTGGTGTATGCGGTCTGGGGCACGCTCGCGCTGGTGCTCGTGCCGATGTACATGTTCTCGCCCGCGGAGCTGGCTCCCAACGAGGACCAAGGCGTCGTGTTCGGCGCGCTGGACGTTCCGGCCAACGCAACGCTGGAGCAGGTGAGCACGTACTCCGCTCAGGTCGAGAAAATTTTCGAGACCACGCCCGAGTTTGCCACGAGCTTCCAGATCACGTTCTCGAACGCCGGCTTCGGCGGCATGCTGACGAAATCGTGGGAGGACCGTAAACGCAGCATCTTCCCGATCCAAGAAGAGGTGAACGGCAAGCTCGGGGTGGTAACTGGCGTGCGCGCGCCCGTGTTTTTGCCTTCGGCATTGCCCAGCGCTGGTTTCTTCCCGGTCGAGTTCCTGATCGCCTCCACGGCGCCGCACGAAGAGATCCTACGCTTCGCCGATCAGCTGCAGCAGACGGCGGCCAAGAGCGGCATGTTCGCGTTCCCCCCCGTACTGGACGTGCGCATCGACCAGCAGAACGCGGCGATCGTGATCGATCGCGACAAGGTCGCGTCCATGGGCCTCAGCATGCAGCAGGTCGGCGCCGACTTGGCGGCGGCCGTCGGCGGGAACTTCGTGAACCGTTTCAATATCGACGGTCGCGCCTACAAGGTCATTCCGCAGATCGAACGCGCGGGCCGGCTCAACGCCGATCAACTGAACGACATCTACATCCGCGGCGCGGCCGGCCAACTGATGCCGCTCAGCGCAGTCGCGAGCCTGCAAACCGGCATCGAACCGCGCACGTTGAATCGCTTTCAGCAGCTCAACGCGGTCAAACTGTCTGGCGTGGCCGTGCGCGGTTTGGACGCGGGTCTGAAGGTGCTCGAGGACGAATCGAAGAAGATCCTGCCCGCTGGCTACCGCTACGACTACACCGGTGAATCCCGCCAGTTGCGTCAGGAAGGCGGCAAGTTCCTGCCGGCCATGGGCCTCGCCTTGCTGCTGATCTTCCTGGTCTTGGCGGCGCAGTTCAACTCGTTCCGCGACCCGCTGGTGATCTTGGCGGGCTCGGTGCCCTTGGCCATGTTTGGCGCGATGATCTTCACGTTCTTGAAGTTCTCCGGTCCGCCCGGCATGCACTTCAAGTTGACCGAGGGTTGGACGACCACGCTCAACATCTACTCGCAAGTCGGGCTCGTGACCCTGGTCGGACTCGTGGCGAAGAACGGTATCTTGATCGTCGAGTTTGCCAATTCGCAGCAGGCCCTGGGCCTGAGCAAGGTGGACGCGGTGCACGAAGCGGCCATCACCCGCTTGCGCCCAATTCTGATGACGACCGTTGCCACGGTGGCCGGACACTTTCCGCTCACTCTGGTGACCGGCGCGGGCGCGGTGGCTCGAAACTCGATCGGCATCGTACTGGTCGGCGGCATGAGCATCGGTACGCTGTTCACGCTGTTCGTCATTCCCTCCGTGTACGTGCTGATCGCCAAGGATCACCGGGGGGAGGCCGCGCGCGTCAAGTCGGAGACCGACATCGGCGCGCCGGAACTGCTGCCCAGTGAGGGCGCTCACGCCGCCCAGTAACCCGCGGGCTTGCCCAATCGCCGGCCGTGCGGCCCTTGAAAAGCGCGCGCAAATGGCCATGCTTGGGCAAGCCATGTTTGCCGAAGTCGTGATGTATCGGACCCCTTTCTGCCCGTACTGCGTGCGAGCGGCGATGCTCCTGAAAAAGAAAGGGGTCGACTTTCGAGAGGTCGACGTCTCCAACGACAACGAAGCTCGGGAGCGGCTTCTGCGGGAGACAGGCTCGCGCACCGTGCCGCAGATTTTCATCAACGGTGTATCGGTCGGTGGTTTCGACGACATCGCGAGCCTCGACCGACGCGGCGCCCTCGACCCGCTGCTGCGCGAAGCGCCCGCGCGCTAGCCGCGCTAACTCAGGCGATCGCGCGACGCCGGCGGCGTGCGATCCCGGCCCCGAGGGCGAGGGCTAGGACGCCTAGCGACGAGTCGGAATTGGCGCGTTCGCCGGGCACGCGGCAGCCGCAGGCCTGAACCCGCAAATCCTGACAGGTGTGGCTGAGGGGGTCGCAGCCGCGGTCGCTCGCGCAATCGGTGTTCGTGGCGCACTTCGCGCCAACTTCGCCGCTTGCGCTCGCGCTGGACGCGCTGCCAGCATTCCCAGTTCCGCTCGCGCTGCTCGAGTTGCTTCCGCTGCTCGAGTTGCTTCCGCTGCTCGAGTTGCCTCCGCTGGTCGAGTTGCCACTAGCGAGCGATCCCCCGTACGTTGCATCGCCGCCGCCTCGGCCGCTGCTGGCGCCGCCGGATTGGCTGGCTGCGCCCGCCTCGCCCGTGATGCCGCCCAGCCCGTAGCCGCCGCCGCCGTTGCTTCCGACGCCCGCGCTGCCCGCATCGGCCGAAGCACCGCCGCTGCCGGAATTGCCGCCCCCGCACGCGGCTTGCCCGGGGGTGTTCAGTGGCGCACTCGCAAGTGATGCGCAGCTGCCGAGAGTACCGGCGATAGCGCACGACGCGCACGTCCCGCAGGCCGCTGACGAACAGCAGACGCCGTCGGTGCATTTGCCCGAAGCACATTCGCTGCCAACGCTGCACTCGGTGCCGAGCGGTTTGATGCAGGCGCCCTCTGCGTCCGCGAAACAGCAAAGGCCGTACTGACACGTGCCGGTCGAGCAATTGATGTCGCTCGTGCACGCGCTGCCTTTGGGCTGTTTGCAGATGTTTTGTTCAGTACAGGTAAAGCCGAGGCTGCCGTCGCAGTCATCGTTCGAGTGACAACCCGAGCTGCAGATCCCGGCCACGCACGCATAGCCCAGCTGACAGGGCACGGTCGCGGTCGGCTTGCATTCGCCGCTGCCGTTGCACGAGCTGTTCAGGGTCGAGCTTGTCGCGCTGGCGCACTCCGAGAACGTGCAGCTCGTGCCGACGGGAGGTAGCGCGCAGGCCCCTTTGCCGTCGCACAAGCCGGTGGGGCCGCAGCTGCCCGCGGGCGAAGTGGGGCAGCTGTCGCGCGGGTCGGTATCGGCACGCACGCTGCCGCACACGCCGTCGGGCCCACCATTGCCAGCCTTGTTCTTTTGCAAGCAGCTTTGGCACGTGCCGCTGCACGCGCTCGCGCAGCACACGTTTTCGACGCAGAAGCCGCTTGCGCACTCACGGCTCTGGCTGCAGGCGGCGCCCGTTTGCGCAAGATACTCCGCGTAGACCCAGCCGGCCCCGCTCGTGCTCGCGCCTTGCCAAGCGCCGAGCAAGGCCGCGTTGGCCGAGATGGCTACCGCCGATCCGAAGCCGTCATTGGCTTGGCCGTCGCTCGCGAGCAGCTTCTGCTGCTGGGACCAGCTGTTACCGCTGAAGGAAAATGTGTAAGCGGACCCCGAGTCGCTGCCTCGGTCGTCGTCTTGTGGGCTGCCCACCAAGATCGTGTTGGCGTCCGAGATCGCCACCGCACGGCCGAACAAGTCGTTGGCCGAGCCATCGTTGGCTCGCAGGGTGTACTGTTGGCCGTGCTGGGCGTTCGAGACCACGACCACCGAGCCCGAAATGCCTGCGGGCGTGAGCGGGTGCGCGTGGTTGCCGACCACGGTGTAAGTGCCCGACATTGCCAGCGTCGAGCCGTAGTACGCCAGGTTCGTGCTGTTCGAACTCACTGTGCCGTTGGCCACCCAAGTACTGCCGTTGAAGGCATAGAAGCTGACCACGTAGCCATTCGCGCGCGCCGTGCCGATGGCCAGCGTGGTGCCTGAGATGGCGACGCCTGTCCCGTTGTGATCGCTCAGACCCGTGGTCGGTACGAACTTGGCTTGTTGTGCCCAGACCGAGCCGTTTTGCGTAAAGGTGTAGGCGGAGCCGGCCTCATTGCCATTGGCGCTTTTTTTCAGCGGTGCCCCGACGATCAGGGTCCGGCCGGAGATCGCCACCGCTGCCCCGAGGTGGTCCGAGGCGACGGCGTCGCTGGCCTCCAACTTGGCTTGCAAGCTCCATGTCCCGCCGCTGCGAGCGAAGACGTACGCTGCGCCGGCATCCACCGCTGCTCCGTCCGCCAAATGGGCACCGATGACCGCGGTGTCGCCGCTCAACGCAACCGCATAGCCGAAGTTGTCGCCGGCCGCGCCGTCACTCGCGGTGAGTTTTTGCTGCAGTGTCCAAGCGCCCGAGGTGCGCACGAACACATACGCGGAACCCGAGTCGGCTCCGTGATCATCGTCCCCGTACGCGCCCACGAGCAGTGTATCGCCAGAGACGGCCAGTGACTTTCCAAAGAAATCGCCCGCGCCACCCTCGCTGGGGGTGAGCTTTTGCTGCTGCACCCAGGCCAACGGATCGATCACGAGCGGCAGCTGCGCGTCGCCTACTTCGACCTCGAGTATCAAGGCCGGATCGGTCCGAACCTCGACCCGTCGCTCGTTACCGCGTGCATCTTCGGCGAAGGCTTTGCCGTAACGGATCTCGCGCGCTCCAGGGGCCAAGAGGACGGCTTCGCCCTCTTGCGCGAGGCGGGCCGTGGTAGCGGCATCGCCCAGCGCCAAGCGAATTTGCAGCGCCCCTCCGCTCTCAGCGCAGGGTGGCAGGTGGCGTATGGTGAAGCCTTGCTCGAGGCCGGCCGGACCAGGCAAGTACCATTCATCGAAATCTGCGTGTCGATACTCCAGCGCGCCCGGGTGCTGCTCGCTTGGCGTCGGTGAAGCGGCGGGCACGGCTCGAAGCTCGCCGGCACAACCCCAAGCGAGGACGGAAAGTTCGACCGACGTTGCCGGTTCGGTGTTCGTGCGCGCGGCGACGAGCGAGACCCGACCGGTTTCGAAGTGAGTATGGAGCCCCAGCGAGGGCACGGAAGCCGTCCAAGCGTTCGCATCGAGCGCACGGACGCGGTGCTCCGGGCCAGCGCTCGCCTGCAGCGCGGTGATTCGTCGCGCCTCCGCGCGCGCGGGAGACTCTGCACCGGACGACGGCAGACTCACGCCCGTGTCGGTCGGGGGGGCGCGATCGCTACAAGCGATCACGAGTAGCAGGGCCAGCAGCGAGGGGTAAGCGGCGCGCTCGGCGCGGGGAAGAACGAGGCGAACCATAGGACGAAGCAAGGACACACGCGCACGTTTCACGAATCGTACTCCGGACAATTCGCCAGAACGTAGCTACACTCGTGTTTCGGCTCTAGTTCGCCGAACGAGCTTTCGCGAAACGATCGCGCGGCGCCGCTCAGCCGTTGATCGCGGCCAGCAGCGTCGCGATATCGACGGGCTTTACCAGGTGGGCGTGGAAACCGGCAGCGGCGCTGCGAGAGCGATCTTCTCCCTGACCGTAACCCGTGAGGGCTATTAGCCGACAGTTCGGCGCTTGACGGCGGATGCGCGCCCCGAGTTCGTAGCCGTCCATGACGGGTAGTCCGATGTCTAGGACCGCGACATCGGGCACGAGCTGGGCGGTGAGCTCTAGCGCCTCCAGCGGGTCGTGTGCGGTCGTGACCCGGTGGCCAGCACCGCGTAGCAGCAGGCTCAACAGATCGACGGCGTCCGCGTTGTCGTCGACGATCAGCACCGTGCGCTCGATGTGCGGACGGCTGCTCGCCGGTGTCGGGGCCGCGCTCTCCGCGGGCGTCCCTTCGGGTAGCGCGGGCAAGCGGATGGAAAATGCGCTACCTCGACCCAGGCCCTCGCTCCGCGCCTCGACCTCACCACCGTGGAGGAGAACCAGGTTCTTGACCAGGGCGAGCCCGAGCCCGAGCCCGCCTTGCGCGCGCTCTTGGGTGCGCACCCCTTGCACGAAGGGCTCGAAAATTCGGCTCAGCATGTCCGTGGCGATGCCCGAGCCATTGTCCGTAACGCTGATTGCCGCCCGCTCGCCCTCGCGCCATGCGCGTAGCGTCACCGTGCCCCCGATGTCGGTGTAGCGGGCCGCGTTCGTCAGCAGGTTCGCGACTACTTGCGCGAGACGCACGGGATCGCCCTTCAGGCGCAGGTCTTCGCTAGGTGACTCGATCAGTAGCCGGTGGCCGCGCTGCTCGAACAAGTCGCTGGCAATCTCGACCGCGCGAGCCAAGACGTCCGCGACCTCGACGATCTCGCGCTTGAGCTCGACCTTCCCGCGGGTGATCTTGGAGACGTCGAGTAAATCATCGACCAGCCGTGTCAGGTGCTTCACTTGACGCTCGATGACCTGCTCTTCGTGGCTCACTTGGCCCGAAGCGCGTAGCTTCATTAGCTCCAGGGCGGTGGTGATCGGGGATAGTGGATTGCGGAGCTCGTGCCCGAGCATGGCCAAGAACTCGTCCTTGGCGCAATTTGCCGCTTCCAATTCCGAGAGTAGCGCCTCGCGCTCTTCGTTGGTTTTCTCGAGCAGGCGCCGCGCCCGGACCTGCTCGGTAGTCTCGATCCCCATGGCGATCATGCCGTAAACCTCGCCACGGGCGTCACGTAGGGGTTCGAGGCTGAACTCGAAGAAGCCCTCTTGGTGCCCACCCCGCACGTCGACGAGGCTGACCGGATACTCTTCTGCCACGAAGGCCTTGCCGGTTCGGTACACCTCGTCGAGCGCGCGCGGTAGAGAGGTGCCGACCACCTCTGGGAACACCTCCAGGAACGTCTTGCCAATGAAATCACGGCGATTGACCATCCGATAGTACGACTCGTTCGCGAGCCGATACACGTGGTCCGGACCTGTCAAAATGGCGGTGGCGATGGGCGCCTGGAGGAGCAAATGGTTGCGCTCGCTCTCGGACAGCGCGCGGGCGCGCAGCGCTTCCGTCCGGGCTAGACCGAGCCCAATTCTTTCCCCGATTTGTCCGAAAAAATCGCGGTAAGCAGGATCCAAACCCAAGCGGCTGCTCAGTCCGAGCACGATTCGATCTCGCGGCCGACCCGTGCCGTCGTCGATGATTTGCACGAACAACTCCGTCACGGGGTCCGGCCATTCACCGGCGATGATCGGAGACCCGTGCGGGATGGGCATGGCGTGCACGTGCTCGTGCGTCAAATTCAGCTGGCCGATGAGCTCGGCGGCTCGCGTCTCGCTCAGGCCCGCGCTCTCGACGACACGGTATTCGCCGTCTGCCGTACGCTTCCGGCAAAAGACGGCGAACGGCACGTCGAACGTGGCGCGCCCGAGCGCTTGGATCGCGATGCGAGCGACGTCCGAAGGATCGGAAGCCACCGCGATCGACTCGGCCAAGTCCGCGAGCACGTGCTGGCGGCGCGCGGCGAGCACGCGCGAGGTGGTTTCGGTGCATACCACCAATACGCCCGCTACTCTGCTTTGCTCGTCGAACGCAGGTGAGTAGCCGTACGTCCAGTACACTTCTTCGAGCCGCCCGTTGCGCAGGATGGGGACGAGCTGATCTTCGTTCCAACTGGCTTTGCCCCGCGCCAGCACGTCTTCGATTTGCGGTCCGATAATCGCCCAAATTTCCCCCCAACAGTCGCGGCCGCGTTGGCCCATCGCCCGCGGATGCTTGCCCTGACCGAAGCTAGGCGTGTAGGCGTCATTGTAAATCTGGATCAACTCGGGGCCCCACCAGAGGAACATGGGGAAGCGCGAGTTCAAGACGATATTGACCGCGGACGCGAGCGCGGTTGGCCAAGTTTCGATTGCTCCGAGGGGCGAGCTCGTCCAATCCAAGCTGCGGATCAGATCGCCCGCCTCGCCGCCTCCTTGCACCGTGTTCATGTCATCTCGCGCCTGGGCCGGAATACGCGCGGTTCTTCGAGAGCCGACGTCGCCTTCATGGCCCTCAGCCCGCTTTCCCCAGGATACGAACCTTGAAGCCCAGCTCTTGCGATAGGGCCGCCATTTCTTCGAAAATATCGCCGTAGGCTACGGCCACGTGATTCGAGAGGTAGTGCGCCATCAGCGTATCGCGCGAGATACCCATGTCGGCCGCCATGAATGGCCACTGACGCGTCGTCCCCTCCCACCATTGGTCGCGAACGGCGGGCGGCAGCTGCACGACTTCGCCGCGCCCGATATCCATCCACAGCTCGCCTGCTCGAATATAAGCGCGAGCCCAAGTCATCTTTCCAGGTAAGCTCTCGCCCGCGAACGTGCCGCCGGGGGTCGGGAAATACAGCGAAGGCTGGCGGTAGGAGTGCGCGCCTTTCAGGCTGTCGGGGTCGTGGTTGAATGCATACGCGCCGCACGAGCCCGAGTTGAGCAACACCCACAAAAATCGGCCGGCGTGCTCAGCGCCCCAACGCACGTCGTGAAACATCACCGCTTGGTGCAGTTTCTTCTGCTTCAGGAGCCGCTTCATCATCTCCATGGGTATGACGTTGCCCTGATCGGCTTCGGTTGCGGTGGCTACCGTGTCGCCGTTCGACTCGGGGCGGCAAGTGGAGTTGAACAGGCCCTCGGCCAAGTCGGATGGAGGGCGTAGCGGGATCAACCCGAGCTGGTACTGCCAGCCCAGGCAATCCGCCTTGAACTCTTCGAGCAAGTCCAGCACGACCAAATAGTCGCGCAGCTGTTCCTTGCTCGCGTGTTCGTCGAAGTCTTCGGCACCCGCTTCACCGTGGTGGAACGTGAGGCCCTTCGACTTTACGAAGGCATACGCGTCGTCGATGCGCTTTTGCTCGATGCGGCGGCCGCGGTCGATGATCCAAGCTTGATCCACCTTGTGTTCGGTGAAGCCGTGGCGATTGAGCAGGCGGGGGCCGAAATAGCCGTTGATCATGCCCATCGACGTGTCGCCGAGCATCAGGTTCAGCACGCGGCGTTCGCGAATTTCGCTCGCTACGTTCATGGCCAAGGCGGAAGCAGCCGGCGAGATCGGCGCGTGATAGCGGATCTCGTCTTCCGCGTAGCGGATGGCGCCGGTCGTACACCACTCGTCGAGCTGGGCCATGAATGTCTCATCGCTCGAGAAGTCCGGCGCATCCGTCCACGCGCGCGAGAACGGGCGGTCCAAACTCTCCAAGCAAGCGCCGGTGTTCAGCAACCCGACGAGCCCAGGCCAGCGCCCAGAAAAGTTACTGGCCAAGAGCAGCGGGTTGTCCTTGCCGACCACACCGTCCGTCGTGTGCGGTCCGTACAGCCAATGCACGCACATGCCGATCATCGGGTCGTCGATCGGCCCGAGCTTCTCGATGGCGTGGTGCGGTTTGGACAGAAAGCCCGGCACCAAGTAAGGCGTGCGCCCAAGCTTCTTCAGTGCGCGTTCGAGCTGGGCGGTGGCCTCTTGCACATTGGGCAACGCCAGTTGATTCGGAATGTCACGCGCATCACCCGGCCAAAACACCGCGATCTTTTTCTGCATCACTGCTCCTCGACACGCTCTGGGGCCTTAGAACCCGGATTTCTCGAGCATAGTGCGACTCACCCGGCTCGCGCTACACTCGCCGGATGTCTGAAAGCGTGCTCGAAATTCGCCCCCTCGGGTTTCCCTGGGTAACCGCGGACCCGTTTCTGTTTTGCGTTCACCACGACGACGCGTATCCCGCGGGCAACGAGCAATTGGGGCCCGCAGTCTCGCTGGCCGGGCGCGCGCTCGGCCAGGACTTCGGCCGGAAAGATGGCTTCAGCATGTATCACGGAGAGGTCGTGCCGGGCTTCCCGCAGCATCCGCATCGCGGCTTCGAGACGGTGACCATCGTGCGCAAGGGCTTCATCGATCATTCCGATTCGCTCGGGGCGACCGCGCGTTTCGGGAGTGGGGACGTGCAGTGGCTGACCGCGGGCGGCGGCATCGTACACTGCGAGATGTTCCCGCTGTTGCAACGCGATCAGCCGAACCCGCTCGAGCTATTTCAAATCTGGCTCAATCTGCCGAGCACAGACAAGCTGGTCGCACCGCACTTCGCGATGCTTTGGGACGAACAGGTTCCCCGCTGCTCGTTCCTAGACGATGGTGGCCGCGAAACGCAGGTCACCGTAATTGCGGGGCGACTCGGCGACGCGAGCGCGCCCTCACCGCCGCCGCACTCTTGGGCATCGCGGCCCGACGCCGACGTGGCCATCTGGAGCTTGCGGCTCGCGCCGGGCGCGATGTTTACGCTCCCGCCCACGCTCGCGACCACCGTGCGCACCCTGTACTTCTTCAAGGGCACATCGCTCAGCGTCGCGGGCCAGCGAATCAACTCGCATTCCGCCGTGCAGGTCCGGAGTGACGCGCAGATCGTGCTCGAAAACGGCATCGCGGAGAGCGAGATCTTGATGCTGCAGGGGCGGCCGATCGGCGAGCCGATTGCGCAGCACGGGCCGTTCGTGATGAACACTCGCGCAGAAATCCAGCAAGCGATGATCGACTACCAGCGCACTCGCTTCGGTGGCTGGCCCTGGCCCAGCGACGACCCCGTGCACTCGCGCGAAGAAGGGCGCTTTGCCAAGCACGCCGACGGCAAGGTCGAGCGCATGGATCGCGCCTAGGCGGCGGGCTACACCGTCCAAAACCAAACCGCATGTTACGCACCTATCCAGAAACTCGCGAACCGTGGTCGGACGCGACTTGGATCGACCTGTCCGACGCCAGCGAAGACGAGCGCGCAGCGGTGGAGCGCGCGACCGGCCTTCGCGTCCCCGACCAATCCGCGGTTCACGAGATCGAGACCACGAGCCGCGTGTACACCGAAAATGGGGCGCTCTACCTTTCGACTCCCATCCCGGCGTCACCCAGTGCTTCCGAACCGCTCAGCGCGGTCGGTTTCGTGCTCACTCGGCGCTTGCTGATCACGGTGCGCTTCTCGGAAAATCCGGTCTTCGACAGCCTATTCCGGGGCTGCCAAGGCGCGCTTTCACATTCGGCTTGCGACCTCTTCATGCGCCTGATGGAGGCTCTGGTGGACCGCGCGGCGGATACGCTCGAGCATTGCAGCTCGCAACTCGACGAATTGTCGCGGCGGGCTTTTCACTCCGAGCGCCCGCACCGGGGAGCGAAGAAGTTGGTATCCGAAAAGCTACGCGCAACATTGCAGAAGCTCGGCCAAATCGGTGACCACATCTCGCAGATCCGAGACACCCTGCTCGGCTTCGGGCGCATTGCGGCGTTCGTGTGCGAGACCGGCAACGGCGTGCTCAGCGCCGACGAGCGCCCTCGGCTACAGGCGGTCCGCGGTGATGTCGCTTCGTTGAACGACTACCAGCAACACCTCTCCGGCAAAGTGCAATTTTTGCTGGATGCCACGCTCGGCTTCATCAGCATCGAACAGAATGACGTGGTGAAGGCCCTGACCATCGTCTCCGTCGTGGGCGTGCCGCCGGTCCTGGTGGGTGGTGTCTACGGCATGAATTTCGAGCACATGCCGGAGCTGCACTGGACCTTCGGCTACCCCTTCGCGCTGCTACTGATGGCCGTTACCGGCCTGCTACCCCTGGTGTGGTTCAAGTGGCGCGGCTGGATGTAACGGGGTGGGCCGAGCGCGCGCGCCCCGGGCGGGTCAGATTGCCACACTCGCGTCGCTCCGGTGAGTGGTGATCGCGCGAGAATTGGCCTATTTATGGGCACCGAGGTGCCAACCGCGGTCCGGCGCCGGGCCGGCATGCAAGGTGCATCGTCTAACTTTCGACTTGTCCTCCTAACGAGCCGTCGATGCCGCCGCCCAATATTCCCGCTCGACCTGCTCGTCATCCACCCGCTCACCTCGAACTCGACCCTGACGCCGAGGGCCCTGAGTCAGTTCTTTCTCCGACGCAGCACGTGCAACCGTCGCTGTTGGAACTGGAAGACTTACTGGAGGACCTGAAGCCGAAGAAGCAAGCGGAGGTCTTGGTGCTCGACGCTGAGTTCGTGGAAGACCAAGGCGCCAAAGAGCAACATCCCCAGGGGATGCCCGAAGTAGGGGAGGTGATCGGCGGAACGTACCTGGTGGAAGGCGAATTGGGTAGCGGCGCGATGGGAGTCGTGTTGCTCGCGGTGGATCAGCGCTTGAAGCGCAAGGTGGCGATCAAGCTGATTCAGTCCTCGCTCTTCGCAAAACACTTCCAGGACCGTTTCCTTCAGGAAGCGCGCGCCATGGCAGAGGTGAATCACCCGAACATCTTGGTGATTCACGCATTCGGCGAACATCGCGCCGCGCCCTACTTCGTTACTGAGTTCGTCGCTGGCACCACGCTCGATCGAGTGATCGCCGAGTGTCGACATGCCATCGACCTAGACCTCGCCTTGCGCATTCTGGACGAGATCTGTGCCGGCGTAACGGCGCTGCACGCCGCCGGCATCGTGCATCGAGACCTCAAGCCGGCGAACATTTTGTTGGATGGCCAGTTTCGAGTGAAGGTCGCCGACCTCGGTCTGGCGCAGAAGTACGTGACGGCCAAAGCAATCAAGGAGCTGGTCGGAACGCTTGGCTACATCGCTCCAGAGCTCACCGTCGACGCCGGAGTTCGTGTGGCCGCCAACCCGCAGAGCGACCTGTATTCACTCGCTTGCATCGCCTATGAGCTGCTGACCGGGCAGCCCCCGTTCGAGTCCAAGAGTGATGACGGCCTGATCATGCTTCACGCGACCGCCAAGGTGATCCGCCCAAGCTTCGTCCGCGGTGACTTGCCGGTCGCGCTCGACGCCGTGCTGCTCAAGGCGTTGAGCAAAGATCCTGCGACCCGCACCCAGAGCGTCGAGCAGCTGCGGCACGAATTTCAGGCGGCTCGCGCGCGCAGCAGCGAGCCGACGCGGATCTTGATCGCGGAAGACGAAGAGGACTTCCGCGTCCTGCTGGAGCTGAAACTGCGGGCCGAATTCCCCGACGCCGAAGTGGAGGCCGTCGCCGATGGCCAGGCCGCGTTGGAAGCGTTTGACCGCAAGCCCGCTTCCGTCGTCATACTCGACTTGCAAATGCCACGGCTCGACGGTGTCGCCGTGACGGTGCTGCTTCGCTCACGGCCGGCTTCGGCTCTGGTCCCGATCTTGGTCTTGACCGCTTCGGGTGGCCCCAACGAATGGAAGTTGCTCTCCAGCTTGGGCGCCGATCGCTTCTTGGTGAAGCCGGTCGATCTCGACGACGTGGTGGCGATGGTGCGGCGTACGGTCAAAGAGCGGACCAGACCGCCCAAGGCTCCCTAGCTCGCGACGCCGGGCTTGGTCGCGCGAGGGCGGAGTCAGCTCTCTTCGTCGTCGCTATCGTCCTCCGTCTCGGCCAGACGTTCTGCCAACAGCTCGCGGGCTTGGCGCGCCAAACCGTTCTGCACTTGCCTTGCGTTCTCGAAGAATTCAGCAAGTTCGTCGTCACCTGCATCGTCCGCGTCCGCCACGTACTGCGTACATGCGTCGGCTGCCTTGAGGCAATGATAGAGAACGCTGACCAGGTCATAGTTCTCATCCGTCTCGGCGGTGCCCGTGTCGGGCAGTTTGTTGCGTTCGGAAGGTGTTCGTTGCTGGCGCTGAGTCATGGGAACTCCTGCGTTCGACTTGCCATTCTGTACGCGACGCTGCACGCGGGATGCCAGCTGTTTCGGGTCAAAACAGCGTCGAACGCGCGCGGCGAGTGGACGGGGCCGTGACGGATTGCCACAAGGGCCCGGCGGCGCTGCGAGACAGCGAACCGGTTTCCGCGTGTTGATCGAGAGACAGGCGGCACCGCGCTCCGTGGCATCCCCTTTGCTTGGGCCATACTAGCTGACGGCCGCCGAAGCGTGGCGTCGGAGTCCGATGAACTGAAGGAGAGACCCTTGTCCGATAAACCCGCAGCCGCCCGCTCATCCACGCTTTCCGGCCGAAACGCAATACCGAGTGCGATTGGCGACAGCCTGCGCCAAAGTTTCATGCATGACCAGCTCGAGGCGCTGTTGGCCTCGCCCACTTTGGCACGTGTCGCACACCGCCACAGTGACGACGACGGGGATGAAGAGATGGCAGTCGACCCTGGCGAGAGTGAGGTGCGCACCACGGATTCTGACATCGACCCTGAGGCGCTTCGAGACGCGTTGCGAATGGGGCTGGGCAAATGACCACTGACAGCAAGCCAGGACCTGGTGACGAGCCGCTCGAACCATCCACCCACGAACACGGAGTGTGGGGTACTAAGTCGGAGGCGGTCGGGGGCTTCGGGGAGAACTACGACGCGCAGGTCGCAAGCGGGTCAGAGCCGAATCTACCAGAGGAAGCCGAAGAGGCACCGGAAGACGCCCCTCTGGGACGCGAAGTGCGTAAAACGCTGGCGCGCGCGCACGTCGATGCGGCAGACCTGCGCGTCGCGGTGCGCGGGGACCATGTGACCTTGCTCGGTTCCGTGCGCGAGCCGCTAGAAAAGGCGCAGATCGAGGCACGGGCCCGAGCGATCCCCGGGGTGGGCACCGTGACCAATCGCCTGAGCGTGCTGAACGACCGCTGACCGACGCGGCCGAGCTTCATCTACACAGTTTCTCCGGCGCTCTCCGGCGCTCCCTCGTCCCCTAATCTCCGTCTCCCTCTCGTCGCGCGCGTTGGCGGCTTCAACAACAGTCGAGCATTCATGGTTACCGAACGTAAACCCAAACGCGCTCGTTCGTACTCGGCCTTGAGTGACGACGCCGAATGGTACAAGGACGCGCTGATCTACGAGCTGCACGTGCGCGCATTCGCGGACTCGAACGGCGACGGTATCGGCGACTTCGCAGGCCTGATCGAGCGCTTGGATTACTTGGCGGACCTGGGCGTCACGGCGCTCTGGCTCCTGCCATTTTATCCGTCGCCCTTGCGTGACGGAGGCTACGACATCTCGGACTACTGGGGGATCCACCCGAACTACGGAACGATGGAAGACTTCAAGCGCTTCCTCGACGCTGCGCATGCGCGCGGCATGCGGGTGATCACCGAGCTCGTCATCAACCACACGTCCAGTGACCACGCCTGGTTCCAGCGCGCTCGCACGAGTCTACCCGGATCGGACGCGAGGGAGTTCTATGTTTGGAGCGACCGGGCGGACAAGTACTCTGACACGCGCGTGATCTTTCAGGACTTCGAAGTCTCCAATTGGACTTGGGACCCGATTGCCAAAGCCTACTATTGGCATCGCTTTTACAGTCACCAGCCAGACCTGAACTTCGATAATCCGGCGGTGCACGATGCCATCTTCGAGGTGCTCGACTTTTGGCTAGACCTAGGCGTCGACGGCGTTCGCCTCGACGCCGTGCCGTACCTGTACGAGCGCGAGGGCACGAACTGCGAGAATTTGCCGGAGACGCATGCTTTTTTACGCAAGCTGCGTGCGCACGTCGATTCCAAGTTCCAAAACCGCATGTTGCTCGCCGAGGCAAACCAATGGCCAATCGACGCGGCCGCGTACTTCGGCCAGGGCGACGAATGCCACATGAACTTTCACTTCCCGCTCATGCCGCGGTTGTTCATGGCGCTGCACAGCGAAGATGCTTTCCCCATCGTCGATATCCTGACCCAAACGCCGACGATACCGGACTCTTGTCAGTGGGCGACGTTCTTGCGTAACCACGACGAGCTCACCCTGGAGATGGTGACCGACGAAGATCGCGATTTGATGTACCGGGTTTACGCAACCGAGGACCGAGCACGCATCAATCTCGGCATTCGCCGACGGTTGTTCCCGTTGTTGCGCGAGCGCCGCCGGGTCGAATTGTTGAACGCACTACTCTTCGCGCTGCCGGGTACGCCCGTGCTGTACTACGGCGACGAAATCGGTATGGGCGACAACATTTACCTCGGTGATCGCGATGGCGTGCGTACGCCGATGCAGTGGGATTCCGATCGCAACGCGGGCTTCTCCAAGGCCAACCCGCAGAAGCTGTATCTGCCCGTCATCGTAGAGCCAGAGTTTCACTACGAGGCGGTGAATGTGGCGGCGCAGCAGGAAAACCCCGCATCGCTCTTGTGGTCGATGAAGCAGCTGATCGCGATGCGCAAGCGCCACCGGGTGCTAAGCCGCGGCAAACTGCGGTTTTTGAGCCCGAGCAACCCCAAAGTACTCGCGTTCTTGCGGGAGGACGGGCTGGAGCGGATTATGGTCGTCGCGAATCTTTCGCGCAATGCGCAGTACACCGAGCTCGAGCTCGGTGAACACGTGGGTAGTTTCCCGCGGGAGATGTTCGGTCGGAGCCGCTTTCCGGAGATCGCGGAACGGCCGTATCCACTCACCTTGGGCGGCCACCAGGTGTTTTGGTTCAGCTTGGAGACGAATCAAGCGAGCCGAGCGAGCGCTCAACTCGGCCCGGTTTACTTGCAGGAAAACTGGCAGTCCTTCGTAAACGAGCCGGCGCGCAGCATATTGGCCGAGCGGCTTGCCCGCTATGCGCGTGAGCAACGCTGGTACCGTAGCAAAGCGATTCCGATAAAAAGCGCAGAAATCGAAGAGGTTTGCCTGTTCGGCGAGGCGAAAAACAGCGACCACTGCTTGCTCGTCCTGGGCGTCGAGTTGGATGACGGCACTCACGAAAGTTACGTGATGCCGCTACGGTTTTCTGCGGCCGGTCAAACGTCGAACGATGCCCCTGGCCCGCTCGTCGCCGACGTCGAAATAGAGACTGCTGGCGAAGCACAACCGACGCGAGGCTCGTTCTTCGACGCCAGCACCTCTCGCGTGTTCGCTGAGACGTTACTTGGGCTGCTCCTCGATCGGAAAGTACTGCCTTGCGAGAACGGGACGCTCAGTGGTGACCTCTTCGTTCCTGCACCCCCCGCCGGCACCGCTCTCGAACCGCGATTTTTGACGCTCGAGCAGAGCAACTCCACCATTCTGTACGGTAACTCCTGGCTGCTCAAGCTGCTGCGTAAGGTCGAGGCCGGGCCGAATGTAGAGATCGAAATTGGGCGTTTCTTGGCCGATGCATCGCCGCGTCCCAAGGTCCCCCAGCCGGTGGGCACGTTGCAGTTGAGCGCTGAGTCCGGCAAACGCACGCTCGCGGTAATTAGCGAATACGTCGAGAACCGAGGCAGCGCTTGGTCGGTAACGCTCGAGTCGTTGTTCACCTTCTTCGAGCGTGTGCTCACCGGTGAGTCCTCGCAGCCGGAAGTCGCCTTGCCCAACGCGTCGGACGCCGAGTGCAATGAGCCGATTCCCGAGGAGCTGGTGCGACTCGCCAGCCCTTACTTCACGTTGGTGCGCTTGCTCGCGGAGCGTACTGCTGAGCTGCACCGCGCGCTCGGCAGCGAAACACGCGAGCCGGGGTTCGGTCAGGAGGCTTTCACGTTGCTGCACCAGCATTCGTTGTACCAAAGCGCGCACACCGAGCTTGCCCGGTGCTTCAAAAAACTGCGCGCGCAGGAACGAACGCTGCCGGGCGACGCCGCTGAGCTAGCCAGGCAAGTGCTTCCGGCTCAGAACGCGATCGATGACCAGCTGCGCCGCATTACCCAGTCGAAGACGGTGGTGACTAGGGTCCGCTGCCATGGCGACTATCATCTGGGGCAGGTGTTGTTCACCGGGGACGACTTCATCATCATCGACTTCGAAGGTGAGCCCGGACGCCCCGCCTCCGACCGACGCTACAAGCGCAGCCCCTTGCGTGACGTCGCGGGGATGCTGCGCTCGTTCGCGTACGCGGCGGAAGCCGCGCTCCGCTCGGAGCGCGTGCGCCCCGAAGACCGCGCTCGTCTCGCCCCGTGGGCGGAGGCTTTCCGCGCTTGGGCATGTGTGAGCTTCGTGCGCACGTACTTGGCGGCAATCGCGGGTGAAGCCTATTGCCCCGCGACGCCTGCGGCCGCGCGCTCGCTGCTCGACTTCTACGAACTCGAGAAGGTGCTCTACGAAGTAAACTACGAGCTGAACAACCGGCCCCATTGGCTGGCGGTGCCGCTCGCGGGGCTCGTGCGCATCGCGCAAACTGCCCGCAGCCCCAAGAGCTGAGCCCTCTCGAAGCAACGGGACATGTCGCGTCCTGCCCGACCGTGCGCGCGCTGCTCGCGCTCGGTCGGGTGCCGCTGGGTCCTAGCGCTCAGTCAGCGGACCAGCACCGCTATCGGCAGGTCCGCGAATAGCTCCGCCAACGCGACGCTATCCTGGACCTCGACATTGCGGCCGGTCAATACGTTGCGATAGCTGCCCGTCAAACCCTCCCCCGACAACACTCGTTCTCCCCAGGCGGCGCCCAGCGGCCAGCGTGAGCGGCCACGGGTGACCCGAAACGGAAAGCGGGTGACTGCACACACCAGCTGGCAGTCATTCGCACCTCGTCCGAAGGCGACGCAATTCTCGCCGGCCTCCAGCGGCGTGTATCCGCTCTGAAAGAGTCGAGGCGCCTCATGACGGAGGTGCAGAAGACGACTGAGTACGTACAGTTTCAGGCGACCGTCGGCGTAATGCTCCGCTAGCTCTGCGACCGCAGGCAGCGAGTGTGCGCGGCCTGTTTCGAGGCCCTCTAGTGCGGCTTCCAGCGCCCCGTAGTCCACGGGTCTTCGATTGTCCGGATCCACGAGCGGTTGGTGCCAAAATTCCGAGCCTTGGTACGTGTCCGGAATCCCGGGTGAACACAGCTTGAGCGTCATCTGCCCGAGGGCTTTGGTTGCCGCGTGG
>Ga0247740_1000365_pt1 | contig 22990 bp, 19 predicted proteins | sample UWRJL148409B2_FD_180942 | JGI IMG/M metagenome (GOLD analysis project Ga0247740, IMG submission 180942) | Plant litter microbial communities from Arlington Agricultural Research Station in Wisconsin, United States - UWRJ-L148-409B-2 | ecosystem: Environmental > Terrestrial > Plant litter >...
GTCGTCACTCCTCAATCGCCGATCGCGCGGGCCCTGCTGGGCAAGCTCGAGGGGGAGGACTTGGAGCTGCGCACCCCACAAGGCACGACCGAATGCAGCATTGCCTCGGTCGACTAGCGGCTTCGGCGGCGAGTGGCGCGCAGGCCCAGCGTAGGCCGAGATTGAGCTACGTGAATCGCGGCGTTGTCTAACCACCCTCGGCGCGGGCGCCTTTACAAAGCCCGCTCGGCGCATCACGTTTCAGGAATGGAAGCTTCGCCTTCGCTCCTGCCGAGCGAGCTCACCCGCTATGCGTATCGCGCCCGCCAAGCCGCCATTCGCCTGCCGTTGGTCGCGGCGCACCTGGGCTTGCGACCGTTCGGTTCGCGTCGAGCCGTGCGCCCGGAAGCGGCCGACATCAAGGCGCTCCAGAAGCAACTCGTGGCCCTGCAAAATCGCGACTGCGAGAACGCAGAGCTCGGCCTGTATCCGGCTCGATTGCTGTTCGACATGCCGGTCGCGGAGTACATCAAGCAACTGCCGTCACTCGCGACCGAGGTCGTGCGCAGCCTACGCCGGTCGAAGCGCCGACTCGTGCGCGATTTGCCGCAGGGCGTCGACCTGGCGCAGTACCCTGATTACTTTCGGCGCAACTTTCACTGGCAGACCGACGGATATTTCAGCGAGCGCTCGGCAGCGGTGTACGACATCGGGGTCGAGTTCTTGTTTTTGGGCACGGCGGATGTCATGCGCCGCCAGATCGTGCCGCCGGTCACGCGTTACCTCAGTACGCGCGGCCGCGCCGAAGGCCCGGCTCGCATCCTCGATGTCGCGTGCGGGACCGGGTCCGCGCTCAATCAACTCGCGCTTGCGCACCCGAACGAGAAGTATTGGGGGCTCGATTTGAGCCCGTACTACCTGCAACACGCGGGGCGCCGGCTCACGCATGTGAAGAGCCTGTCGCTCGTAACCGAGAACGCAGAGCGCATGCCGCTCGCTGACGCCTCGTTCGATGTCGTAACCAGCGTGTTTCTGTTTCACGAGCTGCCGGCGCGGGCTCGGCGCAACGTGCTCGCGGAAATGCGGCGCGTGCTCAAGCCGGGGGGCCTGCTGGTCATCGAGGACGCCGCGCAGCTGAGTGAGGCCGCTGATCTGCGGGTGTTCTTGGAAAACTTCGCGTCCAGCATGAACGAGCCGTTCTTCGCCGATTATATTCAAAGTGATTTGGCCGAGACCATGGCGCAGGCCGGCTTCGCCGTGAACCGGGTCGAGCGCTGCTTCTTGTCCAAAGTGGTCAGCGCGACCGCCGGTTGATTCGCCGAGGCTCCGCGCCCCGGGCGCCGATTTGCCCGGCCGAAGTCATAGTTCTGGCGCGAGCCCGTACGCCAAAGCTAGACTCGCACGATGGTTTGCGACGTTACGGCGGTGCTGCTCGTTACGCGGCAGATCGAGGGCACCTCGACCCATGTGGCCAGTCAACGCATCGAGCTTCACTGTTCGTTGCCGACCGACCACTCCGGGCCGCACCGAGACGAGGCGCATGCGCAAGAGTGGGAAGTGGTCACGGGCCGCGCCAGCATGGTAGTGCGCGACGAAGACGAACCCGTCCGCGACGAATAGCGCGCTAGCGGAGGCCCAGCTCGCCGATACCGAGGCCGACTCCGAACGATTTCGAGAACGAAACGCCGGTGACGAAGTGCCCGCCCTTGTCCACCACCGTCCACATACCGAGCTCCGGTATGGAGAACGCGTTGGGGTACAGGTTGAACTGCAGGAAATAGTCTTGCACGTTCGTCACCTTCAGCGACGCCAAGAGCGAGTTGTTTCGGTCGACGAAAATACCCGCGGCTTCGGCGAACTCGACTTGAGTGTCCGCGTTCTTTTGAGACCTGCGGATCAGACGAGAGGCCATCGTGCCGGCGCCCGCGGAGATCGAGTATTGGCTATCGATTTGGTAGGACAGGCCAAGCAGCGTGCCGAGGCCCATGGTCGCAAACAAGCGCAGCCGCGGGGAGAACGGGATCGGGAATTTTACGGAGAAGTAGTTGCCCTGATTGTGTAGGTCCACGCCCGGATACGTGAATGCCGGCTGAGAAGACCAGTCTGCAACGATCAAATACTTACTGAAAAATTCGTTCGTGAAGTCGAAGCTGAATAGGATGATGCCGCCGATGTCGAAGAAGAAGAAGTCGGCGATGGCATCGGTGTTGTATTGAACGACGCCCTTGTTCTCCAAGGTTTCGTTCAAGAATGCGGTGGCCAGGAGTGTACCGGCAGAGAACACGCGCGGCGCAGGCACGTGATTTTGTCTGAACCATTCACTGAGGCCCGTGTACGTCACGCCGCCCCCGATCAAGTGCAGCGTGTAGTTGGGCACCCAGCGCGCGGTGTCGGGCGTGAAGCTGAGCGGAAATACTTCTTCTCGGAAGAAGCGGCCCCAGCCCCGCTGTGAAATCGCCGGAAACGGGTTGATCAGGTTGCGCGCGACCGTCTCACCGTTCTGTCGGTATTCTTGTTGGAAGATGCTGCGGCTTCCGGTTCGATCTTGAAGCACGTCGTAGCCGCGATTCAAAAACACCCACAGCGGGCCGTACAGCGCCTGTGACCCGTAGTCGTAACCCTTGTAGAAGTACGGTTCCGGTTGCGGTTCGGGGGCTTCTGGCCTGCGCTGCGCATGGGCCAGGCCTGGTGTCGCCAGTGTGCCCCAACACAGTAGGCCGATCAGGAGTGCGCGGGGCGAGTTCATGAAGCAAATGGCCGACAGCCGGACTGCGTGCGGCAGTGACTATCAGAACGAGAACAGCTGGCCAACCGTGAGTTTCGTGTAAACTCGCGGCCGTGACTTTTCCGGTTTTGCCCGGCGCCGAGCCGTGGTCAGCGATTGGTTCGGGAGAACGCGCGCGGATTGGCGTGCTTTTGGTGCACGGCTTCACCGGCAGCCCCGCGTCGCTGCGCCCGCTCGCGGAGTTGCTGGCAGGGCGCGGCTTTGCCGTCGAGCTCGTGCGCTTGCCGGGTCACGGCACCCACTTCCGCGACATGATGAGCACGCGTTATGGCGACTGGCGCGCCGAAGCGGCCGCTGGCTTGACTAGGCTTGCTGCGCGCACCGAACGCGTGATCGCGCTTGGGCTGTCGATGGGCGGTACGCTCGTACTCGATCTGATCTCCGGGGCTCCGGCCCTCGTGGCGGGGGCGGTCGTGATCAATACACCCGTGCTGGACCGTGACGGTATTCTAGTCAAACTCGCGCCTTTGCTCGAACACGTGCTACCGCTCGTGCCTGCGAGCGCCGCCGGACTCAAACGCAACGACATCGCCAAGCCGGGCATGAACGAGCTTGCCTACGGCTGGGTGCCCGCCAAGTCCGGCAACTCCCTCGTGCGAGAGTTCCCCCGCATTCGCCGCCAACTGCCGGACATCGAGTGCGCGATGCTGGTTGGCTACTCACGCGCCGATCACAGCGTTCCCCCCGAGAATTCTCGAGCGATCTTGCGCGCCCTGCGCAGCAAAGACGTGACCGAGCTCGTGCTCGAACGCTCGTTCCACGTGGCCACCCTGGACTACGATTTGGAGCTGATCGAAGAACGCGTGACTGCTTTCGCCGACCGTGTGGCAGGCAAACGCTAGTCGTTCGCTCAGGGGCGGGAACACAGGCGCGAGTGAGAGGTGCGCGGCTGGATTGCGAGCGCCCAGCCACGAGCAGCGGCGGGCTCAGGGCAAGGCAATGGGCAAGGGGAGGGGCGCGAGTGAGCGCTCGGACGGCTGCTGCTCGTCGGCGACGATGCGCGCCACGCGCACAGGGTTGGGCAAGCCCTTGAAGCGCGCCTCGAAGCGTTCGCGGATCGTGAAGTTCGAAAGCCACCCGCGATGTTCCGCTTCGTCAGCGAACGGTCCGTCGAGCACCACTTCACCCGGGCCCGAAGCGCCTTGAAGGCGAGCCGCGATGTTCACGGTTTGGCCGAAATAGTCCAAAATTCCGTTAGCCGTGACCACGTAGCACGGACCCGCGAACACGCCGATCTTGAGGAAAGTGCGCGCCGCGTCGGAGTTACCGGCGCGGAAGGCGGGAAACGCGCGGTGCATGGCAAAGGACGCATCCAGCGCATCGCGCTCTTCGATGAAGGCGGCCATCACGGCGTCGCCGATGGTTTTGACGATCGTGCCGCGGTGCTCGGCAATGATGGCGGATAAAACGTCGAAGTGCTCCTGTACGACCTTGAAGGCCTTGGCGTCACCCACCGTGTGGTAAAGCGCGGTCGAGTCGGTCAAGTCGGTGAAGAGCAACGCTACGCGCGCGACCCTGAGCGAAACTCCGGGGCGCAGGAGATCGCCCGAGAACTGACGGCGAAACTCGGGCAACGTGCTCACCAGGTGCGCGGTAGCGGCGCGGCTCGCCCACTCCAGGCGCTCGAGTTTGACGTGGCGTTCCAACTCGGCATGCTGGCTGATCTCGAGTGCCGCGCCCGGGCGCAGGACGGCAATCTTGGCTTCGAGCGCGTCTGTGTCGACGCGGAACAGCGAGTCGCCCTCGACACGGAAGCGCGCTTCGGCATCGCCGTCGTCTTTCACTTCGAGCGCCGCGCTGGCTCCGCCGCGCACGAAGATGCGGTAGCGCCCTGTCTTCTCGGGGGCGTGCATCGTCAGGCGGCCGTGAGGGGCGAGGATGGCCTGCGCGACGACATGCGGCGTGCGCATCGGACCGCCGATGCAGAAGGGCCCCGGCTCTGGCTGACGTAACTGGGGGGCCGGCATGAAGGTCGCCTCGATCGCCCGGTCTAGCTCGATTTCGTAGGAGATATCACACAGTTGGCAATGGGCGGCGGGCGGCAGCTCGCTGAGCGAGGTTTGGCGATCGGTCGCCGTGCGACAACTCGGGCAGACCAAATCCCAGCGCAGCTCGAGCAGGCCGGCCACGACCGCCGACAGGCAAACCGCGAGCAATTCACGGCCGTCGACCTGCCATTGCAGCGCCAGATCGAGCGGGCGGATTCGCGTCACGTCCGCGTCGCTGCCGGTCTCGACGAAGTCGGCGAGGCGCGCGGCCAGTGCCTTGCGAGCGTCACTCACGCTCGAGATCGTCGCGGCGCGTGCTCGACCGAGCGCGCTGGCATCGACCGGAGTCAATGTCTTGCGAAAGCAAGCACTCTTGCCGGATTGCACGTCGCTGTCCGCGCTGCGCAGCTCGGCTTCGATTCGGTCGACCATGCGCGAGGTTTGCAAGCGAAGCACCGGATTGATCAACGCATAGCGAGGATCGATGCTAATGCGCACCTTCACGCGCGTGCCACCGTCCGGCAGGGGCTCCAGCGCAAAGCTCGTCTCCATGCTCTTCATCACGCCGCCATGCAACACGCGCACGACGCTGAAGCGCTCGCCTTCTACCCACTCGAATGGGCGCTCCTCGTACTCCAGAGGCAGACCTGCCGAGACCGTGCGCACGACGAAGCGCGCGGCGCCCGAACCGCTGAGCGGCGTGAGCTCGAGGCGGCCGAGACCGATGGCGCGGTTCAGCCGCTCGGTGTCACCCACCGCGCACCAAAGGGGGGCGCGATCCGATGCGAGGTCGATTTGTCGTTGGACGACGACCTGGGCCATTGGCCGAGAATCTAGCAAGACGCTTGCGAAAAAGCTCAGCTCGAGCGGAAATTCCGTGCTTTTGTCCACCTCGGTACGGGAAAAACGAGCCAGAACCGTTGCGTGATGGTCGCAATGCTCGTGGTTTGCCGACTCCCGACTACACTCCGCCCGCGATGAGGTTTCGAGCGATTGCCATGGCCAGCGAACGCAGCAATGCGGTCGGCACCGTGGAGCTCGAGTGCGCGCCGATCGGCCTCTCGTTGTTGTATCTGGGGGTGGGCGGGTTTGCAGAGGGATACGTGCCGATCACGCAGGCCGAGAACGAAAAGTTGCTCGTGCCGTGGCCGCAGCTGGCGGAGGCTTCGCTCGATGGCGAACAATTGTTCCTCGCGCTCGACCCGAAGCTGAGCCCGCTCAATCGCTTGTGCTTGGTGAACTTCTCGACCGGCAACGCCGCGCATCACCACAAGCTCTATCGACGGCGCTTGCTGGTACGCTTGGCGACGGTCGGCGCCGCCTCGAGTGGCGCGCTGATCGCGAGCGCTGCCGCGTTCCGTTTGGCGCCGGGCACCAGCGCGATCGGCGCGTTTGGGATCGCCGTCGCAACCGCCGCGCTGTTGTGCGGCCTCGGCTTCTTTGCCGATCAATTGCTGAAGAGCGGGGGGCTCGAGGGGGCGCTCGCGCGCGAAGCTTTCGTCGCAGACCTTTCCGGGTTTTTGCCCAACTTGGTGCGCTCGCCGCTCGCGCCGCCGAAAGCGCCCTCCAAAGCGCCACCGCTGCAAGTGTTTCAGGGGCTTTTGCCGCGTACTACCGCGGCTATCGTAATGAGCCTGACCGCGGCGACGCTGTCGTTCGTGCTGATGATGCAATGGCTGCTGACTACGGATCACGCGCACGAGCTCGCCGCGCACGCGCCGCGACTCGTCGATCAACGACCAGCCGTGGTCGGCGAGCCCCAAGTCGCGCCGCCCTCTCCGCGGGCGAGTTCGGCCCCGCCGCCGGCCGTTGCGCCGGCTGCGCCGAGCGCGGCCATCCCCGACGCCGCCAGCGCCTGTCGTTGTCGTCGCTCCGACTCCTTGCTTTGGCGAGACCCAATTCCGCAACTGAGCGTGCTCACGATGTCGAAGCGCGTGCGCCGCGGACGGGAAGAAGACGAGCGTAAGGACAAGAACTATCTGGAAGCCGTGATCGGCATCGTCAACAACTCGAGTGACCCGCTGCGCGACGTGGCGCTCTCGGTCGAATTTTTCGAGCGCGATCCCCCGCCTTCCGAAAAGCGCTACTCGACCGCGATTCGTCCGCTATTCTTCGAGGGTCCGCTGCTGCCCGGGCAGGCCATCAAGTGGGACGTGATGGCGCGCGGCTCGGAGTTCGAGGTGCGCAATCCGCTCACGGGCAACGTGGGCGCGGAGGGCGAGAACGCGGCGCCGACCAACTTGCTCGCGGAGCTGCTGCGCGCGAAAAATCGCCCGGTGCGGATGCATGGCGCGATGCTGCTCTCGTTTTTCGGAGACCCGCGCGCCAAAGACGCAATCTTGGAGTTGCGTGAAGCACTACGTGAAGACGAAGCGCCGTATCTGGACCGGCTCCTGCAGGCGGTGAGCCCGGTGCACGTGTGCTCGCTCAAAGTGAGCGAGTATGGCGATTCGCGCAGTGCGTCCGCATGCGTGTTCAATGCCGGAAAAGAGCCGCAGCAAAACCTGGGCGTTCGGCTGCGCGCGCTCGACGGCGGGACACTGACCGAGAGTCCGTCGGGCGCACCGCCCAGCGTGCTGATCGAGAGGACGATCGCGGTGCCGGGAACGCTCGCGCCGGACGCGGGCACGCGCATCAAGACTGAGTTGGATGTCGCGGACACGAAGCCCGTCGCGTTCGAGGCGTTTGCCGACCGAATCGATCTGTTGCCGCGCTAGGCGCGGTCAGCTTGCGGTCACAGCTCGGCCTTCGCGGCCGGCAGAGCGATGTTTGCGGCCTGAAACATCTGCGTCAGGCCGCCTTTGTCGTTGGCTTTGGCCAACGCTTCTTCGGGGGCGACCAGGCCATCTTTGACCAGCTTGAACAGACTGTCGTTCATCAGCGCCATGCCGAGCTTGCGGCCCGTCTGCATGATCGACGGGATCTGGAAGATCTTTTGCTCGCGGATCAGATTCGAGATCGAGGGCACGCCGAACATGATCTCCCACGCGGCCGCGCGCCCACCGCCGATCTTTTTGCACAACATCTGGGCCATCACGCCCTTCAAGCTGTTGGCGAGCATGACGCGGATTTGCGCCTGCTGCTCGGGCGGATACTGATCGATGATGCGGTCGATAGTGGCCGGCGCAGACGAGGTGTGCAGCGTGCCGAACACCAAATGGCCAGTCTCCGCCGTTTCGAGCGCGATGGCGATCGTCTCCAAGTCTCGCATTTCACCCAGGAGCACGATGTCCGGATCCTCACGCAGGGCGGCGCGCAGCGCCTTCTTGAACGAGTCCGTGTGCTCGCCGACCTGGCGCTGATTGATCAGGCACTTTTTGTTCGGGTGCACGAACTCGACCGGGTCTTCGATCGTGATGATGTGGTCGCTGCGGACCCGATTGATGTAGTCGATCAGCGCGGCCAGCGTGGTGCTCTTGCCGGAGCCGGTTGGGCCGGTGACGAGCACCAAGCCTTTGGGCAAATGGCAGAGCGCGAGCACTTCTTTCGGAATGCCCAGCTCTTCGACCGATAAGATTTTGCTGGGAATGACGCGAAAAACCGCGCCAATGCCCTTCAGGTCGACGAACAGGTTGGCGCGAAAGCGGCAGATGCCGGGTAGCTCGTAGGCAAAGTCGCTGTCGTGCGTGCGTGCGAATTCGTCTTTGTTTCGCTGCGGCACGATCGGCATGATCATGCGCTCCATGCTCTCCTGCGTGAGCGGAGGAAAGCCGGTCAAGGCTTCCATCTCGCCGTCTTTGCGGATCATGGGCGGCGCGCTCACCGACATGTGCAAATCGGAGCCTTTGGAATCGACGAGCTTCTTCAGAAGTCGATCGATCTCGCCCGTCGGGCCCATCGCGGGAATGCTCGAGCGACTCTCGGTCGCGGGCGGGCGGCTGGGCATGGCCGGCGTGCTATCGACGGCCGCCTCGATGATGTTCGTCGAGGAGGGTGGGCTCATGCCGAACGCAGGCATCGGCGGCGCAGGGCGCGGGAGGCCGCCGGCGCGCTGGCCGCTCGCGTCGCACAGGTCGAGGAAGAAATAGGCGGACAGCTGCCCGCCCTTCACGTCCACTCGTACGCGCGCCGGACCCTTGTCCTCGACTGGAAATTCCCACTCCGCGTAGCCGGAGCTGATGCCGCGGCGCGCTTCCGCGGTGAGCACCGGGTCGAGCATGGCTTGGATGCGCTCGGTGGTCTGCACGTCACCGCGCACTTCGCTCTCACCCTGAGGGGTGACGACAACCGTGCGCCGCCCCGGGATCAGCCGAACTTCTCGACCCCCGACGGCCAGCGTGCGCTTCAACAGATCGATGATTGGTGACGCCATGGCCAGCCTTCAGAAGATGCCGAGGACTCCTCAGCTTGGCAAGACGGAACGATCCCGAGTCAATTTAAGGGCTTACCCGTGAATATATACGACGGTGCCGCGCTCTTTGTTGACCACGCCGTGCCAATCGGCAGGCACGGTGGGGTCCGTCCACTCGAACAGCCACGAAGCGTCGTCGGCGGCGAGGTTCACGCAGCCGTGGCTCCGCACTTTGCCGAAATCGTCGTGCCAATAGGTGCCGTGCAGGGCGTAGCCCTTGTGGAAATATTGCACGAACGGCACGTCACGCAGGTTGAAGGAGTCGCTTCGGTCGTCGTCCCCGTCCATCGTCGAGCTGACCTCTTTTTGATAGATCATGAACGTGCCGCGGACGGTAGAGAGCGTGCTTTCGGGATCGCCCATGCCCGCGCGGCCGGTGCTGACCAACGTGGCATACACCGGCCGTTTACCCACGTATGCCACCAGGCTTTGCTGCCTGATCGAGATGTCGATCCACTTGCGGTCGCCAGTCGCAAAGCTCGGATAGGAGTCACGGGCGGGCAAGATGCGTAGGCTTGCTTCGGGCGCGAACGTGCCGTCGCGCATTTGCAGCAGCCCGCCCGTACGCCGCTTGCCGTCGAGCAGCTTCAACCCCTCGCGGTAGGCGAATGAGCCGCGGCCGACCGGATTGCCCGCGGCGTCTGGCCCGTATTTGGGCACCGAACGGTCCTTGACGAAGGCGACGGGCAAGGTCTCTCCTTCGAACAGCTCGATGCCATGCAGTTCGCTCGGGTCGACCAACTTCACGCGGTCGAGCGCCACGACGTCGAGTTCGGTGGTCAACCCGAACGCGCGATCTTGCCAGAGAAAAGTCTTTGCGATTGCAAAGCCGCTGTCGGCGCTGGCGGGCCCAGCGTGAGTCGAGTAGCGAAGCGTGGCCTTTACGCCGTAGGGCTTGTCGAGCTTCTGGCCACTGGCCAAAAAATCCGGCGCTTCACCGAGCTCGAACAGTTTGCCGAGTTTGCCGAAGGCGCGCATGCGCTCGCGAAAGTTGGCGGCGCGCTGACTCACATCCATGCCTTCGGACTCGTTCATCTGCACTTTGCTCGGAAGCTTGAAGTAGAGCAAAGGTGGCGTCTCGTTGGACAACGCATACAGATATGGCGAGCCCTTGCCGCGAATGGGTCGATTGACAGAGGCAACGGCTACCGGTTCTTCGACGTTCAGTGAAGCCCCGAGGCCGATACACACGAAGCCGCGCGGATTGACGCGGTACCAGCCGCCCTCGCAGCCTTCATTGACGATCGCGGGCCCGCGCGCGTCGACCACGGAGCCCACGCGCAGATAGCCGTAGCGCGTACGCTGCTTGCCGACGTCGGTGTAGATCCACGTGCGCCAAGCGACGCTCGCGATCCGCGTGCCGTTGGGCGCAAATGGCAGATTGTCGTCCGTCGAGCCGGGCGCTGGGCCGCTCGTGTTCCCGGACGCGCTCGCTTTTGCCACGACGGCGGCCGACCCCACGTTCGACCCAAGGACCGTGCCGTCTGCGCGCACTTCGGTGACCGTCATGCGAGCCGACGGCTCGACCGTTGCGCCCGGCGGTTCCTGGCGTTTTCCGCAGCCGAGCCCGAGCAACGCCAGAAATAGAACGGGCTTCCGCGTCATGCACCACTCACAGAGGCCCGTGGCTACCACGATTTCGTGGCGACACGCACACCGGAAGGAGGCATGCTCCCTCGCGTGCGGATTCCGAGCGGCTTGTGGAAGCTCACCAAGGAAGTGGCGCGCCATGTGCTGCGTCGTCCAGTGGTTGGCATTGCAGCACTGGCGCGAACGCCAGATGGGCGAATCGTGCTGATTCGGCGTTCTGACTCGGGCCAGTGGGCGATGCCCGGCGGTACGTTGGAGTGGGGTGAGACCCTGCGCAGTGCTCTCGATCGCGAGCTTCGGGAAGAGATCGGAACCCGCCTGGTATCGATGGGTGACATTCTCGGCGTGTACTCGCGGCCCGACCGAGACCCACGTTTTCACGCCGTCACGCTGATCGTCGAAGCCACCGTGGCGCCCCCCTCTCATCCCCCCGACAACCCACTCGAGATCTTGGAGGTGCGCGCGTTCGCGGAGGCCGAGCTGCCGAGCGTGCTCTCGCACGGGATGACCGAGATGTTGAACAACGCCCGCCTCGGCCAGCGCTTCTGGGAGTAAGGGTGACGCAAGGGCGATCCGTGTCTATGTCCGATGCGCCGCCCCCCCCGCGAGAAACCGTCGAAGTCATCGACGAAGAGCGGATCGTAGAGCGCGGTACGGCTCAAGTGAATTGGTTCGTGCGCTTGAACGACGCATGGGTGCACGTGTCGGCCTGGGCGGGCGCGCGCTCCGAGCGACTCGACGCGGGCGCCGGCACGGTCTGGCAATCGCGCACGGAGATCGACGTACCGCGCGGCGCCCGATTGATGAGGGTCGAATCACGGCCGAGCAGCTACGCCCGGGAGAGCCCGCTCGAATACCTGACCCGCGGCGCTCCCAGCAAAAGCCGGAAGCTCCGCCGGAATTACTACTTCGTGGGCCGCGCCGGAGCGCTGATCGCGACGCCCGACGGACCGGAGTAGCGTGGGTCGAGCGCGCGCAATTGAATTCCCGGGCCGAGACGCGAATCCGCCACAGCGCGCACTCGGGGACTGGCTATGCGCCCGTGATCACAGGACAAATGTGCGTCTCGTCGGACGTTCGGAAACCGCTTCTCCCCCCTTTAGCCCACCCTGCAACGGCCGTTAACAAGGTCATGGTCGTGTCGCTGACGCAAGCCGAGTCGGCGCAACCCTCGGGAGCTCCCCCCAGCAGCGCCCCTCGGGAGGCGTCCTCGTCGGTCATGCTCGCAAGCCCCGGGGCAGGGGAGCAAGACTCGGGGGAACGCTCGGAAGGTACCTTCAAGGCGTCGGTTCTGGTCGTCGACGACGACCCGGATGTTTTGCGCGGGGTAGTGCGCTTGTTGCGCAGCCAAGGCTACAGCGTCACCTCGACGATGAACGGCGCGGAAGCCGCGCGCTTCGTGCATGGCCGCTCCTTCGACGTGATCGTCAGCGACATCAAGATGCCGGGTATGGACGGCATTCAACTGCTGCGAGAAGTGCGAGAGCACGATCTGCACGTGCCGGTCGTGCTGGTCACGGGTGAACCTGCCGTGAGCACCGCGGTGCAGGCGCTCGAGTATGGGGCATTTCACTACCTGACCAAGCCGGTCGATACCGAGGCCCTCGCGCGAGCGGTGGCCAAGGCCGTGAGCATGCACCGCATGGCGCGCGTCAAGCAGCAGGCCGCGGAGCTGCTGGGCCACGCGGGCGCGCTCGGCGCCGATCGCGCGGGGCTCGAAGCGAGTTTCGACCGCGCGATGCAATCGCTGTGGATGGCCTACCACCCCATCGTCGACTACCGGCGCAAGGCGGTCTACGGCTACGAAGCCCTTTTACGTAGTAACGAGCCGAGCTTGCCGCACCCGGGCGCGGTCCTCGACGCCGCCACGCGGCTCGGCCGCTTGGACGCGCTCGGCCGCTCGATTCGCGATCTCGCCGCCGCGCCCATGATTGACGGTGGGACGGAGATGCTGTTCGTGAACCTGCACGTCACCGACCTCGTCGACCCGTGGCTGAGCGCACCAGACTCTCCACTATCGAAGATCGCTCATCGGGTCGTGCTCGAGGTCACCGAGCGCTCGTCGCTCGACGAGGTGAAAGACGTACGCGCCCGCGTGGCTGCGCTCCGCGAAATGGGCTTTCGCATCGCGGTCGACGACTTGGGTGCCGGCTATGCCGGTCTGACCAGCTTCACCTTGCTCGAGCCCGAGATCGTGAAGCTCGACATGTCGCTGGTGCGCGACGTGCACAAGAACTCGACCAAGCAAAAAGTGATTCGCTCGATGACTGCGCTCTCGCAGGACATGGGCATGACCGTCGTCGCCGAAGGCGTGGAAACGGCGGAAGAGCGCGACACGCTGATCGAACTCGATTGCGACCTCTTGCAGGGCTTCCTGTTCGCGCGTCCGGGAAAGCCATTCCCGGAGGTCAAATGGTGAAGCACGCTGGGTTCTATCCGAGTGATAAGCCCGACCCCGTAACTCCGCGCCCGGGCGACGCTATGAGCTCGTCGCCGCGCATGCGTTTGGCGTCGATCTCCGAAGAGATGGATGGTGGCAGCCCGTTCGCGGAGGAGCGCACCATGGACATTTCCCTGCGCAGCACCGACTTCGGCGTGGCTCCCAGCAATCAACCCCTCGTGCGCGACCGCGCGATGCTGCTGCGTATGGACGGCATCGGCGCAGGACAAGTGGTGAGCATCGCCCAGACGCCGTTTACGATGGGACGCCACGCGACAAACAAGCTACCCATCGACGACGACAGTATCAGCCGTTTTCACGCGCGGTTCGTGAACGAAGATGGAAAGTACTTCGTCGAAGATCTGGGCTCGCGCAACGGTACGTTCCTACAAGGCAAGCGCATCACGCGCTCGGAGATCAAAGACGACGATTGGGTGCAGCTCGGCGCGCGCGTGGCGTTTCGTTTCACGCTCACCGATTCGCGCCAAGAGGGCCTGCTGCGCAAGCTGTACGAATCGAGCACGCGTGACGCGTTGACGGGCGCGTACAATCGAAGACACTTCGACGATCGCTTGCGCGCCGAAATTGCATTCGCGGTTCGGCACGCCACCGACTGCGCGTTGATCTTGCTCGACGTCGACCACTTCAAGCGCGTCAACGACACGTATGGCCACCCGGCCGGGGACGAAGTCCTCCGCCACCTGAGCGGAATCGCCACCCGCGCGCTGCGCACCGAAGACGTATTCGCCCGATTTGGCGGCGAAGAATTTGCGGTCATCTTGCGTGGCGCCTCCACCCGCGGCGCCGCGCGCCTCGCCGATCGCTTGCGGGAAGCACTGACCGTTCAGAACGCCGTATACGAAGGCCGGGAAATTCCGTGCACCGTGAGCGCCGGCTGCGCGGCCCTTTCCTGTTGTGCGACGCCCTCGCCCGACGAAGTCGTGGCCGTGGCGGACCGGCGGCTATACGCGGCCAAGCAGGGCGGGCGTAACCGGGTAGTCGCGAGCGACTGACTCTGCTACGTCAGCCTCCAAGTTCCTGGAGGCAAAGCGTGGCGATCGATCTCGAAGTACTGAAGTCCGAGCGCGACAAGCTCAAAGATGGCTTGCGCGAGGTCGAGGGCGAGCTCCGAAAGCTCGAAGCTCAACTCAAGGTCTTGCGCCAGCGCGAGATTCAAACCAAGCGCGAGATCGAGGCGGTGTCGACCCTGATCGACATCAAGGACTCGCGCGAACCGAAGGCGGACTGAGCCGCCCACCCGTCCGCGCGCGGGCTCAGAGCTTGGTCTTGCCCAGCTCGAGCACGCGCGCGAACTCCGCGGGCGTGGCCGAGACGACGGAGATGCGTCCTTTGCGCACGAGCGCGAAGTCGGCGAGCTTCTTGTCGGCCTTGACCTGGGCCAAGGTGACGGGCTCGCTGAGCGCCTTCTTGGGGGTGAGCTCGACGGCGGACCAGTCACCCTCGGTTGCCGTCGGATCCGGGTAAGCTTCTTTCGCGACGGAGGCGATGCCCACCACCTCTTTGCCTTCACTCGAGTGATAGAAGAGCACGAGGTCGCCCTTCTTCATGGCACGCAGGTTGTTGCGCGCTTCGAAGTTGCGCACGCCATCCCAGACCGCCTTCTTGTCGGTCGTGAATTGCTGCCATGAGTACTTGAAGGGTTCGCTCTTCACGAGCCAGTGTGACGTAGCCAAGGCTCACTCCGCTGCTTCTGCGTTCGGTCGCGTCGCTCCCGGCCCCAGTAGCCGCGAGAGCTCGGTTTTATCCACGCTTTCATGCTCGAGCAAGTAGCCGACGAGCGCGTCCATCTCGGCCCGGCGCTCGCGCACGGTGGCCTCCGCGCTCTGCTGCGCGCTACTCAAGATGCGTCGCGTCTCTTCTTCGATCTGGTGCACGGTGGCGTCGCTGGTGCCGCCTTCGGTCGCCAGCATCTGACCCAAGAACGGATGCTCGGTGCGGTGCTCGTGGTAGACCGGGCCGATCGCGTCGCTCATCCCCCAATGCGCGACCATCTTGAATGCCAGCTCGGTCGCGCGCTTCAAGTCGTTCTCCGCGCCCGAAGAGACGTCACCGAGCAACACTCGCTCGGCGGCGTGACCGCCCAGCATCACGTGCAGGCGGTCGAGCGCTTGAGGGCGCGTGAGTAGGTGCTGCTCACCGCCCGGGGCGGATTGCGTCACACCGAGCGCCATGCCGCGCGGAATGATCGTCACTCGCTCTGGCGGCTCTGCATTGGGCGCAAAGTGCGCGACGACCGTGTGCCCCGACTCGTGAACGGCAACGCGCTGTTTCTCGAAACGGTCGAGCTTGGTTTCGCGCGGATCACCCAGCACGATCTTGTCGAACGCCGCGTGAAAGTCGGCATCTTCGATGGCTTCCGCTCCGCGGCGCGTGGCGCACAACGCGGCTTCATTGACCAAATTGGCCAGATCGGCGCCGGAAAAGCCGGGCGTGTTGGCGGCTTGCGATTGCAGATCCACGTCGGCTCCGAGCGGCTTGTCACGCGTGTGCACGCCCAAGATCGCCCGCCGCGCCGCCAACTCGGGCCGGTCGATCAAGACCCGGCGATCGAAGCGCCCGGGCCGAAGCAGCGCCGCGTCGAGGACGTCCGGACGGTTCGTCGCGGCCAGGATGATGGTCAAATCATTGCGACTGAAGCCGTCCATCTCGGACAGTAGCTGGTTCAAGGTCTGTTCGCGTTCGTCGTGGCCTCCGCCCATGCCCGTGCCACGTGAGCGACCCACGGCGTCGATCTCGTCGATGAAGATGATGGCCGGCGCCACTTTGCGCGCCTCTTCGAACAGCTCACGCACGCGCGAGGCGCCTACGCCCACGAACATCTCGATGAACTCCGAGCCGTTGATGGAGAAGAACGGCACGCCCGCTTCTCCCGCGACCGCGCGCGCGAGCAGCGTTTTGCCGGTGCCGGGCGGTCCGACCAGGAGCACGCCACGTGGCACCTTGCCGCCGAGCCGCCGAAAGCGCGCGGGCTCCTTCAAGAAGTCGACGATCTCGCGCAAATCTTGCTTGGGCGTCTTCAACCCGGCAACGTCGTCGAACTTCACGCTCACCTCTGCTTCTTTCTCGAAGCGGCGTGAGCGACCCTTCATGATGTTTCCGAGCGGGCCGCCGGGGCCCATCATGGTTTGGGCTCGGCGTGACAGGAAAATCCACAGTCCGGCGATCAGCAGGAAGGGCAGGACCGCACTCAGTAGCTGGATCGCGCGCGGCGGCTCCTCGCTCTGCACCTCGACCTTCACGCCCTTCTCGCGCAAGAGTGGCAGCAGGTCGCGGTCTTCTTGTCCCGGCACCATGCTACGGAAGGTGCTGAGCTTTTGGCCCTCGACGTCGGTCGGCGCTTTGAATTTGCCGAGCACGTTCAGGCCACGCAAAGTGACGGATTCCACCTTTTGATCGGCCACCTGCTGGTAGAAGCTGGTGTAGGCAATTGCCGGCTGCGGGTCAGCGTCGGACGCGTAGTGCTTGTAGAGGCCGAAGCCCGCGAGCATCAAGCCGAGCATCACCCAGCCGGTGTAGCCGGTGCGTTCGGGAGGACTCGGTGGGGGCAAGCTGGAACGCGGTTCAGCAGGTGGTGGGCGGCTCGCGGCAGATTTCGGCATCGGTTCTCGATAGAAGTTAGTGACGGGCAACCCATTTGTCGAAGCCCCAACCCGAGACCGCTCGTTGCAAGGGTGTTTCGGCCAGCAAATGCGCGCACTCGGGAGCTCGCCGGCTATACGCGCGCGCAGTGAGCGCCGCTCGACGTCCGCCCGGAGCCGCGCTAGCGTGCCGTGTTTCGTGCGGGATGACATGACATCGGCGCCGGCCATCAGCGATGAACAGGGGCACCCGCTCATCGGCGAGACTTTGCGGGGGACGTACCGCATCCTGTCCGTGCTCGATCAAGGCGGCATGGGCTTGGTGTTCGACGCCGAGCACACGCGCTTGCGCCGCCGGGTCGCGGTCAAGGTGCTGGCTCGGCATCTGATCGCCGACACGCAGGCGCTGGCCCGCTTCAATCGAGAAGCGGAAATCATCAGTCAGCTCGAGCACCCGCACATCGTCCAGATTTTGGACTTCGACACGACCGAGCAGGGCGAGCCGTACATCGTGATGGAGCTGTTGAAGGGCGAGAGCTTGTCCGATCGTTTGGAGCGCGACGGCTGCCTATCGATCGCGGACAGCGCGCGCATCGTGCATCAAGCCGCCTCCGGCTTGTTCGCGGCGCATCAGGCCTCGATCGTTCATCGTGATTTGAAGCCAGCCAACATTTTTTTGACGACGATGCTCGGTCAGGGCTCCCTCGTGAAGCTGCTCGACTTCGGGATCTCGAAGCGAGTCGGTGTGGGCCGCAGTCTGACCGGCGAGTTCGATGTCCTCGGCACGCCCGACTACATGGCGCCGGAGCAAGCGCTCGGTAAGACCGCTAGCGTCGATCACCGAGGCGACCAGTACGCGTTGGCGGTCATCGCCTTCGAAATGCTGTCTGGTCAGACTCCGTTTTCGGGCAGTGACTTGATGGAGGTGCTGCAAAAGGTGGTCTCGGTTCCGGCCCCGCCCGTGGAGCGTTTCGCGCCGCATGTTTCAGCCGCGGTGGGCGCGGTATTGCAGCGCGGCCTCGAGAAGAACCCACTCGCTCGCTACCCGACCGTGCTGGACTTTGCGCTCGCGTTCTCCACCGCCTGCGAGAACTCACTGCCCGCCCCCGCTTCGGAAGCGTTGGGAAGCGCGCGCACGATGCCGGCCGCGAGCGCGACCGATCCCGCGCCGCCCATCCCCAACTCCGCCGCCAGTGCGCCCCAAACCGCGGAACGACTGCAAACCGGTCCTCAGCGTCGCTCCCCGAGCAATCGCTTTGCCAACGCCTCGACGATGGTAGGCAGCGCCAGCCTGCAAGACATCCCCGAATCCCTCGAGCGCGCGCGGCAGGCGCTCGGCCTCGGTGATCTGAACTTGGCGGTCGCCTACGCGGAGTCCGCGATGCGCGTGGCCGAGAGCATCGACACCAGTGAAGCGCGCCTGCTGATCGAGGCCGAGTCGATGCTCATCGACCACATCTTCGAGACCCGGATCGGCTCGCTCGAGCAACGGCTGACCGTCGTGTCCGTGCCGTCGAGCCTGGACTCTCGCGTTTCGCCCGAGCAGGCGTTCTTGCTCTCGCGCTTGGATGGCGGCGTCAGCGTCGAAGAGGTGCTCGATCTATCGCCGCTCTCGCGCCGCGATACGCTGCGGCTGCTGCTCGCGCTAATGCGCGATGGACTCGTCGCCATCGGCGACGCGCGTCCGAGCGAAAAGCTCAAGCTCGAATAATTAGCAAAAAAGAGAGCCCGCCCTGCACGTTCCGGAATCCGGCCGAAGGCCGACCGCTGCTCCTCTCGCCATCGACACCGAACGGTTACTCACTTGGCCGTTCGCGCTCGTGCTGTGCGTGCAGTTCTGCTTCGGCCTGTCGTACTCGACGTTCTTTCTGTTGCCCAAGTTCTTGGCGCGTCAGTTTCATGCTCACGCAGACGCGATCGGCGCGGTGGCGGCTACGGCGCTCTTGGCGAGCGTACTCGCATCACCGTGGACTGGCGCTTGGCTGGATCGCGGTGCACGCCGGCCGTTCGTGGTCTACGGGGCGCTAGTCAATGGCGTGAGCGCCTGCGGCTTCGCTTGGGTGCATGATCTCTCGTGGCCGATCTTCGCGCTGCGGGTCGTGCACGGCGTCTCCTATGCGTTGGTCTTCAACGGCATCGTGACCCTGGCTGCGGATCTGGCGCCGCCGAAAAAGCTCGGCCAAGCGATCGGCCTGTGCGGAGCCGCGAGCATCGTTGCCAACGCAATCGCCCCTGCGCTCAGCGAGTCCCTGGCGGATCGACGAGGCTGGGGCGCGGTGTTTCTCGTTGCGGGCGGGGCGGCACTGGTCGCCGCACTGCTCTCGCTCGGCATTCGAGAACCCCAACACGCAGCGTTGCCGGAGCGCGAGGCGGACACGGCCGCCCTTCCGAGCGCACTTTCGCTGCTGCGCGAGCCGCAGCGCCTAGGCGCGTTCGTGTGCAGCGCGGCGAACGGCGCGGCGTTCGGTACGATGTTCACGTTCACCCAGCCGTTTGCGCTCTCGCTCGGTGCCAGCAAAGTCAGCAGCTTTTTCCTCGGTTACACGCTGATCGCCCTGTCGGTTCGTTTGCTGCTCGGCAAACAGGCGGACGCCTGGGGTCGTCGCCGTGTGGCCGTGATTGCGCTCGTTCTGTACGGGCTGGTCCTGTCGCTCACTAGCCTGCTCCGCCCGAACTTACTGTTCGCGGTGGGCGCGGGTCTGGGCCTCGCGCACGGCCTCTTGTATCCCTCGATCAACGCACTCGCCGCGGAGGGCGTGCCGCGCGCGCGTCGGGGCGCAGTCATGAGCTACTTCTTCGGCTGTTTCGGCGCCGGTTCGGCGCTCTGGGTGCTGCTGTGCGGCGTGGTCGCCCGGTCGTACGGCTACCCGCTGGTCTTTCTCGCGACCGGCTTGCTCGCCTGGAGCGCGGTTGCGTTCTTGCCGAAGAAAGCATGAGGCTAGCCGCGTGACCCTCAAGCGCCGCATTCTGCTCACGGTCTTCACCACGAGTTTTTCGGGCACGCTGCTACAACGCGGCGCCTACTTTTATACCCACGAAGTGCTCGGCTTCAGCCAAGCCCAGAACTTGTGGCTGGCCCTCCTGGTCGGCGTGATCTACATCGCCGGGGCCAGCGTGAGCCATCCGCTGAGTGCTCGGCTCGGCGAGCGCCGCACGCTGTTCGCTCTGCTGTTCGCGCTCGTCTGCGTGCATCTCGTGATCGCCGTGTTGCCCGCGGCGGCGCTGCTGGTCGTGGCCCTGGCCGTGATCGCCTGCCTGCTCGGCGCGGTTTGGCCGATCTTCGAGAGCTACATGAGCGCCGGCGAGACGCCGAGTCGGCTGGGCCGCGTGTTGAGTCGCTACAACATCAGCTGGGCGCTTTCCGTCGCCCCCGCGCTCGCCCTGGCCGGTTTGATCATCGCCTCAGGCTCTCCGCGCCTGCTGTTCGTCGCGGCATCGTTGCTCTACGGCATCGTGTTGTTCGCCTGCCGCGCCTTTCCCGCGCGCCCCGCACACCTCGAAGCCGAACACGCAGAGCGCCCCAACGCCGCGCTCTTGCTCAGCTATCGCGCCCTCTTGCGGTCCTCTCGCTTGGCCATGCTGCTCAGCTACGCGCTGATGTACGTGCTGACGCCGCTGATGCCCGAGATCATGAAAGGCGTCGGTTTCGACACGGCCAGCGCCGCCCGCGCCGCGGGCTTGCTGGACATTGCGCGCCTCTGCTGCTTCATCGCCCTGTTCACTTTCAGCGGCTGGCACGGCAAGAAGGCGCTCATCTTGCTCGCGATCGCCGCGCTGCCGATCGGTTTTGCCCTCGTGCTCTTGGGCTCGAGTATCCCGGCCGTGATCGGCGGCGAAATCTTGTTCGGCGCGGCCGCGGGCTTTCTGTACACGGCCGCGCTCTACTACGCGCAAGTCGTGCAAAACGCCTCGGTGGACGCGGGCGGCGCCCACGAAGCGCTGATTGGGCTCGGGTACGCCCTCGGACCGGCGGCAGGTTTGATCGGCACGGCGCTCGCTCACGGCGCCGGACCAGGCAGCGCGGACTACGCGCGGGGCATGTCGATCGCGACGCTACCGTTGATCGCGGTTTGCTCCGGCGCCGCCCTCTGGCAGCTGACGCGCGTCGCCCGCGAAATCAAAAGCAGCCCGGCGTGACACCAATGCCCGCCGTAGCCACAGCACTAGGCCGGTCCGTCTTGCGCCTCTTCACGCGCGGCGCCGGCGCGGCGCTTGCCTTTGCGTGAAGCGGACGGCGCCGGCTCGGGCGCCTCCGAGTCGCTCGCGGCGGCGGCCTGGGTGTCAGACTCGAGTGCTTCGGGCGAGGTGGTCGCGTCCGCCGTCTCATCACCCACGCGGGTGATGAGCTTCTCGTCCGTCACGGCGTCGCGGGGCGGCGCCGAAGAATCCAGGTTCGTCGCTTTGACGGGCGCCTTGCGCGGCTTGCTCGCGCGCGAAAGGACGATGCCTGCCAATTGCTCGCTCAGCGCCTCGTCATTTTCCGCATACACGCGCGCGTAGGCTAGCGCGCGCTGCGTGAGCACGAGCAGTGCCTCTTGCTTGTCTGCCAAGGCTTGCTTTAGCTCGGCCAGCTGGGCCTCGACTTCGACCACTGCAGCAACGGCTGCTTCGACCGAGTGCGCCGCGTTGGCCAAGACGGCCGCGTCGACATCGGCGAAGCGGACCTCGGCGAGGGGGCCTTGAAACAGCTCGAGAATTGCTTGAACAGGAGCGGGCAAAGGACTCATGGGGGGAGGGAGCATACGTTCAGTGCTCGCCCCGCGCTACCCAAAAACGCCGGCAGAAAGAACGCCTGGGCGCATCAGCGGCGCTTGAGCACGGCCCGGGGACGTGACAGCCTCCGCCGCCCGCCCCCGTAGCTCAGTTGGATAGAGCAGGGCTTTCCTAAAGCCAAGGTCGCAAGTTCGATTCTTGCCGGGGGCGCCATCGCCAAGACCGCGAAGAATAACGTAAAGGCCGGCCGTGTCCGTCGCTTCGCTTGGTGCGGCACAGCGGGAGGCGTCCTCTGGTAGGCGTCGGAGTGCGACGCAATGGGACGGCGAGAGACGCGGGGCGTGGCAATAGCGTGGAAACGGCGCGTGGATAACCGCGTGCAAATTCCCGGCTGCCGCGAATGGGCCGAGAACTGGTAGGTTACGGCGTCGAATCGCGGCCAAAGAGGCCGAATGGCCAGGCAAATGACGGGTGACTGTGTTTGAGCAAGCTTTCAAGAATGTTGACGATGTCCTGTGGAAGGAGGCGGGCTGCACAACCGAGCTCGACTACACGGAACAGACCTCCTGGCTGCTATTTCTGAAGTACCTCGATGGCCTCGAACAAGACCTAGCCGACGAGGCCGCGCTGGCCGGTAAGAAGTACAGCTACATCCTTGAGAAGGCGTATCGCTGGGAAACTTGGGCAGCCCCTAAGGGCAAGGACGGCAAGCTCGACGTCAACAAGGCGCTCACTGGCGACGACCTGCGCGACTTCGTCAACGGCAAGCTGTTCCCCTACCTGCAGGGCATCAAGCAGAAGGCCACGGGCCCGAACACCATCGAGTACAAGATTGGTGAAATCTTCGGTGAGATCAAAAACAAAATCTTGAGCGGCTACAACATGCGCGAAGTCATCGGTGAAATCGATGCGCTCCGCTTTCGTTCCCAGGCTGAGAAGCATGAGCTCTCGCACCTGTACGAAGCGAAGATCAAGAACATGGGCAACGCCGGACGCAACGGTGGCGAGTACTATACGCCGCGCCCGCTCATCCGCGCCATGGTGCAAGTGGTGGCACCCAAGCTAGGCGAGCGCATCTATGATGGCGCGGTCGGCTCAGCCGGATTCTTGTGCGAGGCGTACGACTACCTGAAGGAGCGCTACCCAAAGCGGACCACCGCGCAGGACCGGACGCTCCAGGAACGCACGTTCTACGGCAAGGAGAAGAAGTCGCTCGCCTACGTGATCGCGATCATGAACATGATCCTGCACGGCATCGAAGCCCCGAACATCGTCCACACGAACACGCTGACCGAAAATCTCGCCGACATTCAGGACAAGGATCGGTACGACGTGGTGCTCGCGAATCCACCGTTTGGTGGGAAGGAGCGCAAGGAAGTCCAACAGAATTTCTCGATTCGCACCGGCGAAACAGCGTTATTGTTCCTCCAACACTTCATAAAGAGCATGAAAGCGGGCGGCCGCGCTGCGGTCGTAATCAAGAACACCTTCTTGTCCAATACGGACAACGCTTCGGTAGGACTGCGGCGGCTGATTCTTGAGAGC
>Ga0247740_1000366_pt1 | contig 22957 bp, 23 predicted proteins | sample UWRJL148409B2_FD_180942 | JGI IMG/M metagenome (GOLD analysis project Ga0247740, IMG submission 180942) | Plant litter microbial communities from Arlington Agricultural Research Station in Wisconsin, United States - UWRJ-L148-409B-2 | ecosystem: Environmental > Terrestrial > Plant litter >...
CGATGGCCGGGTTGCTCTACTCTGACGGACTGGAGGCGATGAGCGGAAGCGAGATCTCGATCGTGGTGCCCACGCCCGGTGCGCTCGCGGCGGTGATGGAGCCGTGGTGCGCATCGATGATGAGCTTCGCGGCGGAGAGGCCGAGCCCCACACCCGCAATCAGGTCAGCGCGGATTGAGGGTGCGCGGTAGAAGCGTTCAAACATCCGTTTTTGATCGTCGTCGCTGATGCCGATTCCGGTGTCGGCGATCCGGATGATCGCGAACTCGTCGTCTGAGTCGAAGCTCAACTCGATGGTGCCGCCCGGCCGGTTGAACTTGAGCGCGTTGGACAGAACCTTGTCGAGCACGTCGCTGATCTGGTTCGCGTCGATCTCGGCGATCACGGGTTGGCTGTCGTCCACAATCAGTTCGATGTCGAGTCGCGTCGCATGCGGCTGCAGGGCCTGTAGGGATTTAGAGGCGAGCGCGACAATGTCGAAGGGGCGTTTGTCGGCGGGAGCGTCTCCGTGGGCGGTAATCAACAGGTCGTTGATGAGTTTCAGCAGGCGGTCGGTGTTGCGTTGGACCACGTCGAACTCCTGGGCGATTCCAGCCTCTTTGAGGTCGAGGGAATCCTCGATGATCTCGAGGTATCCGACCATCGAGGTCAGCGGGGTGCGCAACTCGTGGCTGACGGTCTCGAGGAACTCGTCTCGGGTGCGCGCCAGCGGGGTCACATCGTGGGAGGCGACTACGGTGCCGATGAGTTCGCCCGAAGCCCGCTTGACGTACTGCGATGTAGACATAATTGCGCGCTGCGCATCGCCGGTGCCAACCCAGTACGCGCGTCGTGTGACGAGCTGGCCACGCGCAGCCCGTGCAAGAACCTGGTCGAACCGGGGGATCAGCGTGACGCGGTCGTCGCCAAATTCGTGGGGGGCGAGTTCTCCTGTACGGGCGAGTGTGGCCAGGGCCCGAGCGGTGTCGTTGGTGAGGAGGATGTGGCCATCGGGCGCGTAGAGGGTGATGGCGGCGTCGACCGTGTCCACCACGGCAAGTGTGGTGGAGGCGGCGTCGATTCCCTGCGCGATGGAAACCCGGAGTGCTTCGGCGCCCTCGATGGCGTTGGCCACCGAGACCCTCAGTGCTTCCGCGCCCACCAGTCCCGCCGCCACAGAGACACGCAGTTTCTCGTCCCCGGCGATCTCGTTGGCGACAGAGACCCGCAGTGCTTCCGCGCCTTCGGCTTCGTTGGCGACGGACACTCGTAGAGCCTCGGCGCCTTCGAGTCCGCTCGCTACGGAGATCCGCAGTGCTTCTTTGCCCACGAGTCCCGCGGCGACCGAAAGGCGGAGTTTCTCTTCGCCCGCAATCCCGCTAGCCACGGACTGTCGCAGCGCTTCATCGCCGACCAGTCCCGCGGCGACCGACAGCCGAAGCTCTTCGTCCCCGGCGATGCCGTGGGCGACGGAGGCACGAAGGGCTTCCGCGCCTTCCAGCCCTGCGGCGACCGAGAGACGCAACTCTTCGTCACTGGTGGCATTGCTCTGTTCTGACACGCGCAGCGCTTCGTCGCCAACGGTGACGCTGGTCTCGGCTGCACGTAGTTCAACGGCGGTGTCGTCGAGGTCCTGCTGCAAGGTGTGCCGCTTGCGCGCCGTCGTTACTGCAATGACCAGCAGTGCGAGCGCGAGAACGGCCGTGACCGAACTCCAGATCCAGCTCTCCGACATCCCATTCCACTCGCTGCCCAGCTGAGCGACGCTTGCCACCACGAGGGCAGAGCTGATGGCGACCTGGATCCACAGCAGAGTGTGGTTGCGGGTGTGTGACGCCGCGGTGCGTGGAGTGACGGGGAGCTGTGACATGGCGATCCTTTTGCTGGTCGCGGCACGAGGCTGGGGCCGGGCTCCGAGAGGTTGCCTGATTCTATTGCACTGACCGTTCTATACAGATAAGGACGTTTCAGAGATCGCACCAATGCCCACCTCCCGGATGACACGGTTCACCCTCGCGGGGGATGGCACCGCTCCGCGAAACCGCTCTACTAGAAAGATGAACGCGACGTACGCCCGCAGGCTTCTGGGCCTGACCATTTTTGTTCTCGCCGGAGTGGTGTGGGTGGTGAGCGCATCACTCGCGATTCTCGCCGCGAACCACGATGGTCTGCTCGCTGGATGGTGGGGCGCGACCTCTCTGCTGATCGGCCTGGGCGCGCTCAGCGCATCTGGCTTAGTGATCACGCTATTCCCCGCCCGAAAAGCGGTTGCATTTCGTTGAGCGTGGTCGGGATGCCCCGGGCCTGAGCTCGGGTGCGATCGCGACGATCGCGACGATTGTGTCAGATCGTTTATACGATGTGAGGATGGCCGCGACACCGCCGACATCCCCGCCCGAATCCGACGACCACTGGCTCGTGATCAACGGGCGCCGCTGGCGTAAAACCGATCCGTCGTTGCCTGCCGACGTGGTTGACGAGCTGAAGTCCCACCTCGGTCGGGGGCGGTCCGGGGTGCGCGTGGCCAAGGGCAATGCGGATCCGGATGCCGTGGCGGCAGCACGCACTCGTACAAACCTCGCCAAACATGGGTTGGGCGAACGGGGGCCGTATTGGTGGGAGCATCCCGAAGCCGACCGCCTTCAGCGCGCGCACGATGCGTTGCGCGACCTCGCGGCGCTCGACGAACCACAACCTCGCGATGACACAGACAATTAGGTGCGATTCAGCGCACCAGCGCCGGGCGCTTCGGGTCAAACGTCCATCCGTCGATCAGAAACTGCATCGCCACCCCGTCATCACGCGCGCCGAGCCCGTGTTCAAGGTAGAGCGCGTGCGCCTTCTCGAGGGCTGCGCGATCCAGCGTCACCCCGAGCCCGGGGCGATCGGGCAGGTGCAGCTCGCCGTCGCGGATGACCGGCGCATCGACCGTGAGGTTCTCGCCGTCCTGCCAGATCCAGTGGGTGTCGAGCGCGGTGATCTCGCCGGGTGCCGCCGCGCCGACCTGCGCGAGCATGGCGAGCGAGATGTCGAAGTGGTTGTTCGAGTGGGATCCCCAGGTGAGACCGAGCTCCGCACAGAGCTGGGCAACCCGCACCGAGCCGGCCATGGTCCAGAAGTGGGGGTCGGCCAGGGGGATGTCCACGGCGTCCGCCTTGATGGCGTGGCCCAGCTCCCGCCAGTTGGTGGCGATCATGTTGGTGGCCGTCTTCAGGCCGGTCGCGCGACGGAACTCGGCCATGGTCTCGCGCCCGGAGAAAGCACCCTCACGACCGCACGGATCTTCGGCATACGCGAGCACGTTTTTCAGGCGGGTGCCGATGGCGATCGCATCGCTGAGTGACCACGCGCCATTCGGGTCAAGGGTGATCCGGGCATCGGGGAACGCCGCGGCCAGCGCCTCGACGGCGTCGGCCTCCTGCTCGGGAGCAAACACCCCACCCTTCAACTTGAAGTCGTGGAATCCGTAGCGGTTTTGCGCGGCACGGGCGAGTTGCACCACGGCATCCGGATCCAGCGCGGGGCGCCGCCGCAGTGCGGTCCAGTCGTCGCCATCGCCCGCCTGTTCGTAGTCGAGAGTGGTCGCACTGCTGTCACCGATGTAAAAGAGGTAACCGAGCACCGGGATGCGTGTGCGCTGCACCCCATCACCGAGCAGCTCGGCCACGCGCACACCGAGGTGTTGTCCGAGCAGGTCGAGCAGCGCGGATTCCAGCGCGGTCACCGCGTGCACGGTAGTGCGCAGGTCGAAGGTCTGCTCGCCCCGGCCCCCGCGGTCGCGGTCGGCGAATTGGGTGGATGTCTCGCGCAACAACGACCGGTATTCTGCGATCCGGCGTCCGACCATCCGTTCGCCCGCTTCGGCAATGGTCGCCCGAATCGCTTCACCGCCCGGAGTCTCGCCGAGCCCCACGCGCCCCTCGCTGTCGTGCACAATCACCACGTTGCGGGTGAAAAACGGTCCATGCGCGCCGCTGAGGTTGAGCAACATACTGTCGTGGCCGGCGACGGGCACCACCTCGACGCGTTCGATCGTTGGACCAGTCAACGGGAGAGCCCTTCAATTCGACCGTCGATACTCCGCACTTCGTTCCACGGGTTGTCGTCGGCAATGGCCGCAGGTCGCAGGTCGTCAGGCAAGTTTTGGTAGGCGACCGGGCGGAGGAACCGGTGGATCGCGAGGGTTCCGACCGACGTCGTGCGGCTGTCGGACGTCGCCGGGAAGGGTCCGCCGTGCACCATCGAGTGGTTGACCTCCACTCCGGTCGGCCACCCGTTGTAGAGGATCCGGCCGACCTTGCGTTCCAGCACGGGGAGCAGCCGACGAACGTCGTTGTGCTCGCTCGGATCGGCGTGGATGGTCGCGGTGAGCTGTCCCCCCACGGACTCGGCAACCGCGACCAGTTCGTCGACCGTTCCGTACCGCACCACCAGGGAGGACGCTCCAAAGATCTCGTCCTGGAGTGCCGGGGTGGTGTCGAGCAGGTCGGCCTCCGTCGCAAACACCACCGGTGCGGGTGCATTGGGACCATCACCAGGAGTACCGTCTCCGAGGGTGGAGACTCCGGACACCGAACCCAGCTTCGCGGTTCCCGATTCGAAGGCCTCGCGGATGCCCGCGGTGAGCATCGTTTGGCCGCTGGCGTTGGCGATAAGCCGGCTGACCTGGCGGGCGAAGTTGTCGCCGGCCTCGCCGTGGGGCACAAACAGCATGCCGGGGTTGGTGCAGAACTGGCCGGAGCCGAGCGTGAGGGAACCGACAAACCCCGTTGCGACCTCGTCGGTGAGGGCGGAGGGGAAGAGGAACACCGGGTTGATGCTGCTCATCTCGGCGTAGACGGGGATGGGTTCGCGACGTTTCTGGGCAATGTCGACGAGGGCGAGCCCGCCCGATCGTGACCCAGTGAACCCCACGGCTTTGATTGCGGGATGGGCCACCAGGGCGGCCCCGACCGAGGTGCCCGCGCCAATCACGGACGAGTAGACACCCTCCGGAAGGCCGTGCTGGGCAACGGCGTCTGACACGGCACCGGCCACCAGCATGGCGGTGCCCGGATGGGCGTTGTGCACCTTAACGATCACGGGGCATCCCGCGGCCAGCGCCGAGGCGGTGTCCCCGCCGGCGTTGGAGAAGGCGAGGGGGAAATTGCTCGAGCCGAACACCGCGACCGGGCCGAGGGCGATGAGGCGCTGGCGGATGTCGAGGCGCGGTGCGGGGGAGCGGTCGGGCTGGGCCGGGTCGATCCGCACCCCGGTCGAGGTGCCGCCGCGCAGCAGCTCGGCGAACAGGCGCAACTGGCTCGTGGTGCGGGTGCGTTCCCCCTCGAGGCGGGCAACGGCGAGCCCCGACTCCAGCTGGGCGCGGGTGATGAGTTCGTCACCGAGCGCTTCGATGTTGTCGGCGATGGTCTCGAGAAACGCGGCACGCTCGGTGGGTGTTGTCGCCCGGTAGGTGTCGAAGGCGTCCCAGGCGAGTCGGGCCGCGGTGTCAACGTCGTCGGGGCTGGCCTGCCCGAACTCGGGGTCGAGCAACTCACCCGTGGTGGGGTTGGCGGCGCGGAACGAGCCCGCTGTTCCGCGCACCCGCTGGGCCCCGATCAGCATGTCTCCGGTGAGAGTCATCGTTACACCTCCGTCCGGGTTGATGTCACACGTTCGGTGAGGGCCCGGAGCTCCTCGAGTTCGCTCGGTTGGAGGTCGAGGAGGGGAGGTCGAACCCGTCCGCCACGTCGCCCCACGGCATCCAACCCCGCTTTGATGATCGACACGGCGTACCCCTTTTGTTTGTCCCGGATGTCGAGGTAGGGCAGCACAAAGTCGCGCAGCTTGGAGTACACGGCATCGTCGTTCTTCGCCCGCACATCGGAGTAGAACTCGAGGGCGAACTCGGGCAAAAAGTTGAACAGTGCGGAAGAGTAGGTCGTGACGCCGAGCTCGAGGTAGGGCAGGGCGAAGGTCTCCGCGGTGGGCAGCCCGCCGATGTAGACAAAGCGCTCGCCGAAGCGCGCGTAGATCTTGGTCATCAGCTCGATGTCGCCGAGGCCGTCTTTGAACCCGACGAGGTTCGGGCAGGAGTCGGCGAGGCGGGAGAGGGTGTCCACGGTGATGCGCGCGTTGGCGCGGTTGTAGAAAATCACACCGAGCGAGGTGGCGGCACAGACGGCTTCGACGTGGGCCGCGATGCCGGCTTGGGATGCCTCGGTGAGGTAATGCGGAAACAGAAGAACTCCCGCCGCACCAATCCTCTCGGCGTCGCGCGCCTGGTCGGCGGCGATGCGCGTGCCGAGTCCCGCGGGGGCGATGACGGGAACCTTGCCCTGCACCTCGTCCACGGCGGCGGTCAGCACGGTGCTCACCTCGGTCGGGGTGAGCGAAAAAAACTCCCCTGTGCCACCCGCGGCGAACAGGCCGGCGACCGGGTACTGGCTCAACCAGGAGAGATGTTCGCGATACGTCGTCTCGTCGAAATCGAGATCGTCCGTGAAATGAGTGACGGGAAAAGAGAGAAGCCCGGATCCGACGGTATCGGCGAGTTCTTGCGGGGTGTAGTCGACCACGTTGTCTTACCTCCGAATGTCCACAGCGGTGTGGGAAACCAGTCTCGGTTGGTTTGAGGTCCAGCGTAGGAAGAGTTCAAATGCCTCTGCAAGAGCATTTGAACATGCACTGATGCCATAACTGCATTGCTAGGACGCGCTGCGGTCGAGGAGGGCAAGCGTCTCAAAACTGTTGAGAGCGCGCCACAGGGCGGCGTTGGAACTGTCCCGTCGCCAGACCGCGCGAAGCTCCACCACCGGGCGTTCCCAGTCGACAAGCGGTCGCAGCGTGACGCCGTCGATGTGGAAGGTGGAGGCCGACGCCGGAACAATGGCGGCACCCCGACCCGACCCCACCAGCGACAACATGCTGTGCACCTGGGTGACCCGCTGCACCGACCGCGGGCGCACATTGACCAGCACACTCGCGACCAGGTCGGCGAAGTACGACGCGTCGGCCGCGCTGTACATAATCATGTCCATCCCCTCGAAGGCGGACACGGAGAGCGGGTCGGATGCTCCGGCGAGAGGATGCCCGGTGTGGATCGCCGCGACGAGTGGTTCGCGAAAGATGAGGCGGGAGTCGAACTCGTCGTGATGGGGCGGAAGCCGCACCAGCGCGAGGTCGATGTCTCCCGCGAGCAGGGCGTCGAACTGCGAGTTGCTCACGAGCTCGTTGAGCACAATGTCGACGCCCGGCAGGTAGGTGTCCGCTTCGGCGAGCACCTTCGACAGCACACTGACGGCGGCCATCGCGGTGAAGCCGAGGGAGAGACGACCCTCGAACCCCTGCGCCACGCGCCGGGTCGAGTGCATCGCCGCATCGGCGATCGACAGGAGGCGTCGCGCTTCGACGAGAAACACCTCGCCGGCCCGCGTCAGGGTGACGGACCGGTTGTTGCGATCGAGGAGGGGCACCCCGATGTCACGTTCCAGTTTTTGGATCTGCCTGCTCAGCGGAGGCTGGGTAATTTGTAGGCGCTCGGCGGCTCGTCCAAAGTGGAGTTCTTCGGCGACAGCGACGAAACCACGCACCTGTTCAAGGGAGTACATGATGCCGGAAGGGTATCATCCGATGCAAATGTTGGGTTAGACATGCATCGGCCTCAGTGCCTAGATTCGACTCAAGCAAGGGCACCGTCGCCCGATGGACTTAGTCCGTGGGCGTTCCCCGATTCGCACGAATTCAAAGGAGAATGCAGTGAGATCACGCCCCACCTCCCACGTCCGTCGCCCCGCGATGGTGCTGTCCGCGTTCGCACTCATTGGCCTGCTTGCCGGGTGTAACGGTGTGCAAAACGGTGCCGGTGGCGGTGGCGGCGGAGATGCCGCCGACTTCCCGTCCGGCCCGATCGAGTTCCAGGTCGGCGCCTCCGCGGGAGGCAGCACTGACCTGCTCGCCCGCGCGCTCGCCAAAGACCTCGAAGAGCCACTCGGCGAAACCGTCAACGTGATCAACGCTCCCGGAGCCAACGGTGCGGTCGCCGCCGGTGACGTTCTCAACAGCGCGCCCGACGGCCAGACGATGATGCTCGTCTCCGGCTCCCTCATCACGATCACCCCGCTTTTTGTGAGCGAAGACGAGGCTATCGACCTCGACGACATCCAGATTGTCACCGGGGTCGGCCGCGAGGACTACGTACTGGTCACCAGCAAAGACAGCGGGATCACGTCGATCGACGACCTTGTGTCGTCGGGTCGCACCATCAACTACGGCACCGCCGGTGTGGGCACCGGTGGCCAGCTGTCGCAGAACCTGCTCTTCGACGAACTCGGAATCGACGCGACTGACGTGCCCTTCGAGGGAGGAGCCCCCACGGTGACTGCGCTGCTCGGCAACCAGGTTGATGTCGCCTCGGTACAGGTGCTGGAGGCAGCGCCGCACATCAAGTCGGGTGACTTTGTTCCGCTCGCCATTTTTGGTGAGGAACGCAACGACTTCTTCCCCGACGTACCTACCGCGCAGGAGAGCGGTTACGACGTGGTGGTTACCCAGTCGCGCTTTGTGTTGGTGCCGAAGGACACCCCGGATGACGTGGTGGATACCCTCGCGGCCGCATTCAGCGACGCCTTCGAATCGCAGGAGTACCAGGACTTCCTCGAGCAGAACTTCATCACCCCCGATGAAACCGATGCCGAGGAGACGGCGACCAACCTGCAGGCGGACAAGGATGCCTACGAAGAGGCTGCTCAAGCGGCCGGGTTGCTCGACTAGGTCGCCCCATGGCTGACTCGATGACCTCGTCTTCCGCAGAACGCCCGTCGGGTGACCGCACGCCCAGTCCTACCGATGTTGACCATCGCGACCTGGATATCGAGCACAACGACCAGCACAACGACGAGCATGACGAGGACGACGACGAGTTTGTGCCCGCCGGCCCCGCAGCAAATATCGGCGCGGCGATCGCGCCCCTACTGCTCGGGGCGGCGGGTGCCTATGGGTCCATCCAATTCGGTCTCGGCGAAGTCACCGACCCGGGAGCGGGCCTCTGGCCCTTTGTGATTTGTGTGCTCATCGTGGGTTGTTCGCTGGCGCTGCTGATTGGCGGCAAGCGGTTTTGGGATGCCGAGGCGTTCTCGCGCAATTCGCTCATTGTGGGCATCGCGCTGCTGACGCTGGTGGCGCTGGTGTTCGCGCTTCCCTACGTGGGATTCGAAATCCCCTGCCTGGTGCTCTGTTTTGTCTGGCTGCGTTTTCTCGGCAAGGAGACCTGGCTGATGTCGACCGTGATCTCGGTGGGCGTCACGGTGGGCTTCTGGCTGGTTTTTGTATTTGCCCTGGGCATCCCGCTGCCTCGACTGTTCTGAGAGGGGGAGTTCGACCATGGACTTCAGTAATGTAATCGCCGGCTTCGGCGTGGTTCTCGAACCAATGAACCTGCTTTATTGCCTCATCGGTGTGATCATCGGGATGCTCATCGGTGTGATGCCCGGTCTTGGACCGGTTGCCACCATCTCGATCCTGCTTCCTCTCACCTACACAATCGACCCGATCGCCGCGATCATTATGCTCGCGGGGATCTTCTACGGCGCGCAGTACGGCGGCACCATCACCTCGGTGCTGCTGAGGCTACCGGGGGAGGCGTCGTCGGTGGTCACCGTCTTTGACGGGCACGCCCTCGCCAAAAAGGGAAAGGCGGGAACGGCACTCGGTATCGCCGCGATCGGCTCGTTTATCGGCGGAACCATCTCGATCATCGGGCTGACCCTCGTCGCCCCACTGATCGCCTCCGTCGCCCTGAGCTTCGGCCCGCCCGAATACGCGATGCTCGCCCTGCTCGGAATCCTGCTGGTCTCCACAATCGGCAACGGCGGTGCCCTCAAGTCGGTCATCGCCGCGGGTGTGGGGCTGCTGCTCGCGACAGTCGGGCGTGACACTTTCACGGGCGGTGAGCGGTTCACCTTCGACAGCCTGGCGCTGGCGGACGGCATCGACTTTGTGCCGATTGCGATGGGATTGTTCGGGCTGGGCGAGATTCTCTACAACCTCGACGAGCGCCACAACAAAATCGACAAACCCGCTGTGATCGCCAACGTGTGGCCGTCGCGGGCGGAGTTGAAGGAGTCGTCGGGGGCCTTCGGTCGTGGCTCTGTTATTGGATTCTTTCTCGGGATCCTGCCGGGTGGCGGCGCAACGCTCGCCTCACTCGTCGCGTATGCCGCGGAGAAGCGGGTGTCGAAAACACCCAACCGGTTCGGTCGAGGTGCACTCCAGGGTGTCGCCGGGCCCGAGACCGCCAACAACGCCGCAGCAACGTCGTCGTTCATTCCGCTACTGACCCTGGGCATCCCGGCCAATGCCACCATGGCGATCATCTTCGGTGCGCTGCTTCTGCAGGGGATTGTGCCCGGACCCACCCTGATCAACGACCGGCCGGACCTGTTCTGGGGTGTGGTGAACTCGATGTATGTCGGCAACATTCTGTTGCTGATCCTGAGCATCCCGCTGGTGGGAATCTTTGTGAAGATCCTGAGCATTCGGGCCGCGATCCTCGCCCCCATCACGGTGCTCATCACCCTGCTCGGTGTGTACACGGTGCGCAACAGCGTCTTCGACATGGTGCTGGTGATTGTGTTTGGGGTGCTCGGTTACCTCATGAAGAAGTTCGGGTTTGAGCCCGGACCGCTGGTGCTCGCCTTTGTGTTGGGAAGCCTTATGGAGACCGCGATGCGCCAGTCGCTGCGGATCTTCGGCGGCGACGTGACCGGCTTTGTGATGCGTCCCATTTCGGGCACCATCATCGGGGTCATTTTTCTCCTCATCATCGCGATCCCCGTCACCAAGGCGATGATCGCGCGGCGGGCGGAGAAGAAGTTCGGTGTTCACCTTCGGCCGGGCGAGAACGCCCTCGGTGTGGCGCTGGCCAAGGAGGCGGCCGCGGCACCCGAGACCGGTGTGAACCCCACGGTGACGGCTGAGCCGGCGACGAAGCCGGCGACAACGCCAGTGACGAAGGCAAAGGATGGCACGGAATGAGTGCTCGAATCAGCCGGGTGGAGATCACACCCGTGGCCTTCGTCGACCCGCCCCTGCTCAACGCCGTTGGGGTGCACGAACCCTACGCGTTGCGCGCCATTCTTCAGGTGCACACTGACTCCGGCCTGGTGGGGCTGGGGGAGACCTACGCGGACGACGCCCACCTCGATCGGCTCGCCGCCGTAGCGGCCGCGTTGCCCGGGGTGGATGCGTTCAACACGGGCCAGATCCGCGCGCTGGTCGACGACCTATTGTCCCGAGAGTCGGGATCGGGCGGCGACGGGGTTGCCGGGATGATCACGGGCGCGAGCGGAACAGACCGGGTGTTTTCTCCGTTTGAGGTCGCCTGCCTCGACATCCAGGGCAAGGTGCTCGGGCGCCCAGTGGTGGACCTGCTCGGGGGACGCGTTCGCGACCGTGTGCCCTACAGCGCCTACCTCTTTTATAAGTGGGCCGGGCATCCCGGGGCGGACAACGACGAGTGGGGCGAAGCCCTGACCCCCGACCAGCTGGTGGATCAGGCGGGAAAGATGATCGCCGAGTACGGGTTCGGGGCGATCAAACTCAAGGGTGGGGTGTTCCCGCCCGACGAGGAGATTGAGGGGATCCGGGCGTTGGCCGCGGCGTTCCCCGATGTTCCGTTGCGCCTGGATCCGAACGCGGCGTGGACACCCGAGACGGGCATTCGTGTTGCCCAGGCCCTCGACGGGCTGGTGCAGTATCTCGAAGACCCGTCGCCCGGCATCGACGGGATGTCGCGCGTCGCGGCATCCGCCCCCATGCCCTTGGCCACCAACATGGCCGTGGTTGCCTTCGACCAGATCAAGGAGGCCGTGGCGGTCGATGCGGTGCAGGTGATTCTCTCGGACCACCACTTCTGGGGTGGGCTGCGTCGATCGCAGGGACTCGCCGCCATCGCGGAGACGTTCGGGATCGGGCTGTCTATGCACTCGAACTCGCACCTCGGGATCAGCCTGGCGGCCATGACCCATCTTGCGGGCGCGACGGCGAACCTCGACTACGCCTGCGACACCCACTGGCCGTGGAAAACGGAGGATGTGATCAAACCCGGTCTGCGCATCGAGGACGGTGCGCTCGCGGTGCCGACCGGCGACGGGCTCGGGGTCGAGATCGACGACGACGCCTTGGCTGCGCTGCACGAGCAGTACCTGCGGGTGGGGCTGCGGGCCCGCGACGACACGGGGTACATGCGACGCTTCGAGCCCACGTTCGAACGGAAACTGGGGTACTGGTAGGGCCGCGTCGCGGAGGCATGGGATAACCTCGCTGGGGGCCCGGTCGCGACAGATCGTGCCTGTTTTGGGCACACGATGCCTTCGCCCCGAGTAGCAAAGTTGCCCCATGACCTCCGCCCCGCCGCGTCGCAAACTGTTCGTCGACCTGGCGCCCCTGCGGTCGTCGCCCGCGTTCGCACGCCTCTGGATCGGCTCGCTGGTATCAGGCATCGGCGCCCAGCTCACCATCGTTGCGGTGGGCCTCCAAATCTACGACGTCACCCAGTCGACCCTCGCGGTCGCACTCGTCGGCGGTGTCGCCCTGGCGCCCATGATCGTCGCCGGACTCTGGGGCGGGATGCTCGCCGACGCCTTCGACCGCCGCCGGGTACTGATCTTCACCGCGATCATCAGCTGGCTCTGCATTCTCGGCCTGGTCGGTTTCGCCACGGTCGAAGCGGTGAACGGCGCCGACGTGGTGCCGCTGTGGCCGCTTTACGTACTCACCACGCTGACCACGATGGCGTCGACCGTCTCGCAGGCGACGCGGTCGGCGGTGATCCCGCGCATCCTCCCGGCCGACATGGTCTCGCGGGCGAGCGCGCTCAACGGCATCTCGGGCGGCCTACAATTCACCATTGGGCCGGCCGTTGCGGGGGTGCTGGTGGCGGTTGTTGGTTTTCCGTTGACCTTTGCGGTGGATGCTCTGCTGTTCACCATTGGATTTCTCGGCATAGTCACCCTGCCCACACTCGCGCCGGTCGGCGTGGTTGCACGCCCAGGGCTGCAGTCGCTGCGCGATGGACTGAACTACCTCAAGACCGCGCCGATTGTGCGGATGAGTTTTATCGTCGACATCATCGCGATGACCTTCGGGCGTCCGCTTGTGCTGTTTCCCGCGATCGGGGCGACCGTTATCGGTGGGGGAGCAATCACCGTGGGGCTGCTCTCCGCCGCCATCGCGGTGGGGGCGTTTCTCGCGAGTCTCTTTAGCGGTCCGGTGAGCCACATCCACCGCCACGGCATCGCCGTCGAGCGGTCGATTGTGGTCTACGGCGCCTTCACTGCGCTATTTGGGGTCGTCGTCGCGGCGACCGAATTCGGGTGGTTCGGTGCACCCGGATCCGACCCGACCCCGGTGGTGATGGTCGCACTCGTCTTGGCCATCGTCTGTTTTGTGGGGATGGGGGCGTCCGACGAGATCAGTGCCATCTTCCGGTCAACGATTATGCTCACCGCAACCCCCGACGAGATGCGCGGCCGCCTGCAGGGGGTCTTTATGGTGGTGGTGAGCGGTGGCCCCCGCGTCGGAGATCTCTACGCGGGCATTCTCGCGTCGATGCTCACGCTGTGGTTTCCTCCGCTGCTCGGCGGCCTGGTCATTATGGCGGTGGTGACCGTGTTGATGCGGAGTCGCCCGGGCTTGCGTGCCTATGACGCTCGAACCCCCACGGCGTGATCCCCGGGTGATCTTTGGTGTCGCTCGTCGTCACCTGCGTATTCACCGACAGTCTTATAAAACAGATCGTTCTCTACTAATCGACATGTGACACTTAAAACAAGCAGCCTTCGACGACCTCGTCGTCTCCTGCATGCAGATCTTCGTCCCCTGCCTGTGCCAACTTCTTGTGGCATCTCAAGTGCTTCCCTGTCGACGGTTTCTGCCGCGAGCCACCCGAGCTAACGCTGTTCGGTCAGCTCGCTGAACGCGCCTGCGTCCAGGGGATCAGTGGACTCTATACGGCGACCCTGACGGGCGTCGTGAAAGGCTCATCATGAACAACATTCTTAAAGGTTCAATCGCCGCGGCCGCCGGTGTCGCCCTTCTTCTGGGCGGGGCTGGCACCTTCGCCCTGTGGAATTCGAGTGCCGAAGCAGACGGTGGCACCATCGTCGCCGGCGAGCTGCAGGTGACCTCGTCCGCTGCAAACGGATCGTGGACGGTAAACGGCGGTGCCCCCCAGGCGACTCTGGACGGATACCGGAGCGTTCCCGGAGACGTGGTTGTGTACACCAAGGCCATGAGTATCACCGCCACCGGAAATAGTCTCGTCGCCACGTTGGACGTCGACGACTCCTCCATCATCCCTGCCTCGGACACAACGCCGGCCGACGTGGCTCTGGCCGAGTACCTCACGTCGTCCGCCGTACTCACGGCAACCGGCACCGGCATCACCAGCAACAACGGTGGAGAAACCTACACGGTCACCGCCGGCGAAGCGGGCGTTTCGCAGGACGTCTCGGTCGGCGTGACCATCACGTTCCCGAAGAGCGACACCGTCGGCTTCGAGAATGACGCAATGACGGGGTCGGTCGACCTCAGCGCTCTGGCCGTCACACTTACCCAGGTCTGATGACGCGGTCGAAACGGAGTCCCGGAAAACACGGAGAGCGGGTGATGGAGTTGCGTGCACGCGCCAGTACGGAGAGAACCGGCCTGGAGAGCGCGCGCCATCTCCGCGCCCGCTCCTCCCGGGGCCGTTTCGACGTTCCGCTGATTGCCGTTGCCGCCGCGGCACTTCTCGTCGCCGCGTCCGGCACCGCTGGCACCTACGCGCTCCTCACCGCGAGTGCGACAACGTCTCCCACAACCACCGTCATCACGTCTGGAACCGCTGATTTGCGAATTTCCACGTTGCCCGCGATGACAACAGCGCTGTATCCCGGGCTCACACTGTTTGGGGCAGTCACCGCCACCAACACGGGTGACGTGCCACTGCTCATTGGGGTCTCCGGACTCACCGCGCCCACGGGCACTGGCACAACGGAGCTCTCCCAATCGCTCATCGTTGGGCTGGGAGTCGCACCATCCACAACGGCGTGTAACCAGGGCACTGTCACTCCCACCTGGACCGGGTCGTTCGCCTCCGCACAAGCGTCGCCGATCGGCGCAACCATCTCCGTCGGCGCAGCCCAAGTGCTGTGCGTGTCAGTCTCTTTGCCACTGAACGCATCCGTCGCCAGTCAGGGAAAAACCGCAACAAACTTCGCGTTGCGTATATCCGGGACGCAGGTCTGAGCACATGGCCACGCATAGAGCCGCTCGTCTCAGGAGCAACCGCCACCGTGCGGCGCCCGGCATCGCAGGGTCCCTCGTGATTGCACTGGCACTCACCCTCGTTGGTGGCGCACCAGCGCAAGCAACATGGAGTGCACCGGAACGCCCCGTGACAGCAACTGTTGCCGCGGGCACCCTCGCGATTTCGCAATCGGGGTTTGCCTCGTTGGCAACCACCTACACCTCGTCTGCTCTCTCGGCGACGTCGCCCATCACGATTACGAACACCGGTACCGTTCCGGCCCCGTTCTCTCTCCAACTCGGCGCACAGTCGGCCACACCGCTGGCTGGTGCGGCGGATGTGCGAGTCTGGCCTGTGGCGTCGGCAGCGGGCTGCACCCCAAGCACGGTCGCTTCCGGGGTCACCGGACGAACCTGGACGTCCATCGGTGCGGTGACCGGCACCCTCACCGCAGCCGCGACAACCGTCTATTGCGTGCGCAGCACCGTTACTCAGGCGCAGCGCTTTGCGCTCGTTGGCAGCAGCGTCACAGCGACCGCATCCGTCACGGCCGCTCAGGGATCCTGGACTTCCACAACCACCGCGACGGCAGTGCAAACCGTGGCCAATACGCTGACGCCGAGCATCCCCACAAAAGTCAGTGAAAGCGACAGCAGTATCTCGTTGGTATGGAACGCTCCCTCCGACACGGCTGCGGTGACCGGGTACCAGATTTTCCGGGACTCCGCCCTGATCGCCACGGTGCCCGTCGGGCAACGCAGTTACACCGACACGGGCCTAGACGTGTTGAAGTACTACACCTACAGGATCCGGTCAATCCACTCCGCCACCCCGCTCGACGTCTCTCCATTCACGGCCGCCATCAGTCATGCGTCGGGTTGGATTACCACCACAAGCTCATACGAGATCCGAAACACCGCGAGCCTGCTGTGCGTCACGGGAGAAGGTGCCGGCACCACTGCGGGGTCTGCCCTCGTCAGCTCCAACTGCAACCGTAGGGGAAGTCAGTTCTGGCAATTTGTCGTCGACGGCGACTACCTGAAGGTGACCCCAACGAACACACCCAGTCTCTTCTGGGACAGCGCGTCCGACCACAATTCGATCCTGCGCGCCGCGAGCAACATTAGCGCCCAGAAATTCGAGATTGTGTCCGTGACGCCGGGCTCGGGAACCTTCTACCTTCGGGATCGCAATGGCCTGTGTCTCGACACCACCGGACCCCTGACCGCGTCCAACAACACTCAGCTGCGGGTCGCCACCTGCATTGCGGCGGCAAGTCAAACGTTCACGCTCCACAAAGTGGGCTGAGCGTGGGCAAACACACTCCAGAGGACAAGAGTCTCTGGCATTACCTCAGCCGCTCAGTGAGCATCGCCGTGCTGTTACTCATCCTTGCCCTCGGCGCAGCCGTTGTAGCGATACCGCGCGTGGCCGGGGCAATACCACTGACGGTCTTGACGAGTTCGATGGAACCGAAACTGCCGCCAGGCACACTCATTGTTGTGCGCCCGGTGGCCATCGACGACATTCGCGTCGGCGACGTGGTCACCTATCAAATTCACTCAGGAGTGCCCGGCGTCATCTCTCACCGTGTCATTGCCATCGCGCTTGCCGCTGACGGTGGTCGTACCTTCATTCTGAAAGGCGATAACAACAGCGTGCCGGATGTCACACCCGTGATCCCCGAGCAGGTGCAGGGAAAGCTTTGGTATTCGGTGCCGTATGTGGGGTTCGCGAACACCGCGCTGAGCGGAAACACCAGAGCGTGGGTGGTGCCGGTCGGTGGTGTGCTGCTCCTGCTGTACGCGGCTATCACCTTTACGCGAGGGATCATCGCCGCGCGGAGAAAAGACCTTCCCGAGAGGGAAGTTCGATCGGATAACCGGGCTGACGACACAGTCGCCCTGCGTCGCGGACGCTGAAATTGCGGACGATGAAGTTGCGGACGCACCCGATGCAGGGATCGATGTGGGGATAAGGCATCCCGAAACGCAGAAACGGTCCCGATGCGAGTGCATCGGGACCGTTCTATATATTTCGCTAGGTGTCAGGTAGCGCGGTAATCCGGGTACTGCATAGACGTTGCTGGATGCCTGTGCGGCGGAGCTTATGCGGCGGCGGGCTCGACGGCTGCAGCGGCGATGGCGGCGACAACAGCGGTCAGCTGGTCAACAACCTCGGTGTCATCCTTCGGGTGAAGCTCGGCGAAGCGAACGACGGATCCGGGGATCGACAGGGTGATGTCTTCGAGAACACGAGCACCGGCGATGCCGGCCGACTTGCGAACCTCGTCCTGGGCCCAGACTCCACCGAACTGGCCGTAAGCGCTGCCGATGGCGGCGACGGGCTTGCCGAACATCGAGCTGGCACCGAATGGACGCGACGCCCAGTCGATGGCGTTTTTGAGAACGGCGGGGATGGTGCCGTTGTGCTCGGGGGTGATGATGAGAACGGCGTCAGCAGCGTTCATGGCGTCGCGGAACTTCACGGCAGCGGAGGGAACGGAGCCCTCGATGTCGATGTCCTCGTTGTAGAAGGGGATGTCGGAGAGGCCTTCGAAGACGGTGAGTGCGACGCCCTCGGGCGCAACGGTCAGGGCGGTCTCGGCGAGCTGGCGGTTCACGGAACCGGCGCGAAGGCTTCCGACGAGGATGAGTACGTTGGTTTCAGACATGTGAGTTCCTTAGGTGACGGGGTAGCGGCGGTGTGTGCAACCCGCAGGTGAACCGCGAGCGAAAAGCCGAACAGTAGATGTAACCGGACCGTGGTCCGTTTATTCCGACATCCCCGAATTTCATGTGATGAGTATTTTATTTGACGAGTGATTAGAAGGCTGGGTGTGGGGTGGGTGCAGGCGGTGCGCCGGGTGGATACGCGTGCTGATAAGGTCCGACCGTGGAGCGACGGATGCTGCAAATGGGGCCACCCGCCGAGACGGAGCGGGCTGATGCCGCACGTAACCGCGCTCTGATTTTGGCTGCGGCCCACGGCATCCTTCGGAACCAGGGAATCGACGCGCTCACCATGGACGCCGTCGCCCACGAGGCCGGACTCGGCAAGGGCACGGTGTTCCGTCGTTTCGGCTCGCGCACCCTGCTGCTGCAGGCGCTCCTCAGCGACAGCGAAGCGGAGTTTCAGAGGGCGTTCCTTGTGGGGCCTGCGCCATTGGGACCGGATGCTCCGCCCGTCGAACGCCTTGTGGCGTTTGGTCGCGCGCGGTTTGAACTCTTGGCGACCCAGGGGCCGCTGCTGCGTGCGGCGGAGGACTCACCGGACGGTCGTTTTACGTCGCCCGCTCGCCAGGCCATGGGATTGCATATCTCGGTTCTGTTGCGCGCGGCACACGTGCAGGGCGATATCCCGGTGCTTGCCCTCAGCCTGTTGTCCCTCTTTGAAGCGGGACTGGTGATGCACAGCGTGGAGAGCGACAGCGTGTCGCTCGACCGCCTCGCGGATGGCTGGGAAGACCTCGTGCGCCGGGTGACCGTAAACCCGCCGCCGCGCGCTCCGGGGTCGTAGCGACGGCAAAAGTTGATCTGCGCGCACACACGCGGGAAGGTTTTGCGCCCGTTGTGCGTTCATCAACATGTGAACGCATTGACTTTGGGAATCTTGGGTGCCGGCCGGGTCGGCACATCGGTTGCGCGCGCCGCGCTCAAGGCGGGATACGCCGTCAACATTGCGGGATCCGGCCCCGCACGCGACATCTCCCTCATCGTTGAAGTTGTTGTTCCCGGAGCGCGTGCAGTGTCTGCGGCCGAGGCCGTGGAGTCCGCCGACATCGTTGTTCTCGCGCTGCCGCTGCACAAGTACCGTTCGCTCGATCCCGCGCTGCTCGTCGGCAAGGTTGTCATCGACGCCATGAACTACTGGGCTCCGATCGACGGAACGCAGGATGACTTCGAGTCGGGCACCAGCAGCGAAACGATCGCCGAGTACCTTCCGGGTGCACGCCTCGTCAAAACTCTGAACCACATCGGCTACCACGAGCTCGAAGCCGAAGACCTCCCTGCGGGCGACCCTTCGCGTCGCGCGCTCGCGGTGGCGAGCGACGACGCCGATGCTGCCGCGCTCGTGATGGACTTCATCAACAGCCTTGGCTATGACCCCATCAACGCGGGTCCGCTTGCCGCGGGTGCCGCGTTCCAGCCCGGAACCACCATCTTCGGAGCCGCACACCGCGCGCCGGACATGCTCGCCGAGCTGTCGCGTTTTGCTGACGAGGCGGCCGTCGCCGCATAAGGCGCTGGCCCACGGGCATCCGGCACCACGCACCACACACCCCACAGGCACACCCGACCGCCGCACACGACCGCCCCACACAGACACACCCGGCGCCGCACAAATACCGCACGACTAGCATGCGACACCACAATCTGTGGATAACTCGCGCCAGTCTCGGGGGCGCTGATTTACAGTTCCCGGATGGATGTCATCGAGTCGATTCCGTGTGGGGGATGCGGACACAGCATGCAGTGGATGTACGAGCGCTCCCCGTGGGGCATTGCCCGGTTTGTGACGTGCTGGAGGTGTGACGACTCGCCCCTGTAACACGCGCGCAGTACGCTCGCTGTTCAGCACGGCGCCGGCGAGAACGCGACGCTGTACGGAGCGCGGCCGAGGGGGCGAGGTTCGATGACACGCATCATCCGCATACTTCTCGCCGCCTACATCGCCCTCATCGGCGTAATTGTCTTCTGGCCCACCCCGGTCGATCGCCCGGTCGCTGGCCGCATTCGCACCGCGGTTGGTGCTGTGCAGGAGGCCGGCGCGACGTCCGTCAGTTACAACACCGTCGAGATCACGGCGAATGTGCTGATGTTTGTGCCCCTCGGTGTGCTGCTGGTGCTCGCCGTTCCTCGACTGCCCTGGTGGTGGGCACCGATCGCGGCGGGGCTGTTCTCGTGCGCGATTGAATTTGTGCAGTTCGCGTTTGTCGCGCAGCGCAATGCGACGGTGGTGGATGCCCTGGCCAATACGTCCGGCGCGGTGATCGGCGCTCTCGCCGTCTACCTCGTGCATGCCGTGGGGGCTCGACGGTCCCGGCGGGCGCACCCTCGGGGCGTACCCGGATTGCCCTGATCCGCTCGACACCACGGTGTACCCGAGTTACGGTGATCCACTCGACACCACGGTGTGCCCGAGTTACCGTGAGGGCATGAGTACACAGCCTGTGCCCGACGATGTCGCCGAGTACCTCGCAGCTCTCGAAGGTGAGCGCGGTGACGCGGTACGCACGGTCTTCGAGACCGTTCACGCCGCGATGCCCGAGGGCTACGAACTCGGGTCGTTTCGTGGTTCACCCCTCTGGACGATTCCCCTGGCGACCCAGCCGGACACGTACAACGGCGAACCGCTCAGCTATGTCGCTCTGATGGGGCAGAAAAACTACAACTCCCTGTATCTGATGTGGCTCTACAGCGACCCCGTCGAGCACGCACAATTTGTCGAGGACTGGGCGGCCAGCGGCCTCAAGCTCAACATGGGCAAGAGCTGCCTGCGCTTCAAAACCCTCAAAGACGTCGACCTAGACATCATCGCGAAGACGGTTGCGAAGACGTCCGTCGAGCACTTTGTTGACAATTACGAGCGGTTGCACAACCGCGGCTGAGCAACGAGGGCGCGCGCTGCCGGAGTTATACCCGGGGCCACTAACGCCAGTCAGATTTACACCCGGGGCCACTTGATACAGCGGGGGCCTGTAAGCACTGGACTCTTCGCCCCCTGGTGTATCAACCGGCCCCGGTCGTGAAAAGTGCTGCACGTATCGGCCCCGGATGTGGGAGAAAGCCGCTCGTATTGGCCCCGGGTGGTGGACGTGCTGCGCGTTCTTGCCCCGGTAGTGAAAGATGCTGCGCGTAGTGGCCCCGGATGTGGGAGAAAGCCGCTCGTATTGGCCCCGGTCGCTCACGATGTCCGCGGCTGAGCGACGCTAGTTGCGTTTGTGCTCGACGCGCGGGGTGTAGGGCACCCATCCGGGAGCGGTCGTGCGCGCATGGTGCCGACGCCAGGCGATCATAAACGACCCCACAACGAGCAGCGAGACGTAGATCGCACCCAAAAAGAACCAGGGCGCGCGATCGGTGATGGCCGCAACCACCAGCAGGCTGCCCCAGAATCCGAGCGCGAGCACCGACGATCCGAGCTGCAGTCGCAGGGTGTCCGTGCGGCAGAGCGCCCCAACAAGCGCGGCGATGGCGCCGGTGGCACCCACAAGCACGAGGTAGCCGAGGGCGTTGGCGCTGATCATCTCGTCGCCGTCCATCGTGTTGTTGACCGTGGTGATGGATGCCGCGACCGCCAGCAGAACGCCGATGGCACACCCGTACGCCCACCATCCGATAACCAGCCAGGGGTCGGCGGGGGTGGTTTGTGATGTCGCGGTGCGGGATGTTTCCGCCTGCGGCTGAGCAGGCGCAGCGAAGGTGCTCGCCTGGGCGCGCACCGTGGTGGCGTCGTACCAGCGGCGCTTCGATTGGTCGTGCAGCACGTCATACGCCTCGCTGACGAGCTGGGCGAACACACTTGAGTTGGTGTGGGCGGCATCGATCCGCCGGACCGCCTCGTTGTACTTTCGGGTGATCTCCGCGGGTGATGCCGCCCTATCGACACCAAGAATGTCGTAATAGGTGGGACGGGTCATCAAAAACTCCACAATAGTGAGACTTATTTGAGACGAGTATAAACAGCGCATCTGTGCGGGTGCGGTGCGCAAGCTGGTGTCTTGCCGGGAGAGTGAAGTACTCGCCGCGGGCCTTCACCCGGCGGCGAATCGCGTCATCCGAATGAGTAGCGCGAGATGTGGCCCGCGTTGCGGAGGTACGGCAGGGCCGCGAGAGTGCGGAGCTGGGCGCGGAATTGCCAGGGGAGTGCGGCGAGGTCGGAGGGGTCTGCGGCCTCAAGGCTGCGCAGGGTGCTGACCACCGTCAGGCCGGGCACTTTGTGTTCGAGCTCGTGCGGGTCGCTGACTCCCCAGTCCAGCTTGATGCGGAGTTTGCGCAGCACTGGCACCAGCGACGAGAGCCGGATCGCGAGGCGACTGTAGAAGTCGAACGCCATCTCTCCGCTGTCGATGTGGGTGACGAACCGGCGAAGCAAAGCGGGGCCTTCGCTCGTCGGCAGGTGCATGGTGAGCCCCTCGCCGACGATGAGGGTGGGGCGACTCGAGGGGATTTCGATGAGCCACCCCGGGTCGGTGACGGACGCCGGGATCATGCTGTAGCCGGGGCGCGGGGGATACAGCCGGTGCCGCAGGCTGATGACCTCGGGAAGGTCTACATCGAACCACTGCACGGAGGGCGTGGGGTTCACCCGTTCCGCGCGGCTGTCGAGTCCGCAGCCGAGGTGCAGCACCACGGCATCGTGATGGTGGGCCAGGAATTCGCGGGTCCAGCGGTCGAAAACCTTGGCGCGCATGGCGACACCGATGATGTCGGTCGGGCGCATCCGCAGGCTGCTGAAGTCCACATCGAGGTGGGAGGCGATTTCGGGAGCTGACTGATCACCGAGGATGGGATGCTCCGACAGAGCATCCTGAGCGCGTGCGTACAGCGTTGCCAACAGGGTTTCCGAGGTGCCGGAGAGTGCGATTTTCTCTGCCATGGTGTGCCAATCCGTGACCGTGATGGGTGATGCGGCGTGCGTGTCCAGCGTAGGCATCCCGGGCGTCCGGTCGCCAGTGGGCGTTGGAACTTAGGGGCGACGGGGCAG
>Ga0247740_1000367_pt1 | contig 22839 bp, 18 predicted proteins | sample UWRJL148409B2_FD_180942 | JGI IMG/M metagenome (GOLD analysis project Ga0247740, IMG submission 180942) | Plant litter microbial communities from Arlington Agricultural Research Station in Wisconsin, United States - UWRJ-L148-409B-2 | ecosystem: Environmental > Terrestrial > Plant litter >...
AATGTATCAATATCGCTCACTGTTTGCGCACCGCTACATGAGTTGTCGCTGACAATTGAGAAAGTTGCCGCGATAGTGGCTTTATCGTATTCGATACACTGTGCGCTGCCCGTATTCGCAAAGATCAGCGAGTTTTTCACGGCCACAACTGATGTGAAGTCCTCATCATCAGGTGAGCCGATCGAGGCAAGCCCTGCTGATTTTTGATCCGTGTCAGGGTCGAAGGCGCCCATGGCATTTCGCGCAATAGTACTATTCTTAATAGTTGCATTAGTAACAGTCGTAGGCGATCCTACGGCAACGCCCCCGCCTGCATTATCAGTTACCGTCATATTATCAATGTCGTACGCACCCTGTAGCAGCACAACCGCCGGAGAACTCGTACTTTGACCACCACTAACTGTTACGTTAGCTATGTGCGCTTCATGCCTACTCACTCTAAGGCCGTACGCGGTAGCAGTATCTGCAATCGCAACATTATTCAGCGAAGCGACGCCTTCAGAATAAATATTTACCCCTCGCCCATTACCATTAAAAGTTGAATCAAGCAGCGAGAACTCTGAGGCAGAGGTCACGGCAGAGATTTCGGCAGCATAACTATCGGCATCATTTACAGTAAGGCTCTCAACTGCAATGATTTTACCTAAAAGACCGATCCCAGTGCCAACAACTCCTTCGACGAGTGCATCCGATACATCAATAGTTGCCGAAGGAGCACTAATGACGATACCGTCTGCCCCATTGCCGCTCCCATTAATTTGAATATTGTTCAGCGTATGGTGAGTACCCGCACTAATGTAGAGTATCCCCGACCCTGAAGCTCCTGGTGTAAGGTTACCCCTTGCCTCAAACCCATCAATACTTACGTTCGCATAACTCGTCACTTCAAATCCAGCCGGCGGACCGTTACCGTGAAACTGAGTAAAGTTGTCTGTCATTGTTATGTTCGTTGCAGTGAATGATTTAGTTGAGTCTGAACCCATAAGGAAGAGTCCACCGGTATTATTATCGAACGTCACATTATCGAATATAATATCTGCGTTCAGGCTGCTTCCGTAAAATGCCGGAGCATTGTTATTAGTGATTGATGTATTGCGTACTGTTAAAGTGTTGATATTCGATGGTGTAATAATACCTCCGCATCCATTATTGCTTCCATCGACTGTGACCGTATCAATCAGTACCGTGTCAAAACCGCTCGCGCCTACGACACAAGGAGATCCCGACGTTACCGTCGTATAGCTATCGAGTATGTCAGTATTTCGTATCTCGAGAGTCGCATCCGCACTAGACGCACCAAGAGAAATCGCACCCGAGTTCGTATCAAAGAGTACATTATCTATAAGCACATCACCCGAATATGATCCCGAGAGTGGGCCACCACTCAAGCTAAATGATGAATCGCGTAGCGTTAAGTCTTCCATGCTGCCGTAAATATTAGACACTGCTGTAAAGGTCATGTCTTCGATTAGCACGAGCCCTGTGGTTGCAAAGTTGCTCCCACCGTTTCCACTTATCTGACTTCGCAAAAGACTAAAATTATCGCCTTCGACACTAAGAGAGGTGAGCATCCCAATAGTGCTGTCTTGCAAGACACCATCATCTCCATCAAGGCTAAGATAAGCGCCCATGTCTTCTACTGTGAGATGTTGAATGACGGCATCATCATTTTCGTTAGAAAAGTTCAGGTCACCGCTATCCGCGCTCCCGCCCTTTGATATTGTCACATCGTCAATAAGAACAGCATTTGTATTAATACCTGCGTCGTCACCAATCATATTAATGTGCCGCAGTGTCGAGCCTGGTGTCTCGTTATAGATAGCGGCCGATGAGCTGTTGTCGTAAGCAATGGCATGAGCATGCATCTCAACGTTCTCAATAAGAGGCGTATCAACCTGGAGCGTGATTGTCCCACCATAATTTACTGTCTGGGTAATATTCGTAACACTGACGAGCGGGTCGACGCCATTATAGCCAGAAATGTTCACGATGCCGTCAGCGTCAGCCGTACTCGTTTGCGAAACGTCATTAATGATCGAACGGTCATCTACGATTATCCATGCGCCATCCTCGCTTATCTGTGTAAGGCCATCAATTGAGCTATCACTCTCCGTATCTACATACATTGTTTCTACAGAGTTCATCGTCACGTTATCAATAACCGCATCGGCACCTACGTAATAGTTAATAGAATCAACACTTGTCAGTGTCGTATTTGAGATATCTGACTGCGCTCCACTACCAATATAGATACGGTCAAGATTCGTGGTAATGGTACTGTTGCGAAGAGCTATATCACTACAAATCGTATTGTCGTCACAAGAAATCTGAAATCCGCCAAGGTTTGACGTTGTTACCCCTGTAAGGGTTAAGTCAGTCACGGCGGAATCATCCTCAATAATAAACTCAGATATGGCTGCATCTTTGAGGATAATGCTATCAAATGTCTTATGTGATCCACCAATTAACACTAGGCTCGTTTCTGTAAGTGTGACATTCCTCACTGTTGCAGCCAGGTTACCTGTTACATGGAAGTTATACCCACTCACTATAGACGTAGCACTAGTCAAACCAATTACTGAGGTATTTTCTAGCTCAATTTGGGGATTACTGGAGTCGTTGAAGGCATACGTTCCCGCGATTGAAAGGTTAATCGTATCGCCCGAGCCAGTTCCAGCTGAACAACCAGCATAGGCAGCGGCAGTTCGCGCAGCCTGAGCCGCTTCGCGCAATGAACAATTTGCCCCTGTCCCGTCTTCGTCAATTAAGGTATTAACCGTGATTGTCACAGGGTCTAAAGCTTGGGCTTTAAATAAAGAAAGGCTCACCAGTAACCCGGCGAGCACTACGACAATACCAAGACTCATAAAGATAGCTGTTTTAAATGATCGAGGTGTTTGTATTTTGAGCATGTAATCCCTTGGCGTCCGGCCGTCAATTGTATACTGCTTATATTAGCATAGGCATCATCAGGAATCTACACTTAAAGGTTCACTGTTCTGCTCGCCAATCCAGCGACGAAATCCGACGATCACCAATGCAACGACCTCTTCGACGCCTTTTGTATTTGTATCAATAACAAGATCGTAATTGCCGACATCATACGGATTGGCATTATATAGCTGCTTATAACGAAGGATCTCACTTGTTCGCCGCTTCAAAAGATTGTTTGCATATTCTACCGGGTCAGTCGGCACCTCTTCGACGCCACCATGCCCCTGGCTTGCACCATTGTTGATTCGCCTTGCTGCAGCCACGCTCATATCAAGGTCGAGAAACACCTTAAATGATTGAGGAATAAAGTGCCAGCCCATATGAGAGTCGAGCACCATACTGTCCCTGGTTGCGCCAATAGTCTTTAGCTCTTGATCGACTTCGTCGTCAATTGATCGATCGCTCTCGGCGAGCTCTCCGGCTTCAAGAATTGTCAGCCCATGCTGCTTAGCAATTTCGCGAAATAAATTACCCGATGAAGCATGTGTGTAGCCCAATTCAAGTGCGACCGCTTTTGCAGTCGTTGATTTACCACTGCCTAGCTGTCCGGCAATTGTAATAATATGTTTTTTGGCCAATTGCTTCTCTACCATGGGGGTTATTATAGCCTAGTCGCGCTTCAACATCACCATAAAAGCTTCTGAAGGGATATCAACTTTTCCAAAGCGTTTCATGCGTTTTTTACCCTTGGCTTGCTTAGCAAGAACTTTCTTTTTACGAGAAACATCGCCACCATATAGACCAGTCGTGACATCTTTGCGATAGGCACTCAGGTCTTCACGAGCGATAAACTTCCCACCGATTCCGGCTTGTAATGAAACCTGGAAGTTTTGGCGCGGAATAACGTCTTTTAGTTTCTTGGTCACTTCGCGGCCAAGGCCCTGGGCTTCAGAACGGTGCGCCATCATACTCAGTGCATCAATCATTTCACCGGCTACATAAAAATCAACACGCACTAGATCTTCAACGCGGTAATTATCAAGTTCGTAGTTGAATGAGCCATAGCCGCTCGTAACGGATTTCAATTGATCATAAAAGTCTGTGAGGAGATTGGCAAGTGGCGCCTCAAAACTAATAAGTGCTTGTTCATCAATATAACTCAGATTATTTTGCATCCCACGCTTCGAGATAATCAGCTGAATGACCGCACCAATATATTGCGAAGGTACAATAATTTCACCCTTAATCCATGGCTCGCGGATTTCTCTCACACGGCTCACATCTGGCAAGTTACTTGCACTCTTAATATCGAGCTCTTCGCCGGACGAAAGCGAGACCTGATAATCAGTTGAGGGGTTGGTAATGACAAGATCAAGATTGTATTCGCGCTCTAAGCGTTCGCGCACAATATCCAAATGCAACAGCCCCAAAAAGCCAATGCGGACACCAAAGCCAAGAACCGGCGAATTCTCTGGTTCGAATTGCAATGCCGAGTCGCTAAGGCTTAGCTTTTCGACCGCATCCTTAAGATCTTGGTAATCATCGTTGCTCACGGGGAAGAAGCCGGCATAGACAAATGGCTGGACTAATTTGTAGCCAGGCAGCATTTCAATGGCTGGTGCACGTTTGACAGTCACCGTATCACCAACGCGCGCTTGGCGGGTTGTGCGAAGATTGGTGACAATATAGCCAATCTCGCCGGTGGCAAGCTCCGCACTAGCACTCATGGCCGGGTTCAATGACCCGACTTCGAGGGCAATGCCATTCGCCCCCGTCGCCATCATATCGATAAGATCGGCTTTTTTAATTGAGCCATCAATGACACGCACATACAAGATAACACCACGATAATCATCGAAATAACTATCAAAAATCAAAGCACGAGTAGGCGCCGCGTCACTTCCCTGCGGAGCGGAAACTTTTTCAACGACAGCATCAAGAACGTCGGTGACACCTTCACCGGTCTTGGCGCTAATTTTAATAATGTCATCTTCCGTGCACCCAAGAAGATTAATAATCTCTGCGCTTACTCGTGGTACATCGGCAGCTGGTAAATCAATTTTATTGAGTACTGGAATGATCGTGAGGTCTGCGGCGAGTGCCAGGTACACATTCGCGAGTGTCTGTGCCTGGATTCCCTGACTGGCATCAACCACTAAGACGGCACCTTCACAAGCTTGCAAGCTGCGTGATACTTCATAGCTAAAGTCTACATGCCCTGGTGTATCGATCAGGTTCAGTTCGTGATCTTTGTGGCGCATACGGACGGGCGCTAATTTAATAGTAATCCCCTTTTCGCGTTCCAAGTCCATGCTATCAAGTAGCTGTGATTTCATGTCGCGTTTTTGCACGGTACCGGTTAATTCGAGCATGCGATCAGCTAGCGTCGATTTGCCATGATCGATATGCGCAATAATACAAAAGTTGCGAATGTGATCTTGCGTCATTATTTCTTACCTGGTCGCGCGAAGAGAAGTTTTAAGACGCCACTTTTAATTCGTCCAAGAATTAAACGGATGCGCGCCAATACTGGCTTTACTTCAGGTACCTTCAAAATATAGCTAAAGAAAAGGAATGAAAGGGCGCTAATAACACCAATTGCCATAAACTTCGGAAACGCCTGGTAAAAGCTTTGGTCGGTTGCCTGGAATGGCAGCAGCAAAACCGAAAGGTAGGTCACGATAGTCATGAAACCGGCAGCACTCACCATGCGTCCGACGGCACTAATGAAGCGTTTGTCGAACAACCCCTTAATACGTCGCGACATAATGGTAAAGAGAATTGAAACCTCAATGGCCGAAACGATCACTGCCGCCCATGCCAACCCGTATACACCCATACCGACACCAAGCGTGAACCACACGGCGAGTGTGATGTTAAGCGCGATGGTGAAGAATGAAATATAGAGTGGTGTCTTGGTATCTTGTTGTGCGTAAAAACTACGAGCCGAGATAAAATAAATCGAGCGGAAAACGATCGCAACCGCAAGCACCCCTAGGATACTCGCCATGTATGGGTCTCCCCCGTTATTGATAAAGCTAATCAAATACCCACGGCCAAAGAAGGTAATCACCGCAGTTGGTAGTGCCAGCCAAATAATGACGCGCAGGACAACTTGAAGTTCTTTCTTGAACAAGTCGGGGCGACCTTGTCCAATACGTTCGGTCATCTTCGGAAAGGCAGCCGTACTAATGGCCACACCAATCAAGTTAATTGGCACATACGAAAGCGAGCTCGCTTGTTGGTAGGCACGAACGCTACCGGAAATCATACGTGAGGCTAAGTTCGTTTCAACAATACTATTCACATAATCAATACTTTGATCGAGTGAGCGTGGCGGTAATAATCGCAACACTTGCCGGAAGCCTTTATTCTTCCAATAAATCTTAAAGCGATAATCGAAGCCCATTCCCAGCAAGCCAAGGCTACTCACAACAAGTTGCAATATTGATCCAAGGACCACACCAAGAGCAACACCCATAATACCGCCATCAAATACCTGCCAACCGAAGATATTAATACCGTTGGTAAAGAAGATCGTTCCAATCAAAATTCCGATGTTATAGAGCGTTGGTGCGAGCGCGAAGAACGCAAAACGGCCAACCGCTTGCTGCATACTGGCGATCACCGTTGCAACTGCAAACAAGAATGGGTTCACCGCGAGGACTCGCATCATGCTCACTGCCAGTGAGCGGCTTGACTCATCAAGCCCAGGACCGACGACATACTGCACCAAAGGCTCCGCAAAAATAATGATCAAGATACTGGCAAACAAAGTAGCGATCGCCATCAAGTTCACCATACTGGTTGAAAGTTCCCAGGCCGATTTCTTATTACCTGCCGCTAAACGTTGATTAAAAACAGGGATGAACGAAACGCTCAGCGCTCCAGATACCAAAATAAAGAACATGAATTCAGGGATGGTGAAAGCAACGGTATAAGCATCGGCACCCGTTGGATACGTTGAGTAGTACATACCGTTAAGCAGACGATCACGCAACAAACCAAACAGGCTCGACAGTAATGTCGAACCTGCCAGTAAGACTGCCGCAGTTTTTAGCGGTAGCTTTTGGTTTGCTTTTGAAAGAATTGTGCGCAGTCGTCCCATAGTATGGTGGGCTTCAGATTAGTAAAGCTTTGCCTCCTTAGGAAGTGTGGCATCGGTGAGTAGTTTTACGACAGCGTTTTCTTCAAGCGTTTCTTCTTTAAGAAGTGCGTCCGCCAATTTCTTCAGGCTCGGCATGTTTGCCTTCAAGACTGTTTCGGCACGCTTAGCCGCTTCTTTAACGAGTTCAGCAACTTCGGCATCGATTTCGCGGGCCGTGTCATCACTATACGGGCGCTCGTGAGTCATACGATCAAACATCATGCCACCGTTATCTTCGTGGAACACTTGATCACGCAGCTTTGAACCCATTCCCTGTTCGATAATCATATCGCGGGCAATTTCGGTTGCTTTGCGGAGGTCTGATCCGGCACCGGTTGTAATACCATCAGCACCATAGATCAGTTTTTCAGCAATACGGCCACCGAGTGCACGGGCAAGGATATCTTTGAATTCGTAGATATTAGTATAGGCAGTATCTTCCGGAGGCAAGAACCACGTCACACCACCAGTACCACCGCGAGGAATGATAGTCACCTTGTGAACTGGATCACTATCGGGCAAGATGTGTCCAACCAGCGCATGGCCGGCTTCGTGATAGGCGGTCATCGTCTTGTCTTTTTCGCTCATCACCTTGCTCTTACGTTCTGGGCCAATGGCTACCTTTTCAAATGCTTCAGTAAGGTCATCGTTACTAATCTTTTTAGAATTACGACGAGCCGCTACAATCGCAGCTTCATTGGCAATATTTGCAAGATCGGCACCAGACGATCCTGCAGTCTTAGCAGCCAGCTTATCAAGATTTACTGTGTCATCAGCCGGCTTGTTCTTGAAGTGAACCTTCAAAATAGCTTCGCGGTCTTTGCGCTCTGGCAACGTAATATTTGTGCGTCGGTCGAAACGACCTGGGCGAAGGAGGGCCGGGTCGAGCACGTCAGCACGGTTAGTTGCAGCTAATACGATCACGTTTGTACCAGTTTCAAAGCCATCCATTTCAACGAGGATCTGGTTCAGAGTTTGTTCACGTTCGTCGTGTCCACCACCCATACCAGAACCACGTTTGCGACCAACCGCATCAATTTCATCGATGAAGATAATCGCTGGAGCGTTCTTCTTCGCTTTCGCAAACAAGTCACGCACACGCGAGGCACCAACACCAACAAACATTTCAACGAATTCAGAACCGCTGATGCTAAAGAATGGCACATTCGCTTCACCAGCAACCGCGCGGGCCAGCATTGTTTTACCAGTACCGGGGTTACCAACGAGCAAAACACCCTTTGGAATTTTGGCGCCAAGCAGTTCGTACTTCTTTGGGTGCTTCAAGAAATCAACGACTTCTTCAAGATCTTGCTTAGCAGCTTCATTACCAGCGATGTCAGTAAAGACAACCTTCGTTTTATCTTCGCCGTATAGCTTCGCTTTTGACTTACCAAAGCCGAGCGCCTGATTGTTCTGGCCTTGAGCCTGGCGCATCATAAACATAAAGAAGGCGGCGATTAAGATCACAGGGATAATGATGATCGCAAGATTCCAAAGAATATCACCCGTATTTGAAGGTTGGCTAATCACCAACTCAACATTTGCGTCTTCTTTGAGCCCTTGTTCTTGCAAGCTACTCGTTGCATCCTTGGTTGATTTCTCAGTTACCTTATCACTGCCCTTTGGTGTAATCTTCAGGTCATTGCCTTGAACTTCAATCTTAGAAATCTCACCAGCATTAGCTGCTTTGATCACTGTCGAAAGTGGCACAGACTTCAAATTATCTTGTGGTGAAAAGACAGCAATTGCAATCAACACACCAACAACAAGAATCGCCCAGAAAAGGGTTAGCCTCATGATATTATTTGGTTTCTTACGAGACGGGATAGGGGACTTGATGGCCATAAAAAATTAATCTTCCTTTCAGTGGGGTCTTTGTAGATCTATGTTCTTCTCTATTATTTTATCAGTTAGAGAGAGAAATTACGAGTAGTGAAACGGAGTCTGACCCCCGCTCCCGCTTGCTGGCTTGTCCCCGGGGCAGCCGTCTTAATAGCAAGCAAAGTACGTTCGAGTTGTGGGCGTGTAAGTTGGGCACCTGTTGCAAAACGCAAACACTCCATCGCTACAGAGGTAGGAATGTGTGTAAAGAAATGACGACTATAGCTTGGCCCTGGGCCAACGAGCCGAGCGACTTCTTTGTCGATCTGTTTTTTACTGGCGAGTTGCTGCTGCCTCAGGGCGAGTAGTTGTCGTTTTGCATCTTCTGAGAGTTCGATGGTTTTCTGGCGAATTCGATTGCGTAGATATACATCGCTCCCATTGGTACTATCTTCGCGCCACGCAAGTTGATTCTTCTTTGCATATTCAATAAGATCAGCTTTTGACATTTCAAGTAGCGGCCGCACAATATCTGAATCAAGCACCGCTAGCCCTCGCCAACCCGTGCCTCTATGAAGATTGATCGCTACTGTTTCTACCGCATCATCGCTATGATGAGCCGTTACAATCTTGCCATTATATTTTTCCGCGAGATCACGCAGAAAAAGGTAGCGCCGCTCCCTGGCCAACTCTTCGCTAGCCATCGGGCCAAGCTTTTCTTTTTTTAGTTCAAAAGGCAGCCCTAGGTTTCGCGCAAGCTCTTGGACCAAAAGCGCATCTTCATTCGAATCTTCCCTAATGCCATGATCAAAATGCGCCACAATAATTTCATGCCCCGGCACGCGGTTGAGCATATGCAGCAGCGCCACCGAATCAACTCCCCCACTTACTCCCACAATGTAACGCTTCATTATGGTTTATTATAACCTCTCAGGTCGCCGACAGTAAAACTTGTATAATAAATCGTAATGTCTACAAAGCCCGTGCTTCAGAAAAACCGACTTGTCGTTCTTGACCACCTCAGAGGCTTTTTCATTGTCGTTATTATTATTGATCACCTGGGCAGATGGCCGAGTTTTTTGAGTGTCTTTACCGGCCAAGCTTTATTGTGGGTAACCGCCGCTGAAGGATTCGTGATTATATCAGGATTACTGATTGGATATATTCGAGGATTCAAGAATCGACTCCTCTCGCTTAAAGAAGTATCTATAAAGTTATGGCGCCGGGCACTCCTGTTGTACGTCTGTTCAATTATTGCTTCATTAATCTACACTTCGCTCATCTGGTACGCACCCATCGTTGGCGGCCTCCCACTCATTCTTATTGAAAAAGGCAACTGGGCCGAACTAATCTTCAAAACCCTGACCCTGCAATACACCTACATGTGGGTTTACTTCTTAACACTTTATGCAGTATTCCTCGCCGCCTCACCACTCGCTATTTGGTTGATGCGGCGACAGAAATCATGGGTAGTTATTCTTCTGAGCCTGGGAATCTTTATTGTGGGCCGTATCTTCCAGATTGAAGCCATGCAATGGCAGGCACTCTTCTTTATTCCAAGTGTCGCCGGGTTCCACCTCGAAAAAATTCAAGCATTCTGGAAACGACTCATGCAGCACGCGCGAGTGCTTATACAAGTTGGCGCCTGGGCCCTGACACTTCTCACCATTCTTGTTTCTGTGTACTTTACTTTTTATGCCGATCTTTCCAGCAGCCAAACCATTAGCATAAATATGCTTTTTGATCGAGAGAATATTGGAATCACCCCATTGCGCCTCGTCCTGGCGTTTGTGTGGTTTATTGGACTCTTCTTCCTTTTCCAGGCTGTCCAGCGCTGGATTGGAAAATATCTGAACTGGCTCCTATTGCCATTTGGCACCCGATCACTGAGCGCGTACATTATCCACGGGTTGGTGATTGTTGCTATTAGCATGGAGACTTTCGCCGGTGAATCTGTGCTCTTCAATACAGCGCTCGGCATTATTTGCGTGTTATCAGTTTGGGCACTCTTAAAGATCCCATTTATTCAAAAGATTATCCCTACCTAAGATATTGGAGTTTTAAAGGGTTTTAGGGTATAATCTTCAAGTACATCCATCGGGGTGTGGCGCAGTTGATAGCGCGCTCGGTTTGGGACCGAGAGGTCGAAGGTTTGAGTCCTTTCACCCCGACCATATAAAAATAACTGTTCTTCGGAAGAGTTATTTTTATTTTGCGAGCGTATAGGTATCGACAACTTGCTTGTCGTAAGTTTCACTTGAAAGAAGCGTGTAACGAGCACCGGGAACAAACAGTGCCGCTGCTCCATCCCAATGTAAATGAACGAGCGTTGGGGTCGTAACGTCCGCAGAAGAATCAATCCGCGCCGTACTATCAAACAGTGGCGCGTAGCCACCCTGCTTAGCAATTGGGTCGGCACTTAAGAATTTAAAGTTACAATCATTGAAGTAGTAACTACTATCAATATAGGTGTACGGATCATCAGCGACAACTGTCGTTTGATCACCGCAAGCAACCGTTTCACGAATCTCTGCCGTTCGTGGCGACTGCATTCTTTCAAAAACAAAGTTGCCCGTTTGGCTTAATTGCACAACGCCGAAAGCCAGCAGTACCATACTAATTCCCGCCAATGCGCCCGATGCGGCCCGGCGACCATAACGCCAGCCCAGGGCGACTGTTATGCCAATGAGCATGTACACAAAAATCGCAATATGCGCCATGTATCGATTGATAAAGATCGGCTTCGGTAGTGAGGACAGTGCAAAGAAGGCAATCGGCACAAGCACCAAGGCAATCGCAAACCATAAGAACGGCCGTTGTGATTTAGGCAAACGTTTATGAATCACCGAAAGCAGATAACCGACGAGCACAATCACCGACAAAATCGCCAGCGATATAAAAGTATTTAATTTCCACTCCGGGGTGAAGATGAGCAGCATCGAAGAAATATCAGCCAGCTTTGTGAGCGTAACCGGTGCGCCGATGCCCGGAAGGGCTGAGTGCGTCAATTGATAGACAAGCGTTGGCAGATAAGATGCAAACAACACAACAGCGCCAACAAGCGCCAAGACCCACCGCTGCTTAAAGAATGGTCGGCCTTTGCGTTTTGAAACCACTAATAGCCAGATGGCGTGCGCCAACCACAAGGCCGCCGTCATGTAGAGCGTGTACATACCCAGAGCAACCAGTATTGCGTAGAGAGTCCATGGCAACTTTTTCTTACTCGTATAGGCATACAAAAGTGCGAGACTAGCCAGTGCACCGATTAGTGCAGCCAGCGCGTACATGCGGATTTCATAACCGTAACGAAGGGCAAATGGTGCCAGGACCACAAATGGCAAAACGACAAGTGCCGTTCGAGTTGTAAAAAGTTTTCGAACAACTAAGAAAACAATCCCTACGGTCAGTGAAGCGAGCACAGCACTCAGGCTACGTAGCGCATATTCACCCCAGCCAAACAATCCCGCCCAACCTTTGAGTAGCAGGTAGTACAGTGGCGGATGAGCATCAACACCAGTGAGTGCCAACAATTCACCAATCGGCCGCTTTGCGAGGGCGATAGAGTACGCTTCATCGAACCATACCGACTGACCAACAGCCAGCATCATAATCAAAAAGTAAGTAAGAAAAATCGCAACGATCGGCCAAAGCCACCAAGATCGAACAACAGTGACAACAAATGCGTGGCGCCAGTGGCGAATAGTATCCCTACTCATTACTTGGCGTACTCAATCGCGCGGGTTTCGCGGATAACATTAATCTTAATTGTTCCCGGGTATTGCATGGTGCTTTCAATCTTGTTGGCGATATCGCGCGCCAGCTTAATCGCACTCAAATCATCGATCGCTTCAGGCGTCACCATCACGCGTACTTCGCGCCCAGCGCTAATCGCATATGATTTCTGAATTCCCTTAAAGCTGTTCGCAATATTTTCAAGTTCACGCATACGTTCCGAAAAGTTCTCGGCGCTAATATTACGGGCACCTGGTCGGGCTGCCGAAAGAGCATCACAAACACGAACAACTAACGCTTCTGGGGTCGTTGCTTCAATATCATCATGGTGCGCTTCTATGGCGTGAACAATTGCCTCATTCATGCCATACTTGCGGGCAAGTTCAGCCCCAATGTGGTGATGTTTGCCTTCTACCTTGTGTGTCACGGCTTTGCCCACATCATGCAGCAAAGTCGCCGTCTTAGTGATGCGAACGTCGGCGCCAATTTCTTCGGCGATGAGCCCTGCCATGTGTGCCATTTCGGTACTGTGCATCAAAACGTTCTGGCCATAGCTGGTACGGAATTTCAGCTCACCAAGAAGTTGTAACATTTCTTTTGGAATACCGACAACGCCCACTTCGCGAGCGGCATCTTCACCCGCCCGAAGTGTTTCTTTTTCAATTTCTTTTTCGGCTTTAGCAACTACTTCTTCAATGCGACCCGGGTGGATACGACCATCCTTAATCAGCATTTCAAGTGCCATACGAGCCACTTGGCGACGCAGTGGATCAAAGCTCGAAAGAATAATCATACCAGGGGTGTCATCGACAAGAATATCAACACCGGTTGCACGTTGCAGCGCTTGAATGTTGCGACCTTCTTTCCCAATAATGCGACCCTTCATTTCGTCATCGGCAAGTTTAATTGCCGTAACAGTTCGCTCGGCAGTTACTTCACTGCTCATACGCTCCATAGCGCTGACCAAAATCATTTGCGCTTGTTCTTCGGCTGTTTCTTTGGCTTCATTTTGCAGTTTACCAACAAGGCCAATAAGATCTTCTTTAATGTCGCGCTCAGTCATTTCCATTAATTTATCAGCGGCATCTTTTTTCTTCAGGCCAGCAATCTTTTCTAGTTTTTCTTGCTGACGGCCACGGATGTCACGAATATCATTCTTGAGCGACTCAACTTCGTCTTCCTGTGCGCGGAGCGATTGAGTACGCTTATCAAGTTCGTCGAGTTTTTTATCAAGACTCGTTTCGCGCTCGGCCAAGCGACTCTCGGTTTTATCGAGATTTTTGCGGCGATCTGAATCTTCTTTTTTCGCATCTTCAACAAACTTTAGGGCCTCATCTTTAGCTTTCAAGACAATATCGCTCGCCTTCAGTTTCGCGTCGGCAATTGCTTGATCGGCTTTATGTTTGACTCCACTTCGGCGACGACGATCATAAGTGACAGTTCCGCCCACACCAGCAAGAATTCCGATGATTGCGGCAATTATTCCTTCTACCATATTGTTTCCTTCCTCAGACACGGCCCGGCAAAGTGTTCGTCATTGCCTTATGCAGATTATCAATAGGTCGCGCTGAATGTTTCAAAAATTAATCAAAAGTCTTTATAGGACTGCACCTATTGTAGTCCTGAAAGATACCCGTATGCAAGCTTATTTACGTGGCTGAGTAATGTGCGCTTCGCCGCCGTATTCAGGCAGAACAATTTTATCGTCTTCCCCTTCTTCGAGTCGGATTAAACCTTCTTGCTGCCAGTTCTCACCGACACTCCCGATAATAGGAATATGCTGCGCGTTAGCAATCGTATTTAAGACGGTCAGGCCAATACGCAGGCCAGTAAAACTACCCGGACCTTGAAAGGCAACAATGCCCGAAATGTCTGTCCACGTCTTCCCATTATTTTCGAGTTGCGTCTGAAGATATCCAAGAAGGCCTTTGGCAAGTTCGCGCGCCGCCTCCCACTGATCATCATGGCGCCAGTCGCCCTCTATAAAACTCAATTTACAGATGGGAGTTGAGGTATCGAGTAATAAAATCATAGTTGCTCCAATAGTTCTTTCTTGCCAGTCAGGTTCAGGATACGGGTTGTTTCAGAAGGTGATTCAAAAATAATCGTTACGCGATCTTTTGGCAGCACCCCTTCAACAATATCTGCCCATTCAATGACCGTAATCGTCTCTGGATCTTGCATAGTTTCTGCTAGTTCATCTTGCATAATACCCGCATCGTTTAAGCGATAAAAATCGTAGTGTGCAAGGTGTAAATTATCACGTGCATCGTAAACTCGACTAATAGTAAAACTCGGGCTTTGAACGTCTTCATCAATCGAAAGGCCAAGGGCTAACCCTTTTACAAAAGTTGTTTTCCCCGCACCCACATCACCAATCAATTCAATTGTTTCACCACCTCTTAAAAGGCCGCCCAGCTTTTCGGCAAACTGGCGTGTCTCGATTTCATTTTTGACCTCTATAATCATCACCTGTAGTATACCATCTAGCGCTTTTGGGGTCAGTACTTTACAATAGAGCGTAAGCATTATGCGCATTTCCGACACTATTCTGGAAACGTTGCTTGGGCGGGCAAGTCTTGCAACACCTGAGCAAATAGCTGCCCTGAAAGAAGAGGCGGCTCGTTTAAAGCGCCCACTCCAAGATCTTGCACTTGAAAAGCAACTAGTAAATGAAAAGACCCTGATTCAAGCCTTTTCTGACTACACGCAAATTCCCTATATTGAACTTGACCCTGCGACCATTCCCTCTGATGTTCTGAATCTCCTCCCCGAACGAGTGGCTCGCCAATACAACGCCGTCCTCTTTAAGGTAGATCCTGACGGCGTCCACTCACTTGCGATGGAAGACCCAGATGATGTCCAGGCGATCAACTTTATTCAAAAAGAGATTGGTACCAACTCTAAAATCTACGTTGCCACTCGCGATAATATCTTAAGTGCCCTTGAAAACTACCGTGGCGATGTAAACCAAGAACTTAATGAAGTGATCGACGTCCAGCGCGAAGAATCTGACGAGTCTCAACAAGTAAACGAACAAGACATCGCCGAAGATTCACCAATCGCCCAAACTGTGAACCTCTTATTGGAATACGCCATCCGCTCACATGCCAGCGACATCCATATTGAACCGCGTGAAGGCTTTGTCCAAATTCGCTACCGCGTAGACGGCGTCTTGAAAGAAGTCAATCGCCTGCCGCGCAATGTCCTCGGGGCACTTATCAGCCGCATCAAAATCTTAGCGAACCTTAAGATTGATGAACGCCGCGTCCCACAAGATGGACGATTTAAGATTAAGATTGCCGGGCGCCAATATGCCCTTCGTGTCAGCTCACTCCCTATTTCCGATGGCGAAAAAATTGCCATGCGTATTTTGGATGAATCAGACCAAGCTGTCAGCCTGGAATCCCTCGGTTTCTGGGGTAAAGCATTAGTGGATATTCGCCGCGAAATGATTGAACCAAACGGAATTGTTCTCATGACTGGGCCAACTGGTAGTGGTAAATCAACCAGCCTCTTTAGCATCCTCACAATTCTTAATAAACCAAATGTTAATATTTCAACTATTGAAGATCCTGTTGAATACAAAATTCCTGGGATTAATCAGACCCAGACCAATGTAAAGGCAGGTATGACGTTTGCAAATGGTCTGCGCGCCCTCCTGCGTCAAGACCCGAACATTATCATGATCGGTGAGATCCGCGACGGCGAGACTGCCAATCTTGGTATTCAAGCAGCCCTTACTGGACACATGGTGTTTAGTACACTTCACACCAATAACGCGGCAACAACCCTGCCTCGTCTCCTCGATATGGGCATCGAACCCTTCCTGATCGCCAGCACCACTCGTGCTGTCGTTGGACAACGCCTCGTTCGTCGCCTGCACCGAGCCTCGCGCCAAAACTTTGTTCCTTCTGAAGAAGAGAAGGCTGCCATTACCAAACTGTTTAACTTACGAGAGGGTGAAGGCTTCCGCGTCATTCATGAACTCGAAAAACAAGCCGCTGCCGAAGGCATGGGCGGCGATACGCCACTGAGCACCGACGAAAATGGTATTAAAACTTTATGGCGAGCCAATCATGACTTTAACGATGACGATGCTCAAGAAGGGTATAAAGGCCGACTCGGTATTTACGAAGTCCTCGCAAACACCGATGCGATTCAAAAGCTCATTATGGCTCATGCGACCAGTGCGCAGATCCAACAACAGGCTATTGCCGATGGCATGATGACCATGCAAATTGACGGCCTTATTAAAGCGCTTCGCGGTGAAACAACCGTCGAAGAAGTGCTACGAGTGAGTAGGGACTAACCATGCCTCAATTTGCCTACGTCGCCGTCGATGCCCAACGAAAAGCAGTTAATGGCAAAACTGAGCAGATCGATCGTGCCGGAGTTATTGCAGCGCTAACAAAACAAAACCTGCGCCCCGTGAGCATCCGCGAGGTTAAGAAGCGTGTTGGTATTAATATTGATTTCCAACATCTTTTTCAGCCAAATCACGTCAAAGCTGATCGGTTGGTCATTTTTACCCGTCAATTAAGCGCTATGGTTGGCGCCGGGGTGCCGCTCCTGCGCTCACTCACCTCGCTCGAAAAACACGCCGAAGACCCTGTGCTCAAAAAAATCCTCGCTGATGTGATCAAGAACGTTGAAGGCGGTATGTCACTCGGTGAAGCCATCAACAAGCATCCCGAAACTTTTAACGATATCTATGTAAACATGGTGCGCGCCGGGGAAGCTGCTGGTATTCTCGATGACATCTTAAAGCGCCTGGCATTTCAACAAGAAAAAAGCGCGAAGATCCGTAAAAAAGTCCGCAGCGCGATGGCGTATCCACTCGTTTTGATGGTTATTACCACACTCGCTTTCTTTGGCCTTATGCTTTTTGTTATCCCTCAAATCGGTAAAATCTTGACTGATCTTGGCGGCCCCGACGCCAAGCTTCCAGGTATTACCTTATTCATGCTAGGGGTAAGCCATATTATCACCACATATTGGTACATCATCTTCCCTGCAATTGGTGGCATAATTTACGGGACGCTCCGTTACGTTAAGACGCCCAGGGGGAAACGTCAGTTTGATACGTTAATGCTGAAAATACCAGGAATCAAAACGATCGTTACTAAACTTGCCGTTGCTCGCTTTGCACGAACTTTCTCGGCGTTGATGGGCGCTGGTGTTGCCGTGCTCGAATGTCTTGATGTCACCTCACGTGCGGTAGGCAACACGCTCTTTGCCGAAGCTCTCCGTGCTGCAGCCAAGGAAGTGAAAAATGGTAAATCTCTTTCTGCAGTCATAGAACGTAACGACCTCTTTCCGGCAATTGTTGCGCAGATGCTCGCCGTAGGCGAAGAAACCGGCCAAACTGACACCGTATTAGTGAAGGTGGCTGACTTTTACGAAGACGAAGTGGACCTGGCGATTGAAAGTATCGGTTCGATTATCGAACCAGCTATGATCGTACTGATGGGAAGCATGGTGGGGCTTATCGCAGCAAGTGTCATGACCCCTATTGCCCAACTCTCACAAAACATCAAATAGCCATAGTGGTGGCTAACGTGCTCATGCTATAATACAGACTAGTTATTCATTGTGGGCATCATGTCGAAATTATTTTATAAAGATAAACCAATCGCCGGACTTGATATCAGTAATACTGGTATCAAGATTATGTCTGTCGACCCAAAAAAATGGCTTGTCACAGGCTATGGCTCACTTGATCTTGACCCACTAAAAATTAAAGAAGCGCTTGAAGTTGAGGGCAATACATATCTCACTGATAGTATTAAACAGATGCTCGCTGAAAAAATCATTGGTGATATCTCGACAAATCGTGTCGTTGTTGCACTCCCCACAGCCCGAAGCTATTCACGCACCTTTACCCTCCCTATCGCGACCGAGAAGTCACTTCACGATGCTGTCGTTCTCGAAGCTGACCAATATATTCCTATCCCCACCTCAACTCTTTACATCGACTATCAAATCATTGAACGAACAAAGCAAGAAATTACAGTACTCATGAGTGCCGTCTCGCGCACTATCATCGATAATGTCGTTACCGCCATTGAAGCTGCAGGTTTGCAGCCTATCTTAATCGAACCGAGCATTAGCGCCGTCGGCCGTGTCCTCACCGCCACCGAGCATGGTGATCTCCCGACAGTGATCGTTGATATCGGCCCAGCAAGCACCGATATCGCCATTCTTGACCGGGGCAGTATCCGTGTAACCGGCGGGCTTGCCATTGGTGGTAACACCTTCACTCTTGATATTGCTAAGAAATTAAACGTTGCCCTTGAAAACGCCCATCAGCTCAAAGTCCTCAACGGCCTGAGCGCCGGTCCGCGGCAACAAAAACTTGCGACCGCCTTGCAACCTAGCCTGGAACGAATTCTCAGTGAAATTCGAAAAGTCATGCGCTACTACGACGAGCGCATCAGTGAAACTCGCAAGCTTGAACAGTTATTGGTTGTTGGAAGTGGTAGCAACCTTCCGGGCATCGGCGAATATTTTACCGATCAACTCGTGATGCCCGCCCGCGTTGCAAGCCCGTGGCAAAAATTAGATTTCGGCAAATTGCAAGAACCGCCCAAGCAATTCCGTTCTCGCTACATTACCGTCGCCGGCCTGGCGAGCGTTAATCCCGGAGGAATTTGGAAATGATCAACCTGATGCCCGATGATGCCAAGAAAGAGCTCCGCGCAGCGCGCATTAATGTGCTCTTATTGCGATATATGTTCATCATCGTACTAGCTACTGCCTTCCTTGGCCTTATACTCTTTGGGGCCACCTTCTTGCTTGATCGCACACGCGTCAGCTCACAACAGCTTATTGATGCCAATGACACCAAAGCAGAAGTATATAGTGCGACAAAAGCGCAAGTCGATACCCTCAGTACAAGCCTCTCAGAGGCAAAAGGCATTCTTGACCAAGAAGTCGTCTACTCGAATGTTCTTATGAATATAGCTCAGCAAATGCCCGCCGGGACTATTATTGACGAGATTACTCTTGGCTCGGCGTCATTTGGCGCCGCGCCGCTCACCGTGAAGGTGTATGCAAAAAGCACAAACGACATTGTTGCCCTGCAAGATAGTTTTCAAAGTTCCCCACTCTTTAGTGGTGTCAGCTTTCAGACCGTCTCAGATACTGCTGGCGGCATCGATGGGTACCCTGCCAGTGCGACAATTACTCTCACACTTAACAAGGTAGCTACCCAATGAAAACATCAATGAAAGCCAGTTCTATTCAAAAACTCTTAACGCTTCTCATCGTCATCTTAATCCTTGTCGTTGTTGGCGGATTTTACCTTGGCGTCCAACAGGTCAAATCAGTCGCTGTTGGGGTAAACCATACTGCCGCAGACGCAGAAGCAAGCGCCGAAAACGTCGAGAAGCTTGCCGAATTAAAACGGACTCTCGCCCAAAGCGAAACACTTGTTAGCAAGGCAAACAAGCTATTTGCCAGCGATGCAACGTATCAATCCCAAGCACTCAAAGATGTTCAAAAATATGCCAGCGAATCTGGGCTTACTATTTCTAATACAAACTTTGATGCCACAACACCCGATACGACTGGAGTATCTACAACACCGGGCAAAACCTTTGCTATTACCTTGCAGACACCCGTAAGTTATAAAGGGCTTCTGCGATTTCTTGATGCGATCGAAGGTAGCCTGCCCAAAATGCAAGTCTCCAGCATACGCCTCGCCCATCCAACCACCAAGGGCGCCGACAATGTTGTCGTGGGAGATATAACAATAACGGTATCGACAAGGTAACTATGAAAAATATAACTATCCCCAACCCGTTCACCGCACTCGGAAAACTACTCCGCCGCTTTCATATGACGATCTTCATCATTTTTATAGCAGCCGGATTATCAGTTGCCGTCCTTTACCTTAATATGATCATTAACGACCCTTCTAACGCCGAGGGCTACACCTCGCCAATTGATGCCGGCTCGATTGACCAAGCAACCCTCGACCGCATCAAAGAACTGCATACAAGTGACGAAGCAACGCCAGCACTCACCTTCCCAGAAGGTCGCATCAATCCTTTTGCAGAGTAGCGCAGGGCTTTAAAAAAGCTTATACTAATACCATGCTAGTGCTAGGATCACGACTTCGCGAAACTCCGGTGATGAGCCTGCAAACCGGAACACGGTTAGCAAAGATCGACTCACCAATTATCGACCCAGCAACCCTGGGAATTATCGCGTACCAAATTGATGGTCCGCTCCTCACCGAGCACCCTTCGTTTCTTCGTGTTGCCGATATTCGTGAAATGGGCAGTATCGGGATGATTGTCGATAGCACCGACGAGCTTATTGGTCTTCACGACGTTATTAAAATTGAAGAGCTCCATAAGCTTGGCTTCACACTGATTGGCATGTCCGTCATCGACGAACACAAACACAAACTGGGGAAGGTTGAAGATTACACGATCGACACTGCTAGCTTTATTATTCAACAGCTTCATGTTGGGCGTGGTATTTTACTCGGACTTGCCGACACGGGCAAGTTAATTCACCGCTCGCAGATCACGGAAATTAACGATACTGCCATCGTGGTCAAAAGCACCGCCAAAAAGAGTGTCGAGCCTATCATGCAGGCCGAGGTACGACGTGAGTTCGTAAACCCATTCCGCGCTGGCGGAAACACACAGCCCGAACCTGAGAGCTAGTCTTCTTTATTCAAAGCCGATTTAATATCGTCGTAGCTAAATCCTTGGCGCGCAAGATACATCATAAATTTTTGTTCGTCAGGATAGCGACTGCTTTTCTTCTCAATTATTTTCTCGAGCTCAGTGGCGTCATCACGTTCGGTTTCACCAAGTAGCTTTTCAATAATCGTCCGCTCAACGCCTTTGGCCCCTAATTCGGCCGAGAGCTTGCGCATGCTGCTGCCTTTGCGGAGATTACGGTTTTCTATCCAAAAGCGAGCAAACTTTTCGTCATCAACGTACCCCTTAGTGACGAGCCTCTCGAACACTCGATCGGTCAGTTGTGGAGCTACGCCCTTGCGCACGAGGCCTTCTTTCGTACGCGAATCGCGTGTTTTACGATATAAGTAATCTCGTACTTCGCGCTGGCTATGCGGACGCATCAAAGAATACTCAAGCGCCCGGCCATACAGTTTCCCATACTGACTTTCCTCTTCGAGCTTCAGCATCTCTTCCTCGGTATACTCGTTACCGAGCTTAATACCAAGGTCGAGAAGTTGGGTAAAATCGAGGCTTAACCGATACTTACCATCAACCGATACATTGACGCGATCTTTGTCGCGGACTTGTACGGTGATCGAAGTAATTTTCATACAGTCCTAAGACTAGGCAGCAGCTTCTTCAGCGACTTTCTTGCGAACCTTAGCTTCAATTTCTGCAAGCACCTTTGGATTAGCACCGAGGTAAATCTTGCTTGCTTCGCGGCCTTGGCCAATCTTAGCATCAGCGTAATCGAACCAGGCACCAGACTTTCCGACAATACCATGGAGTACCGCAAGATCAAGTACATCACCGGTCTTTGAAATACCTTCGTTGTACATGATGTCGAATTCAGCAATGCGGAAAGGAGGTGCAATCTTATTCTTTACGACCTTCACCTTGGTACGGTTACCTATGATATCTTCGCCCGATTTAATTTGGCCAGTACGGCGAATATCCAGACGAACTGAAGCGTAGAACTTCAAAGCATTTCCACCAGTAGTGGTTTCCGGGTTACCAAACATCACCCCAATCTTCATACGAATCTGATTAATGAAGATGACAGTCGTATGACTCTTGTTAATGATACCCGTGAGCTTACGGAGCGCCTGGCTCATCAAACGAGCTTGCAAGCCCATGTGACTATCGCCCATTTCGCCTTCAATTTCAGCTTGGGGAACGAGGGCAGCAACAGAGTCTACAACCACAAGATCAACGGCGTTCGAACGAACCAGCGTTTCGGCAATTTCAAGTGCTTGCTCACCGTTGTCTGGCTGCGACACGAGAAGGTTGTCGGTATCAACACCTAGCTTGCGAGCGTATGAAGGGTCCAGCGCGTGCTCGGCGTCAATAAAGGCAGCCGTGCCGCCCTGTCGCTGAATCTCTGCAATCGCATGAAGCGTCAGCGTTGTCTTACCAGAACTCTCTGGGCCATAAATCTCAAGAATACGGCCTTTTGGGAATCCACCACCAAGGGCGATGTCGAGTGACAATGAGCCACTGCTA
>Ga0247740_1000368_pt1 | contig 22837 bp, 17 predicted proteins | sample UWRJL148409B2_FD_180942 | JGI IMG/M metagenome (GOLD analysis project Ga0247740, IMG submission 180942) | Plant litter microbial communities from Arlington Agricultural Research Station in Wisconsin, United States - UWRJ-L148-409B-2 | ecosystem: Environmental > Terrestrial > Plant litter >...
CATTGGACGCAGAAAACAGGCGCTATCGGCTTGTCGCCATCATGCAGGTCGACGAAGCTCTCGCCGCAAGCCGCGCACTCGAACCGAACTTCCCGAAGCATACCCAGCGCGCACGTTATCGCCCCAGGTCTCACGTCGACACACACTATCGGATTGCCTGGGCGTCCAAAGACGGCCGCCCGGCCGCAAGCGGGCGCCCGCTGAGCGGCGCTAAAGACTCACGGTGCGTGCACGCACTGCCCGTTGCTACACACGGGATGCGGCTTCTCCATGCACACGGCAGTGCAACCAGCTTTGGGGCACAGCGCGTTGAACGATTGCGTGTGCTGCGCGCACGCGACGAGGGTCATCGCGGTCGACGCGCAACAGGGGATGTAGCAACCGGAATCTGCGGGGTCGGTCTGCATCGTGCACTCGATGCAGTCTTCGTCCACCGTGCACGTTTGCTCGGTGCTACTCCAACCGCCAGCGCCGCTGGTGGCGCCCGAAATACCCCCACTCGAGTGACCGCCGTAGCTCGGGGCGCCCGCACTTTCGCCGCTCGAGTGACCGCCGTAGCTCGGGGCGCCTGCGTCGTCAGCGGGCGACTCACCACCGGAACCCTGCCAGTCCTCGAGACCAGCGCTCGAGTGACCGCCGTAGCTCGGGGTGGCACCCCCAATGCCGTTTCCAGCGGTTGCGCAGTCGGCGCCGGCGAACGAACTCGAGCTTCCACCGGGGTTCGGATTGCCAACCCCGGCCGTGTTGCTCGCTCCCCCCGTGGTGACGTCAGCTGGGGCGCCCGGCGCGGGGCTGAGGTCCATCGTGCCGCCGCACGCGACGTCGAGCAACAGGGTCAGCAGTGCGGCGCCTTGGAACAGACGTGTGTTGGTGTTGTTCATGTCAATTGGTGGCTCGCGCGCCTGGATGCGAGCGGTACTTTCGAAGTCAGTGCTCCAGATCTCGAAGCGTGCTCGCCGCCTGAGAGCGAATCACCGGTGAGCCGCCTTCGCGCGCCAGGCGTTGCAATGAGCCGAGGGCTTCGTTCTGTCGACCTTGGCCGACGAGCAACTGAGCGCGAGCCAACTCGGCCGCCTGACGATCGAGCAAGCGACCGCTCTTTTCCAAACTGCTGAGCGCTGCCTCTGCTTCGGCGAGGTCGCCACTGCGAAGAGCGCCAGCCGCACGTTGCCAGTCACTTTGGCTCGGCGCGGGTGTGGCGCTCGCACGCGGACGCGCGGGGCTCAGGGGCGGCGCGCTCACCGGCGGCGCGGGTGACTCTACCGGCGCTGGCGTCGGCAACTCTGGAATCGGCTCCGCAACCGTGGCCTGCGCGCGCGCGGTGCCGACCGCACCGTGCCGGACCGGCGGACGTCGAGCCACCGTGGCTGCGCTGTGAGCACTCTCAGCCGGAGGCAACGAGCTACCCTTCAATGCCGGAATCAAAGTGGCGGCGGAGGCGACACCGACGCCAATGGCAACGCCTGCCACGAGCCAGCGCAACCCCGGCAAGCGACGCGGCGGGCGGCGGCGAGCCCATGAAAACCGCAGGTAAGCGCGCTGAATATCGGCAGAGTGCGCCTGATCGGCGCGATGCGCGTCGATTACGGATTGGCGCACGCGGTCCGCGTCGGCAGAGTTGCGACTCATGTGAGGGCTCCGACGAAGATCTCGCGCGCGTCGCGACCGAGGAGCTTCAACAATTGTCTTCTGCCATCACGAAGCCGAGAGCGAACGGTCAGCTCGTTGCTATGCACGATGCGGGCGATTTGCTCGCTGTCGATGCCTTCGAGATAGTAGAGCACGAGCACGACGCGGTACTTCTCGCTCATCCGACCCAGCGCGAGATTGAGCAAGGCAAGCCGCTGCTCGGCTTCGATCAACTCGTGCGCGTCGGGGGCAACGCTGTCCTCGCGAGCTTCGACCGTGCGCGAATCGGTGACGAAGCGTTGTCGGAAGCGCCAGTACCAGCGCCGCTGCGACATCAACACTCGGTAACAGACTCCGAACACCCAGGTATCGAGCTCGCTCCGCCCGTCGAACGACGGTAAGCTGCGAAACACTTGCTCGGCAGCGAGCTGAACCAGATCATCGAGGTCAGCTGCGCCGCGCGCGAGCACTCGCATACGCCGGTAGACCAACTCGAAGAGGTCGCGCTCGGTGCGCGCTCGCGGGTCCGACTCGCTGAGCGGCCGATGCGCGGTCACGGCATGCAATGAAACTGGCGCCCTTCGAGTCACTTCGGTCCTGACAGCATGAGTTGCCGGAGCCGAGGTCGGCGAGCGCTAAAAAGTGACCCGCCCCGCAAGTCGGCCAAACAGCCGACTAGTCGCGCTAGTCATTTGACTTCGTTCGATAAATTAGCTTGGAACGCTGACAACGGGGCTCTCGAAGCGCTACGCTGAGGGCGTGATCAGACTCGACCGGTGGGTGCGTGTCGCGCGGGTCGTGCCGCTAACGTGCCTTTGGAGCTCGCTCACCTTTGCAAGCCCCAGTCTAAAACAGGACTGCAGAGAGCTGTCGAGCGAAGACTCTGCCCGAGTCGAGACTCGGCTGCTGACGACGCTGATGTCACGTGACGCGGCCGAGCTAGAGATTTCGATCAGCTGTGAGCGCGGCATTGCCATGGTCAGCGCGAGCGCCGGAGCTCCGGAAGAACGGCGCAGCGTCGCGCTCTCGGGGGCGGTCGCGACAGAGGCGATCTTGGCGCTCGCGGAGCGCGCATTGTCGCAGCTGCTCGCCCCAACGAGCAATGACGAAGCTGCGCGGTTGACCGCAGCCACCCCGCAACCGGTGCGCGAAGACGAACCCAGCAGCGCGCAGCAACCACCGCCTCCTGCCGCAACCGCGCCTGCTGCGCCAGCTCGCGCGGCGGCTCGAGACGCGGACCCATCGCCTGCTGCCCGCAGCGCGCGCAGCACCCACGACAGTCACGCGCGCGCGGATCTGTCGGTGCAAACGTGGGGCTCACGTGCCGCCGCCAGCGCAGTGGTGGGTTTGGAACAAGCCCAAGGCAACTGGAGCTACGCCTTCCTCGCGGGCGGCGCGCGCCCACTCTCCGAAGTTCCGCTGTCGACGGTGACCGAATGGCTCACCGCCGCGGAGTTGGCCTGGCAATCGAGCGGCTCGTCGGGCATTCGCTTGTCCGCCCGACTGGGACTCAGTTTGCTGGCCGCCAATCCGAATCAAGGCGTGGCCGCGAGTTCGGGGACGCTGAAGTCTGCGGGCTTTCTGCAGTTGGATATCTCACGCCCGATTTGGTTCGGCCGCTTCGCCCTGGCTCCTGGGCTCGGCGTGCGTGCGTTCAGCGCGAGGCGCGCGATCACCACCGAAGGGCAGACCGAGCTGCAACTCTCGACGCCCTCGGCTCACCTCAGCGTGGCCGCACTGTTTCGCACTAGCGAGTAGCGCATGCAGCTCACTTCGTCGCAGGCCTGAACCGCGAACCCACTCGCATTGGGATGGGTTCGGCGAGCTTAGTGAGACCGAATGCTACGCTGTGACGCTTTTCCACACGCGAAAACGAAACTTTCTAGAAGCCCGCGCGGCAACTGCAGCGGTCTAGCCTTCGCTCCCGCAAGCCAAACCACCACAGCGTTGGTATGCGACTTGCGTCGAGGTGGTAACAGTGGCCAGTCCTGAGAAGCGAGAATACGGGGAACCCGTCGTGTCCGCGGCGGTGAGCCGGCGCATCATGATCGTCGAGGATGATCATGATTACGGTTTGCTCATGGCGAGGATGCTGCAGGTGCGTGGGCACGACACGCGCGTTGCGCTCGACGCCCTCGATGCGACATTGATGGCGGCTGACTTCCGCCCCGAGCTCGCGATCATCGACCTCGGCTTGCCGGGCATGGATGGTTTGGAGCTAGCGACTTGGTTGTGCGCTCATCCGAAACTGCGGCAGACCGTGTTCATCGCCATCACGGGCAATCCAACCGTCACGCTCGCTCGCTCGAAAGGCGATGCCCGCTTCCATTCGTACCTGACCAAGCCGATCGACATGGATGCGCTCCTCGAGCTCTTCGAGCAACAACGGCTCGCGCTGGAAAAAGAAGGCGCGACCGTCTCGCCAATCCGTTGAGCAGCGCAACGTCTCCGATCGGATTGGCCTACATTGGTTCGAGTGCGCCTGCGCCGTGCGTCGTCAAGATCGGCAACAGGTGGCGGAATCCGCACCTGCGCGGATGCTCCGAGGCATACGCGCACGCACCGGAACAAAGGAAGCGGGTCACTTTGCAGCACGCACTAGTGCATGCTGGGGCGCATGAAGCAGCTTGGGATCGGCTATTGGTTGCTCTTTACATTGGTAGTTTCGACGGGTTGCGGCGGCGCGCCCTCCGAGACCGAACTCGTCGCGCACACGGCGCAGGGCCTGACGGATATCGACAGCGTGCTCGGCTTCGAGGCCGCGTCGGCTTGGCGCGGCCCGGGAGCGTTGACGCTCAGCTCGACGAGCACGGAGGGCAGCGCTTCACTGGCCGTGACGCCCAGCGGATACGCGCAGTACTCGAGTGATCGCTTCGCTTTTCCAGCCGACGTACGCGCGATTGCGCTCGACGTCCTGCTACCGACTCCTGCGCCGCCGTATTGGGCCGGAGCTGCGCAACTCTACCTCGATTGCCCGACACGCGGCGTGTGGGGGCGGTTCGTGGGCCAAGTGGAGCTCACCGGCCTGCCGCGCGGGGTGTTCACTCCGCTGACGTTCGCTCTGCCTGCGGGCACACGCGCAGCGCTCGCAGCCGGATGTGACGCCATGGAGCTGAGAGTCGCGCTCAACGTGCCGCTCGGCTCGGGCTCGATCTTGCTCGACAATGCCCGCCTGCGCGGGCCACTGCAACTGCATTACAAGTTCGAGGGGGTCGTCGCAGATGGGCGCGTGCGCGATGTCTCGGGCTACGATCGCCATGGAACGCTGCAAGGGGCAGCCGCCCTCGGCGCAGGGCGCGAAGGCTCGGGTTTGGTCTTGGACGGCGCTACCGGGTATTTGGTCATTCCAGATGGGCTGACCGAGAGCATCACCGAGTTGACGGTCGCCAGTTGGGTGAAGCTCGATGCGCAGACTGGTTGGAGTCGGCTGTTCGACTTCGGCGGCAGCGCGGGGTTCGCCTACCTCACTCCTTTCACTTTCGAAGGGCAACTCCGCTACTCAGCGTACGCGGGCTTCGGCAAGGAGGGGACGGCGCTCGCTCCCGCGATCCCAGCCGGCGCGTGGAAGCACGTGGCTGTCACCACCCGCGGTCGCGACTACCGCGTGTACGTGGATGGCATCGAAGCCGCGAACAATCTGACGATCGCGACCACGCCCGCCGAGATCGGCGTGAATACGGCGAACTGGATCGGTCGCTCGCGCTTTCCCGATCCGCTACTGCGAGGCACGGTCGACGATTTTCGTGTCTACGACCGCGTGCTGAGCCAAACCGAGATCCAGGCGCTGGCGGCGCCGCGGCTGGACTACGCCAACTGGCGCTTCGACGAGAGCAGCGGCACGCTCGCGAAGGATTCGTCCGATCGGCACCTCGATGGCCAGGTCCTGGGCGCGGTCAGCCGCGTGCCCGGCGCGGTCAATGGCGCGCTCTCGCTCGACGGTGCGGGTGGGCACGTGCAGTTGCCCACGGGGCTCGTGCAGAGCTGCCAAGATTTCACGCTCAGCGCCTGGATCAAGCTTCGACAAAACCCGCCGTGGAATCGACTGTTCGACTTCGGAAAGCCCGATTTTTCGAGCTTCATGTACCTCAGCCCGGCCGGCTTTGGGGCGCTCGGGCAAGAGCTGCGCTTCGGCTTGGTCACGCCGGTTGGGATTCATGACGTGGGGTATCCGTTCGTGGCACCGCTCGGCGAGTGGACACACGTGGGCGTGGTGCTGCGCGATCAAACCGCGACCCTGTTCGTGAACGGCCGCGCGGCCACGCGTCAGAACGGCGTGACCTCGAATCCGTCCGATATGGGCACGACCCTCGGCAACTACTTCGGCAAATCCACCTTTGCCGATCCGAGCTTTGCCGGCGCGCTCGACGACATTCGGCTGAGCTGCCGCGCGTACGCTGATTCGGAGCTCGCGCAGCTCGCGCATTTGCCCGCGCCCGCGACTCTGCCCAACCAACTCGCATTGAGCGGCGCTATCACGGACGTTCACGATCCTTCCGTGATTGCCGCGGGCGGCGGTTATCACTTGTTCTCCACCGGACCCGGCCTCATGAAGCGCACCTCGCCCGACCTCAAAACTTGGACGTTCGCGGGCAGTGTGTTCCCCGAGAATCCGCCTTGGGTCGTGCAGCGCTTCGGCAATTTGGATTCACTGTGGGCGCCGGACATCTCGTTTTTCGGCGGCACCTACCACCTTTATTACGCTGCCTCTTCGTTCGGTTCGAACCACTCGTGCATCGGGCATGCGACCAAAGCCGACCTCACTAGCAGCGCCCCTTGGGACGACCATGGTCCCGTCATTTGCTCCAATGACGAGGGCAGCGTCGATGATTGGAATGCCATCGACGCGAACGTAATCGTCGACGCTTCTGGCACGCCGTGGCTCAGCTTCGGCAGTTTCTGGGGCGGGCTCAAGCTGATCCAACTCGACGACACGGGCGCGCGCGTCGGCTCCTCATTGGTCGCACTATCGACGGGGCCCGGCACCGCGGTGGAGGCGCCGTACATTGTCTACCGCGCGCCCTACTACTACCTGTTTGCGTCGTTCGACCTGTGCTGCCGCGGGGCGGATAGCACTTATCGCGTGGTCGTCGGACGTTCGACCTCCATCGCGGGGCCGTACCTCGACCGCACCGGGTTGCCGATGCTGCAAGCCGGTGGCACGCCGGTCGTTTCGGGCGACTCGCGCTGGCGCGGCCCTGGACACAACGCCGTCATTCAGCGTGCCGGACAATGGCTCAACGTCTACCATTCGTACGACGCGCTGAACGGCGGCATTCCGACGCTGCGCATCTCGGAGTTGGTCTGGCAAGAGGGCTGGCCCGTGTCGGCCGAGCCGTGAGCTCGACCGACGCCGAGTGCTTCACGACAAGCTCCGGTGCTTTGTGCGCAAAGTACCGGAGGCGCAGCGAGCGCACAGCTTGGTCCACTCAAGGCGGCTAGCCCGTGGTGGCCGAGCCGTGAGCTCGACCGACGCCAAGTGCTTCACGACAAGCTCCGGTGCTTTGTGCGCAAAGTACCGGAGGCGCAGCGAGCGCAGGTCGTGCGGCGTGCAGCAGTGCAGCAGTGCAGCAGTGCAGCAGCGCGGCAGCAGCAATTGGATTTGGCTAGCGGGCGCGGAGCGCGCGCAGCGGCTCAAAGCTCGAGTGGCGACGAGCCTGTTCCCTGAGCGCACCTTCCGCCGCAGCTGGCAATCTCGCTCGCGCCTCGACGCCGAAGGCTATGCCGGCTCGAGGCGCGCTCGGTGACCATCAATAAAATCCCGGCACCGCTCTCGCAAGACTGGTCGAACCGGGGCGGGTCTTTTCTGACTGCACCCCGGGTGCGGTCTCAGTGGTGGTGGCCGTGGCCGTCGGGGCCGTGGGGGTGACCGTGGTTCATCTCGTCGGCGCTGGCGGGCCGCACGGCGAGCACTTCGACGTCGAAGTTGAGGGTCTTGCCGGCGAGCGGGTGTTGCGGATCGACGAATACTTCGTCGCCTTCGACGCGCGCGATCCACACCGGCGCGTGTTCGCCGTTGGGGCCTTCGGTCATGAACTGCATGCCCGCGGTGAGCTTCATGTTCCCGGGGAAAGCCGAACGCGGCACGGGCTGCGGCGGCAAGTCGTCGCGCTCGCCGTAGCCGTCTTCCGGTTCGACCTTCACTTTGCCTTTGTAACCAACGGTCTTGCCGGTGAGCGCTTGCTCGAGCCCGGGCACGATGTTGTCCGCACCGTGCAGGTACGCCATCGGGTCGTCGGCCGTCGAAGCGTCGATCACCTCCCCTTCGTCTGAGCGGAGCGTGTAGTTCATGACGACCACGAGGCCATCGGCGATGATCAGGTTTTCGGACATCGAGCGCGGACTAGCGCTGACCCGCGCCCGCTGCCACCGAAAAGCCAATGGGCCTTGTAATCGCGGCTTGGCAAGCTAACCCGCAGCGCCGGCGAGCTTGCTCATCCGTCCAATTGACGCACTTCACATTCGAGCACGAAGTGCTTACCCAGGACCTTTCCGTGTAGCTCGACGAACTGGCGGGTCATTTCGACGGCGGCCGCCTTGTCCTTGGCCTCGAGTATGAAGAAGCCGCCGATCACTTCTTTCGACTCCGCGAAGGGACCGTCCGAGATGCTGACCCCTCCACTCGAGAGTCGCAAGCGTGAGCCCTGCGAGGTGGGTTTGAGGCCTGCTGCGGACACGAAAGCACCGCTCTCCGACCACTTGCCGATGAGCTCGCCCATTGCGGCCTCCAGCTCGGCAGGCGGCCCCTTGCCGGCTTCGTAGTCGGTGTCGTTGGCGATCTTGATCAGCATGAGGAACTGCATGGGGGCTCCAAAGTGTGGGGTTCATCGAGGCGACGAACCAGGGTCGCCTCGATCGACAAAGGGTCGTCACTTTTTTTGGAATGGGAGCGCAGCGCCGGCCGAGTGCTTGGCCTGTTCGACCCGGCACGGGCTATCAGGCGGCGCAATGTACGCCATGAAGCGATTGCGCTCGAGCGGGGTGGGCTCCGCCTGAGTGCCGGGCTCGGGCGTTCGGTCCGTCACCAAGTAAACGTCGTAGCTCAACAAGCAATCTTCGGGGTGGCCGGTGCGCTCCGGATGGGCAATCAACCACTCCGCAAACGCCTGCCGATAGTTGGCGTAGCCATCATACGGGATGCGCTCCGAATACATTACGAAAAACTGACTCTGCCCCATGTGCGTGGGTACCACGGTGCCTGCGGGGTAACTTTGATCGCTCGCTACCGAGTTGTACGGGTCGACCCGAGCGCCGGTTGCGGTGACGGCGTCCACGTAGATCATCGAATCGATGCGCGACGGCTCACTCGCGAACATGCGCCAACCCTGCAAGATGCGCGGGTACTCGATGACCGCCTTGGTCCACTTCGGCTGCTGAAACCGGAGTGCCTGAGGCACTGCCGCGTTGTCGTTGAGTGCCTCGCACGTGATCGCGATCAGGACCAAGACCACGGCGCTCTCGGTCAGCCAACGCACCGTGTTGGACACAGGAGCCTCGGGCGGGCGCGGCGGCAGGGACGGCTTCACCTTGCGCGCGAGCCACTCGTGCAGTGGCCAGAGCCGCGCGCCGAAGCGCTTTGTCAACCAGTCCCAGTGCTCGGCGGTCAACAGCAGTGGATAGAACGACATCATCGCCGGGGAAAACCCGCCGACATTCAGACCGAGCGCAAAACCCAAGTGCAGCGCGGGCATGATGCAGACCGCGAGCGCTCGCGCCTCACGAACCATTACCGGTGAAATGATCAGCGCGAAGCCGACCCATTCCGTGGCGAGTGTCGACCAGGTGAGCGCGCGAATGGCCGAGAGCGACAAGTGCTCTCGCATCCACACCCCCAGCCCGGTGACGAGCTTGTCCTGATGCAAGGCGTAGTACACGGCACTGCCGTCACGCCAAGCGAGCCCGCCTTTGCTCGACGCGTTGAAAAAATAAATCGCAGAAAACTGCGCTATGAGCGCGAGCACGGCCACCGATATCACGGGTGCGTTGCGCGACTCGAGATCGCTCGCCGACGGGGGCGCGCCGGATTCTTTCGCTCGCGGAGCCGTGCGCAAGGCGTCGAGCGAGAAGCGCAAACCCAGCGGCAGCGGCAGCGACAGTAGGCACAGCAAATCCATCACCATGTCGCCGCCGTTTTCGAGCACGGCGAGGCGGCTGTTCAGGCTGACGCGCGCGAGCAACGCCAACGCTTGCGCCCAGCGAGTGCGGTAGCCCAAAGTGAACATGGCGTAGGCGATCGCGCACAGCACCATGCCCAGCTGCGCCTCGGCCGGGTTCGAAGCCGTGAAGAAGAGCGAAAACAAGTGGCTGGCCGGTGGCCGCCAGAGCAACGTGTGATTGGGGAGGAGCCCCGTGTTGACGTACCAAAACCCGAGCTCGGCCCAACGCCGGAACAAGTCGGAAAACAGGACCAAGCCGAACACAACTCGAAACAATCCGAGGCTTCGAGGATCGATGGTCAAATACGTAGCGAGTAACGAACGGCCCCACGGCTTCATGTCTGATCCGAATTTAGCAAAATTCAAGCCACGCGCGCGGATCGGGCCGTCGAACGCCCGCTCCCAAATCGCGCACGAATGCTCGCGCGCATGGCACAGTTTGGCAAGCCTCGCGCACGGAATGTCATAGGCGGAACCGGCTCGACTGACAACGCTGCTGCGCCCGCGACCTCGCTCACTGGCACGAGAACAACGGCGCGCAAGACTCGGGAATTATCGCCATGCAACTTTGGTCGTTGATGCAACGCTCGTACTGCGCAACGGTTACCGAGCAGTTGCTGGGGCTGTCCGCGATGCACTCTGCCTGATCCGCGTACGGTGACCGGAGGCTCTGGCCACCCCCGCATTCGATGGTGTTGCCGTAGCCGCCGAGCTTGCTGGCCGCATAGTCGCAGATTTTGCCCAATTCGGCGCTCGTGAGCGTCGAGACTTGCTTCGAACCCTCGACGCCAATCGAACCGGAACCAGACGCGGTCCCGCCGTCGTCACCGCACGCGACCACGAACCCGAATGACGCGCACCCTAGCCATCGCGTCGCGAACGCTGTCCATGCTTTCATCTCGTACCCTCCCATCGATATCCGCGAAACGATACCGTCGACCAGTCGCTAGAGCAATCTTCCTCGTCCGAATTCGCACGAGCTCAGCGTGCGGCTGAGCGTCGCGGCTTCGGTTGGTTCTTTGCCAACTGGGTGAATGCCGCGATGTATTCGATCCGGACGTCTGCCGTGCGTACCCCCAGAAAGATCTGTTTGGCGACCCCCCGCCGGCCGAGCCGAATCGGCACGATAGCCATCTTGCTGCGGTATTCATTCACGAGCCAACGGGGCAAGGCGGCGACTCCGCGCCCGCTTGCGACCATTTGCAGCATGATGTCGGTGGTCTCTATCATCTTGTGCTCTTTGGGCACCGAGCCCGCGGGCAGTAAGAATTGGCTGTAGATGTCGAGCCGCTCGAGCGGCACCGGGTACGTGATGAGCGTCTCGTGCTCGAGGTCGGCGGGCATGACGTGAGTGCGCGCCGCTAGCGGGTGAGCTTTGGCCACGACCAACACTTGTTCGTAGTCGAACACCGGCTCGAAGTGTAAGCCTTTCCGCCGCAACGGATCCGGCGTCACGAGCATGTCGATCTCCTGACCGAAGAGCGCCCCGATGCCGCCGAACTGGAACTTCTGCTTCACGTCGAGATCCACGTCCGGGAACGCACGCAGGTACGGGTCCACGATGGTGAGCAGCCACTGATAGCAGGGGTGGCATTCCATGCCGATGCGCAGCGTGCCGCGTTCACCGCGGGCGAATTGCGCGAGCGAGCGTTCGGCATGCTCGATCTGCGGCAACAGCCGCAGGGCTAGCGCCATCAAATATTCACCTGCGGGGGTCAGCTTGAGCCCTCTGCCCTCTCGCTCCCAAACCGCCGTACCGAGCTGCTGTTCGAGCTTGCGCACGGAGTGGCTCAGCGCGGACTGTGTGAGCCCCAAGCTGCGCGCCGCCGCCGTGAGCGACCCTTGTCTTTGAACCTCGCGCAGAAGGGCGAAGTGGCTGCGTTCGAGCGTGCTCATCGATGAACTCCGATCATGTATGCATGAGAATTTACCATTATTCTTCATGGATTGGGCACGCTAGGTTTGGAGGGTCAGCAAGGCAGGAAGCACAAAACATGGCCCGCACGCATAACCTCGGTTTCCCTCGCATCGGCGCCCAACGTGAGCTCAAGTTCGCGCAAGAGAAGCATTGGCAGGGCACGCTCGACCACGCCCAGCTGGAAGCGCTGGGGGCAGAACTCCGGCGCCGAACTTGGCAGCGCCAAGCGAAACTCGACTGGGTTGCGGTCGCTGACTTCTCCTTCTACGACCACGTGCTCGACACGAGCGTCCTGCTCGGCAACGTGCCCGAACGCGCACGCGCTGGCAGCGGGCACCCGCTCGACGCCTACTTCCGAGTCGCCCGCGGTCGCGTCGCCGGCGACACCGACGGAGGCGTCGCCGCCGGTGAGATGACGAAATGGTTCGACACCAACTATCACTACATCGTGCCCGAGCTTTCGGCGCAGACCACGTTCGAGCTCGACGCGACACGCGTGCTCGCGCAATTGGCGGAGGCGCGCGAAGCAGGTGTACCGGCGAAGCCGGTCGTGCTCGGCCCCGTGACGTACCTTTGGCTCGGCAAAGCGAAGGATGGCTCGCCTCGCTCGTCGTTACTACCCAAGCTGCTCCCCCTGTATCGTGATTTGCTCGCGCGCTTGGCGCGCGAGGGCGTCGAATGGGTGCAAATCGATGAACCGGCGCTGGTAACCGAGCTCGATGCCGATTGGCAACGAGCCTACCGCGTCGCTTATGAGGGCCTGCGCGGCGCGGGGAGCAAACTGTTGCTCACGACCTACTTCGGCGCTCTGGGAGCGAACCTCGAGCTTGCCTCGAGTTTGCCGGTAGCTGGCATCCACTTGGACGCCGTGAACGCCCGCGCGGAGGTCGAGCCGCTGGTGGCGGCGCTGCCCGAAGGGCTCGTGCTTTCACTCGGAGTCGTGAACGGGAGGAACATCTGGAAAGCAGACCTGAGCGCCGCACTCGACTACCTGGAACCGATTCATCGAGCGCTCGGGGAGCGCTTGTGGATAGCGCCCTCCTGCTCGCTCTTGCACGTACCAGTCGACTTGGGCAGCGAGCGAAAGCTCGACCCGGAACTTTGCTCTTGGTTGTCGTTCGCCCAGCAAAAACTGGAAGAGATCGAGCTGCTGGGGATCGCGTTGAACCACGGTCGGTCGGCGGTCGCGCCCGCCCTGGCCGAAAACGCGCGCGCACACGAGAGCCGCCGCACCTCCAAACGGGTGCACAATCCCGCGGTGCGAGCCGCCGTCCGTGAGCTGTCCGCGCGCCTGGGACGAAGAAAGTCTCCCTACCCGCAGCGCGCGGTGGTGCAGGCCCGCGCATTCCAGCTGCCTCGCTTCCCGACCACGACCATCGGCTCCTTCCCGCAGACTGCGGCAATCCGCAAAGCCCGCCATGATTTCAAAGCAAACGAGCTCGACCATGCGCGCTACACGGCGCAAATGCAGGAAGAAATTGCCCAGGCCGTGCGTGAGCAAGAAGAGCTCGGGCTCGATGTGCTCGTGCACGGCGAAGCCGAGCGCAACGACATGGTGGAATACTTCGGCGAACGACTCGAGGGCTACGCGTTCAGTGAGTTCGGTTGGGTGCAGTCGTACGGCTCGCGCTGTGTGAAGCCACCCATCCTGTTCGGAGACATCAGCCGGCCGCGAGCCATGACCGTCGAGTGGACCCGATACGCGCAGTCACTCACGCAAAAGCCGATGAAAGGCATGTTGACCGGGCCGGTCACGATCTTGAACTGGTCTTTCGTCCGGGACGATCAGCCGCGCTCCGCCACGTGCCACGAGCTCGCGCTGGCCATCCGCGAAGAGGTGCTGGACTTGGAGCGGGCGGGAGTGCGCATCATTCAAATCGACGAAGCGGCCCTGCGCGAGGGACTGCCGCTCCGCCGCGCCGAATGGCCAGCGTACTTGAGTTGGGCCATCGAGTCGTTCCGTATCGCCGCGAATGGAGTCGCCGACGAAACGCAGATCCATACGCACATGTGTTATTCGGAGTTCAACGACATCATCGAGGCCATCGCCGCCATGGACGCCGACGTGATCACGATCGAGACGTCGCGCTCGGACATGGAGCTGTTGGACGCGTTCGACCGCTTCGCGTACCCGAACGAAATCGGGCCCGGCGTTTACGACATTCATTCGCCGAACGTGCCGAGCGAAGCGCACATCGTGCAGTTGATGAAGAAAGCCGCCGAAAAGATCCCAGCCCAACGCCTATGGGTCAACCCTGATTGCGGTCTCAAAACCCGCCGCTGGGACGAGGTCAGACCGGCCCTGCAAAACATGGTCAGCGCAGCCAAGCAATTGCGGCGCGAATTCGACTGACGCGGTTTCTCCGTTACGGTCGTGCCACGGGCGCGGCGTACAGGCGCAGCTCGTGAATCGAGAAGAACTGCCCCGGCACCGGCTGCGCCACCGTGAACCGCACGCGATCGGCGTCGACCGGACGCGCGAACACCACGCGAAAGACGAACGTCTCGGGCGAGAAGACTTGAGCGCGAAAGAAACGGACCACGCTCTGTTCGGCGATTACCCCGAGGTCGGTGTCGCCGTTGGCGGCGCTGAGCCGATACGAGACGGGCACGTCCATCACGCGGCCGGGCGCTTCGATCTCGAGCGCGAGGAGCTGGCGAGGCTGAGCCAGCTGAAGCTCGAAGTATTGACCCGACTCCTGAACGCGACCGCTCGTCCAAAAGCTGTTCCGTTTGCCGTCCAGCGCGAAGAGCGCACGCTCGGGTGCAAGCGATGCGTTTGCCCTCAGCATCGTTTTTGGCACGAGCTCGGCGAGCGCGGGCAGCGGCGCGGGCTCGAGCAGTCCGAGGCTCGGATCATCGGCCTGGAGCAGACGAAATACACTGTCGGACCCTTGCTGGAAAAGACGGCGGTACTCGTTCGGTCGCGCCGTCAGCAGCGAGGGTAAGTCCTGACGCTCGGCCGACAAGTCTTCGCCGAAAACGATCAACTCGCGGGCGCCGATGGCTAGCAGGGCGCGACGAGCTCCGTCGTCCGGCAGACGATCGAGCGCGCGCCGCGCCAATTCGGTCACGGGGGGTTGCCAGCTCGACTGGCCGTTGACGAAGCGATGCTTGTGATAAAGGGCGAGGTAGTTGTGCAAAGTGAGGCCCGCGTCACCACGAAAGCGCTGGCGCCCCGTGTTTTGGGGGACGGACGCGATCAGATCGTTTGGCGGAAGCGAAGCGGCAAAGCCGAGCACCGCAGGCACGTCACTTCCACCCCAGACTCGCTCGACAGGGTGCGGAAAGGAGCGGAGCTCCCAGGTCAGCGCGCCCAAGAACAACGCCGAGGCCAGCAACCGCGCACTTTCGCCGCGCATTTTCGCGAACAGCCAAGCGCCGCCGAAGCCGGCGAGAACGCACAGCGTGAAGCTCGTCATCAGCGCTTGGCGGCTCACCTTGCGGATGCCGTCGAAGCCGGGAAAGTACGCGTGAAGGTAGTAGTACAGCCCGCGCACGGGTAGCCCGTGCCAATGCAACGGGGTGAAGCCCACGAACAGGACGAGCGCCAGTAACAGCACGGCCAAGTACAGCCCGCGCGCGCCGCCGAAGGGCTGAGGCACCTGACGGCGCGCAGAGAGCACGGCACCGCCCACGAACACGAGCGAGCCCGGCAGCATGCTGCGCCCGAGCAGCGTAACCGCCACCGCAATCAGCCCGAGCCCGAGCCAATGCGTGATGCCCCGAAGTGCTCGCTTGGCGCCCAAGGGCTGCAGCGCCTGCCAAGCCGGGACGGCCAGGGCAATGAGCGTGAGCAGCAGTACCGAGAAGCCGGGGAACGCGATCTCTTCGTGCGCGCCCGCCCGGTCGGGAATGTGCTGCATGCCGGTCAGCGTGCGATTCGTTTGGTGCACGTTCGCGAAGAAGCCGAGCTTGCCATCGTAATTCGAGGCGAAGTCGACGCTGCGTTGTAGATTGAAGCCGCTCCTCTCCGCGAAATACGGATACACCATGGCCAGCGCCACCAGCCCGGCGCACGCGCCTACGCCCGCAAACCAGTACAGAAACCGCCGTGACGGTCGTTGCCGGGCGAGCAGCACCCAGCCAACCAGCACGAGCAACGGCAGCATGAACATCGAGTTGTACAGGCACGTGCCGACTTGCAGCACGAAGCACGACCAGAAACCGATGATGTCGCGCACTCGTCGCTCTTCCAGCGCGCGATGGAGAAACAGAAAGCTTGCCGGGATCCACTGCGTTGCGACCAGCTGAATGCGCCCGATCTCGAACAGCACGTAGGGGCAGAAAGCGAAGGCAACGCCCGCAATCAACCCCGCGTGCGGACTGCGCGTCAGGCGCAACACGAGCAGATAAGTAAAAAAAACCGAAAGTGCGAGCGAGAGCAGGAGCGTGAGATTGTACGCCCACAGCGGGTTACCGCTGATCGAGTAGAAGGGCGCAAACAGCAGCGACAGGCCGAAAAAGTTCTCGTTGAAGACAATCGAGTTCGGCAACGGAGCGAAGAAATAGTTGTCGTACAGAGACAGCGGGCCACGCCCCAGCGCGGCGTCCACGCGGCTGCCGAGGATCATCGCGTTGGTGTACGCGTCCCAGAAGTAGACCCCGCGCAACACTTGCTGCCCGGCATTCGCGGCGAGCGGCCAAGTCATCAAGATCGCGCTGCTCATCGCGACGAGCGCGGCCGCCCAGTGCGCGCGGATCGTTACCTTGCGTTCGTCTGGCAAGTGGCGCGCGCCAGCGCGGGATGCGAGTTCATGCAACATGGCGGATGATATCGGTCCTTTCCTAACCCCGGCCAACGGCTGGCGGAAGCGTTTGGTGCATGCAGCTCCAAAAATTGCAGCCTGCGTGCGTACCGGTCTCCAATGAGCGGTGCATCGCTCGCGCTTCGCTCGTGAAAGGCGTGGCCGCGGGCAGAACTTACGTTAGAAGCTCACGATGGACGCTCGATCGACGATTCTTTCTTGCCTGAGCCCCGCCCGAATTAGCCTGCTCGTGATCCCATTGCTGATGGTCGCGGGCGGTTGTCTCGAACACACCAGTGGGCTCGACGAAAGCGGTTCCAGCGCGGGTTCGGGTTCGCCGCCGAAGGCAGGCAGCGGCGGCACGGCAACCGGCGTGGGCGGCGGTGGCAACGCGGCCGGAAAGTCGAGCGGCATGGGCGGCAGCGGCAACACGGGCGGGAGCTTCATGGAACCCGTCGGCGGCGCGCCGCCGATCCAAACCGTTGCCTGTACGGCCCCCTTCCCCACCGAGGACGTGAGCGCCGTCGCGAACAAGGTCAAAGCAGGCGAGTTTTCACTCGGTGCTTTGCCGCATTTCTGGACCACGTACGGTCTCGGCCGGCTCGGCCTGTACCTGAACCAGAGCCAGCTACCGGCCGCGTTCCAGGCGCAAGACAAGCTGAACCAAGATGGCGCGCGCTGGTCGGAAGTGCTCAAGGCACAGACGGTGGACGCGGTAAAGAACCTCGAGCTGCGGAGCATTCGCGCGCACGGGCTATTCCACGATGACATCGGCATCTACAAAGAAGACGCGAGTGGAACCCCCGTCTACGACTTCACGCGCTCCGACATCATCTTCGACTTCCTGGTCGCCAACAAAATAGCGCCGATCATCGAGCTTGCGTCGATGCCCGCCGCGTTGGCGGCGAATCCGGCGCAGACCGTGTTCGATTGGAAGATGATCGTGTCGCCGCCCAAGGACTACGACAAGTGGCAAGCGCTGGTGCAAAAGTTCGTGGAGCACAGCGTCGAAAAGTACGGCGCGGACGTCGTGAATGGCTGGTACTTCGAGGTCTGGAACGAGCCCGAGTGCTGCAGCGGCAAGTTCTGGAAGGGCTCACTCGATGATTACTTCAAGCTGTACGACAAGTCGGCAGCCGGCGTGCGCGCCGTGTTGCCCAATGGCCGGATGGGCGGACCGGTATCCAGCCAAGCGGCTCAACTCGGCGAAGCGGGGAAGGCTTTCCTAGAGCACCTCAAGACCACCAATGGCCCGCTCGGCTTCTTCAGTTTTCATACCTGGGACTTCCTCGAAGGCGCGGTAAACGGCTACTTCCAAGGGCTGGATCTGCTCGACAGCTACGGGAAGAACACGGTCCAAATCGCCGTCACTGAGTTTGGCCCGACGTGGGAGTTCGGACTCTTGGGCGGCTCGGGCGAGCCGGCTTGGGAGCCGCAGGAAACGAATCAGGGCGCGGCTTTCGTCGCTCAGGTGTACTCGAACATCGCGCAGCGCTGCGGCAAAGAGCAGAAGCGTTTCCCGATCACCTACGCCTGGTGGACGCTGTCGGATGTGTTCGACGAAGGCTACGAGGACAAGAACGACTACGTGGCGGAGGCCAGTCCGTTCATCGGGGCGATGGGCCTGATGAATCGGGAGAACATCAAGAAGCCCGCGTACAACGCGTACAGCTTCTTGGCCAAGCTGGGCGACCAGCAACTCTCACTCACCGTCGAAGGCTCGACCAGCGTGGGTGGCATGGCCTCGCGCGACACCAAAGACGGCGGCGTGCAGGTCATCATCTACAACGGTCAGAATCCAGGCTCCGGGTTCTCGAGCGACAAGTACTACGAGGTTGCCGCCGCTCAAGACGTTGGCGTCACCATCTCGGGGCTCGATGCCAACCACGCCTATGACGTCACCGCCTACCGCGTCGATGACACGCGCGGCAACTCATTTGCGGCTTGGGAAAAGGGCGGGCGCAAGACCATGGCCAACATGTCCGACAGCGACTGGACCGCCCTGCGCGCCAGCATGGATTCGCCGGCCGAACCGGTCGGTCAAGCCATGTGCGGAGCGACCTTCAGCAAGAAGTTCAGCCTCAGCTCGCCGGGCGTGCTGCTCGTGACGATCGAGCCTTCCCTGGCGAAGTGACGACTCGACCCGGGTCGCGGCCGTGCCCACGGCGGTCGCGACCGCGGCGTTCCCTCGCTGATTGAGCAGCAATCGAGCTCGAAGCCACGCGAGCAACAGATCGGGTTCGATCCCTCGCGGTCAGGCGTGAGATTGTAGCGGGGATGGTATCGACGAGCCTTGCTGGCACCCCGCTGAATCTGCGCACCGCGGCACGAGAGACGACGTTCATCGGGTTCGGCATCTTGTCGGCCAGCATGGGACTGAAAGGCTTTCTACTCTCGAGCCATTTCATCGACGGTGGTGTGACGGGCATTTCGATGTTGCTGGCGCAGGTCTTCGGCTGGCCGCTGCCGATCCTGATCTTGGTCATCAACCTGCCCTTCCTTGCGCTCGGCTACCGCCAACTGGGCCGCGGCTTTGCCTTGCGCAGCACGCTGGCGATGGCGGGGCTGGCGCTGTGCCTGGCCACCGTCCCCTTCCCCGACGTTACCCCTGACCCACTGCTGACGGCCGTATTCGGCGGCTTGTTCATCGGGGCGGGGATTGGCCTTGCCATGCGTGGTGGCGCGGTGCTCGACGGCACGGAAGTGGCAGCGGTATTGGTCAGCAGTCGCACGCCGTTACTCAAAGTCAGCGACGTAATCCTACTGCTCAACGTGGTGATCTTCGGCGTCGCCACTGCCGCGTTGGGCGTGAACCGCGCCCTGTACTCGATCTTGACCTATGTGTCCGCGTCCAAGGCGCTCGACTTCATCGTGAGCGGCATCGAGGAGTATACCGGCGTCACGATCGTGTCCGAGAAAAACGGCGAGATCCGCCGCATGCTGATCGACGTGCTGGGCCGCGGAGTTACGGTCTACAAAGGCGCGCGGGGCTACGGCAAGCGTGGGGATGGCGCCGCGGACATCGATATCCTGTTCACGGTGGTGACGCGGCTCGAACTGCCGCGGGTTCGCAGTGAGGTGCTGCGCGTCGATCCGAACGTGTTCCTGATCCAGCACAATATCAACGACGCGGCCGGCGGCATGCTCAAGAAGCGACCCCTGCACTGAGTGATCACCGCCCATGAAACGTAAGACGAGAACCGCGCGAGCTGCGACGCGAACCTCGGGTCCCACGCTGCCGGCCTACCTGCAAAAAATCCTCACCTCGCGCGTGTACGACGTTGCCGTCGAGACCCCGCTGGAGCGCGCGACCAAGCTATCGACGCGGCTCCGGCAGCATGTCTTGCTGAAGCGAGAAGACACGCAGCCGGTGCACAGCTTCAAGCTGCGCGGTGCGTACAACAAGATGGCGAGCCTGACCGCGGCTCAGCTCGAGCGCGGAGTGATTTGCGCCTCCGCCGGCAATCACGCGCAGGGCGTGGCGCTCGGGGCCCAGCGGTTGGGCTGCAAGGCGATGATCGTGATGCCTTTGACCACGCCGCGACTCAAAGTCGACGCCGTGGTTGCCCTGGGTGGCAAAGTCATTTTGCACGGCGAGAGCTATTCCGACGCGTACGCACACGCCCTCGGTATCGCCAAGAAGACGCGCGCGACCTTCGTGCATCCCTTCGACGACCCGGAGGTGATAGCGGGGCAAGGCACGGTGGCCATGGAGATCTTGCGCCAGCAACGCGGTCCGATTGACGCTATCTTCGTGGCCGTCGGCGGAGGGGGTTTGATCGCCGGCATTGCCGCGTACGTGAAGGCGGTGCGGCCCGAGATCAAGGTAATCGGCGTACAAATGCGCGATTCGGACGCGATGATGCGCTCCGTCGCGGCAGGCCGCCGCGTACGCCTCGACGACGTGGGGTTGTTCTCCGACGGCACCGCCGTGAAGCAAGTCGGGCAAGAGACATTTCGCCTGGTGCGCAAGCTGGTCGATGGATTCGTGGTGGTGGATACCGACGCGGTGTGCGCGGCGATCAAGGACGTCTTCGAAGACACGCGCAGTATTTTGGAGCCGGCGGGTGCAATGGGCGTCGCCGCCATCAAGCAATACGCAGCGCAGGCGCGCCAAAAGTCGCAAACGCTAGTGACCGTGACGTGCGGCGCGAACATGAACTTCGACCGGCTGCGCTTCGTGACCGAGCGGGCCGAGGTCGGCGAGGCTCGAGAAGCGCTGTTTGCCATTCGCATCCCCGAGGCTCGCGGTAGCTTCCTGCGTTTGTGCGAGCTAATCGGCGCGCGCGCAGTAACCGAGTTCAACTATCGCGTGTCGGACGAGCGAGAAGCACACCTACTGGTCGGCTTGGCCGTGAGCGATGCACGCGAGTCGGCAACGCTGGAACGTGACTTCGAACGCAAAGGGCTCCGTGCCATCGACTTGAGCCATGACGAGCTCGCGAAATCGCACATTCGTCACTTGGTGGGCGGGCGTAGCGCGCTCGCCGCGAACGAGCGCGTGTACCGGTTCGTGTTCCCGGAACGCCCCGGCGCGTTGTTGCGCTTCTTGAGCAGCATGCCCGCGAGCTCGAACATCACACTGTTTCACTATCGGAATCAGGGCGCCGACCACGGCGCGGTGCTGGTGGGGGTGCAAGTGGCCAAGGGGGACGAGCGCGCGTTTCAGAAGTTCTTGCGCAGCCTTGCCTACCCATACGAGGACGAGACGAACAACCCCGTGTATCGCACGTTTCTGCGCTGACGACCGCGCCGCGTGGCCACGCGCGCGCCACGAGTGGCACGAAGGATGCACCATGCGCCGCTCATGAAATACCTGATTTTGGTAGGGACCGACTATTCCGAGGCCTCCGATCTGGCGATGAACGCAGCCTTTGAACTGGCGGCGGGCAAAGACGAGGCGGAGGTTCACGTGGTGAACGTGTGGCTCCCCGACATGGAGGCAGTGCGTGGCGGCGCATTGGATGCGTCTACGCTCAGCCTGCAGCGCGCCGCGAATGATTTGGCAGGCTACTCGACGCAACGGGTGGCGGCGTTCCAGGAGGCCCACGGCGCGGCTCGACCGAGCAAGGTGTTCAACCACGTGCGCCTAGCGGAACCGGGCCGGGAGATTGCCCAGCTCGCGGCCGACCTAGAAGCCGACCTGGTCATCGTCGGGACTCACGATCGCAGGGGAATCGAGCGATTCTTGCTGAGCTCGGTCGCACAAGCGGTCAGTCGCCTGGCCCCCTGCCCCGTGCTCATCATGCGGCCAAAGGCCATCCCCACCCCCGTGCCCGCCATCGAACCACCCTGTCCGCGCTGTACCGAAGCACGCTTCGCGAGCCAGGGCGCCGAGATGTGGTGTGAGCAGCACCGTGAGCGTCACGGTCAACGCCATACCTACCACCAAGACGACCGCGTCGGCGGAGGAACGAACTTTCCTCTCGTGTATGGCACTTCTCGCTAAGTACGGGGATCGGCGAGCAGCGGGGAGGCGGTGCACACTCGGTTCCGGCCCGCGCTCTTCGCGGCGTACATGGCGGCGTCGACCGCGACCATCAGCTCGTCACGAGACGAATAATCGGTTTCCTGACTCTGAGCCGCGACCCCGATGCTCACCGTGACCTGAATGGCTCCGCCGGGCAGCTGCATGGACAGCGCCTCGACATGACGCCGGATGCGCTCGGCCAGCACCTTTGCGTTGTTCAGCGAGGTGTGGCGAGCGATTACCACGAACTCCTCGCCGCCGTAGCGAGCCAAGACGTCCTCCGGGCGCATCACGCCTTGAATTCCCGACGCCACGCGCTCGAGCACCAGATCACCGACGGGGTGCCCGTAGTCGTCGTTCACCCGTTTGAAATGGTCGACATCGATAATCAGGAGCGAGAGCGGGCTGCCCTGGCGGCGTGCGAACGAGACCTCTTCCAATAATCGGCGGTCGAAGTAGCGGCGATTGTAAGCGCGAGTCAGCGGATCGCGCAGCGTCAACTCGAACAGAGTGAGCATGGCTTGCTCCTCGACGCGGTCGACCAGCGAGAAGCGAATCAAAGTGCTACGCCCCAAGCCGATTTGGTCACCGTCGGTGACCGGAGTTTTGCCGCAGATCAGCGCCCCGTTGAGGTAAGTGCCGCTCTGACTGCCGAGATCTTCCACGAAAGCTTCGCCGTTCCGAAACGACAGGCGAGCGTGCTCGCGGGACACCGTGTCGTCGGCAACGATCACACCCGCATGGCTCCCGCGGCCAATCAATACGGTGGCGCCTTCGGGCGCGAACACGCTGCCGAGGAGCGGGCCTTGGATCACGAACAGCAGCGGCCGGTCGCGCGCCAATACCGGCGGCCGAATGCGGTCGGCGGCGGTTTCGGGCTCTCGGACCTGACCCTTGTGCCAAACCTGACTGATGCGCT
>Ga0247740_1000369_pt1 | contig 22813 bp, 22 predicted proteins | sample UWRJL148409B2_FD_180942 | JGI IMG/M metagenome (GOLD analysis project Ga0247740, IMG submission 180942) | Plant litter microbial communities from Arlington Agricultural Research Station in Wisconsin, United States - UWRJ-L148-409B-2 | ecosystem: Environmental > Terrestrial > Plant litter >...
GCGCAGGTGCGCGAACTCAGGATGCGCGGACACATCGGTCGTGCCCGAGATCTCGTTCTCGTGCCGCAGTACGAGAACACCGTCCTTCGAGGCGACGATGTCGGGTTCGACGGCGTCGGCGCCCAGAGTGAACGCGAGTTCGTACGCGGCGCGCGTGTGCTCGGGGCGGTACCCGCTCGCGCCCCGATGACCGATCACCAGGGGGCGGGAAGTGATGCTCACGCCTCAAGGCTATGCGGTCGCGGCGCAGGTAGCATTCGAGCATGGCCACCTGCGCAACCTGCTCCGGCGAGCTGCACGACGAGTGGCGATTCTGCGTGTTCTGCGGCACCGCGGTCATCCCGACAGCGGTGTCCGATGCGGCGCCCCTCCGCCCCGAGCGCATCAATCCGATCGCGATCGTGGCCCTCGTCCTCGCGTGCGTCGGCGGCATTCCCGCCCTCATCTTCGGGTACATCGCGCTCGGGCAGATCAAGCACACCGGCGAGCGGGGTCGCACCATGGCTCTGGTGGCCACCGTGCTCGGGTACGTGTGGCTCGCGGCCGCGTTCATCCTTCTCATCAGGTTCGCCAACGGTGCCTAGCTGGTCCGAGCCAACCCGTTCCCTCCCGCTGCGGTGGGGTGACTACAACGATCGGTACGTGTTCGGGATCGTCCTGATCGTGGGCGGGGGCATCCAGCTGCAGGGCTCGAACACGTGGACGCTGGGGTTTCTGCTCGTGGGCGTTCTCGCCCACGTCGTCGGGTGGTCGATCCTGCCTGCGCGCGGCTGGACCAGGCTCGTCGCCGTCGTACCCGCGACCGCGGAGCTCTGGCTGCTGCTCGCCGGGCCCCTCGCCGTGTGGACGCTCGTCATCCCCTACCTCTGCTGGCTGCTCGTCCGGGGCCGCCCCGGGCGCAGCTACCTGACCGCGCTGCTGCCGCTCGCGAACGGCGTCATCCTCCCCCGCTTCTTCACGGAGATGTCGGGGATGCTCCCCGCCCTCGTCATCACGCTGACCGTGTTCGTCGGATCGGCCTGGCTGGCGCGCGCGATCGCCTCACGCCCTGCGCGAACGAACCGCACAAACCTGCCGATGCCCAGCCTCTCCCGGTAGATTTACCGCATGGCCAAATTCGCTTTCAGCCGCAACCCGGCATTCGCTGAGAACCAGACCGTCTCCACCCAGCAGCTCGACGAGATCTACAACCGCTCGGCGGTACCCGTCGAGGGCGATGTGATGACCGTCGAGGACACCATCGCGAAGACGGTCGGAGCCTTCGCGCTCCTGCTGGTCGGCGCGGCTGTCGGCTGGTTCCTGGCACCCACCGTTCCGCTCCTGTGGATAGGCGCCGCACTTGTCGGCCTCGTGCTGGGTCTGATCAACGCGTTCAAGAAGGAGCCGTCTGCTCCGCTTATCCTCGCGTACGCCGCGGTTCAGGGCGTGTTCGTCGGCGGTATCTCCGCGTTCTACGAGGCGATGCTCCCCGGAATCGTCGTGCAGGCGGTCATCGCCTCGCTCGTCGTCGTGGGTGTGACGCTCGCGCTGTTCGCCTCGGGCAAGATCCGGGCATCCAAGCGAGCGACCAAGATCTTCCTCATCGCGATCGTCGGCTACGGCGTCTTCTCACTCATCAACCTCGGCCTCGTCGTCTTCGGCGTGAACAGCGACCCCTACGGTCTGCGCGGCAGCGTCGAGATCGCGGGCATCCCGCTCGGCGTCATCCTCGGCGTCTTCGTCGTGATCCTCGCGGCGTACTCGCTGGTGCTCGACTTCGACTTCATCCAGCGCGGCGTCAAGAACCGCGCCCCGCGCCGCTACGGCTGGACGGGCGCCTTCGGCGTCATGGCCACGATCATCTGGCTGTACCTCGAGATCCTGCGCATGCTGGCGATCGCGCGCCGCTGAGTCGCACTCGTCGAAAGGCCGTCCTTCGGGGCGGCCTTTCGCGTTTCCGGGGTGCCCCGGAGCTACTCCCACTCGATCGTTCCCGGCGGCTTCGACGTGACGTCGAGCACGACCCGGTTCACGTCCGGCACCTCGTTCGTGATGCGGTTCGAGATCTTCGCGAGCACGTCGTAGGGCAGGCGGGTCCAGTCGGCCGTCATCGCGTCCTCGGACGAGACCGGGCGCAGCACGATCGGATGCCCGTACGTGCGTCCGTCGCCCTGCACGCCGACCGAGCGCACGTCGGCGAGGAGCACGACGGGGCACTGCCAGATCTCGCCGTCGAGTCCCGCCGCGCTCAGCTCGGCGCGGGCGATCGCGTCCGCCTTGCGGAGCAGCTCGAGACGATCACGGGTGACCTCACCCACGATGCGGATGCCAAGGCCTGGCCCCGGAAAGGGCTGGCGCGAGACGATCACCTCGGGCAGGCCGAGCTCGCGGCCGATGGCGCGCACCTCGTCCTTGAACAGGGTGCGCAGCGGCTCGACGAGCTTGAACTGCAGGTCCTCCGGGAGGCCGCCCACATTGTGGTGGCTCTTGATGTTCGCCGTGCCGGTTCCGCCGCCCGACTCCACCACGTCGGGGTAGAGCGTGCCCTGCACGAGGAAGTCGATGGTGCCGCCCTCGGCCGAGGCCTCGAGAACCAGCGCCTCGGCGGCGTTCTCGAACGAGCGGATGAACTCGCGACCGATGATCTTGCGCTTCTGCTCCGGGTCGGTGACACCGGCCAGTGCGTCGAGGAACTGGTCCACCGCGTCGACAGTGACCAATCGCACCCCGGTGGATGCCACGTAGTCCTCCTCGACCTGGCGGCGTTCATCCTGCCGCAGTAGGCCGTGGTCGACGAAGATGCAGACGAGCTGGTCGCCGACCGCCTTGTGCACGATCGCCGCGGCGACAGCCGAGTCGACGCCGCCCGACAGCCCGCAGATCACGCGCGAGGTGCCGACCTGCTCGCGGATGCGGGCGACCTGCTCCTCGATGACGTTCGCGCTGTTCCAATCGGCGGGGATGCCCGCGGCGGTGTGCAGGAAGTTCTCGAGCACGCGCTGCCCGAACTCCGAGTGCTTGACCTCGGGGTGCCACTGCACCCCGTACAGCTTGCGCTCGTCGGACGCGAACGCCGCGACCGGGGTCGACGAGCTCGACGCGAGCACCGTGAATCCCTGCGGCGCCTTCGAGACGGAGTCGCCGTGACTCATCCAGGTGGTCTGCTCCGCGGGCTGGCCGCCGAGCAGGCTGCTGTCGCCGGGCGCGAGCGTCACCGCCGTCGAGCCGTACTCGCGCAGGCCGGTGTTCGACACCTCGCCGCCGAGCTGCTGCGCCATCACCTGGAACCCGTAGCAGATGCCCAGCACCGGGATGCCCAGCTCGAGGATCCCGGGGTCGAGGCTCGGCGAACCGGGCTCGTACACGCTCGAGGGTCCACCGCTCAGTACGATGCCGGCCGGGTTCTTCGCCGCGACCTCCGCCGCCGTGATCGTGTGCGGCACGATCTCGCTGTAGACGCTGGCCTCGCGCACGCGGCGCGCGATCAGCTGGGCGTACTGCGCGCCGAAGTCGACGACCAGTACGGGATTCGCCTCAGTATCGGAGGTCATGCATCCACCTTTTCGAGAGGGGCGATCACGGCGAGCGCCTCACGCGGAACGCGGCGCTCGAGGAAGAAGGAGAGCAGCGGGATGACCCCGCCGAGGGCGATGAAGAGGAACTTGCCGAACGACCAGCGGATCTGGCGCCACAGCACGAAGTCCGAGCCGAGGTACAGCACGTACAGCCAGCCGTGCGCGATGAGGATCGCGGTCGACAGGTTCACGCCGGTGATGAGTTCCTTCGGCGTGAGCGTGAGGAAGCCGAACGGGCCGCCCAGCTCGATGTCGACGCCGAGCCCGTAGCGCAGCACCATCATCAGCACGAGCAGCAGCAGGAACGTTCCCGTGATGATCGAGGAGACCTTGTACACGGCGACGGTTCGTCGGATCCGGGGAACGTCTTCTGGCCGAGGTCCGATGGGCATGCCCTTATTCTACGGGCTCGGTCTGGGGCTCATTCTCGAGCTCCCAGGCGTCGCGCACGAGGCGGTACCAGAGGAAGATCGCGAAGCCGGCGAAGACCACCCACTCGATCGCGTAGAACACGTTGAGCAGGTTCAGACCCACCTCGGTGATCGGCTGGGGCGCATCGATGAGGTCGAGTCCGGCGGGCGCGGAGTCGAGGATGAGGTACCCGCCGTAGGTTCCGTCGGGCACGGTGGTCCACAGGTTGATGAGCTCGGGCACCGCCATGGCGCTACGGATGCCCGCCTCGAAGTCGCTCTCCTGCGGGGACTCCGTGGGGAGGTAGCGGCCCGTCAGTTGCCCGTCGGGGGCGGACTGCTCGAGCGTTGCCACGGCGTCGGCCGCGGCATCCGTGCTCGGTGCCCACCCGAGGGCGACGGCGAGGCTCGCGCCCTCGGCGGTGACGGCGTGGCCGACCACCCAGTAGCCGGCGGACGCGGTGTTGATGCGGTCGGAGAGCACGAGGTAGTCACCCGGCACGAACTCGGCGTCGACGTTCACGATCTGCCCGGTCGCGGAGTCGGGCACCGGGGTCTGCGGCGTGGAGACCTGCTCGAGCGGCACGACCTCCTCGGTCTTCTCGTCGCGCGGAGCGGACGCCTCGAAGCTACGGGCGAGCTGCCACTGGCCGAGGGCCGCGAAGCCGCCGGCGATGGCGAGCGCGAGGACGAGGGCGGCGATCCACCGCGGCCGCCGGGCGACTGCCCACACCGACGGACCGGTTGTCGAAGTGCTCAATATTCGGGGTCCCTCTTGCGCTCGGCCACCGCGTCGGACTGCTGGGCGGCCTGCTCCTCGATGGGGTCCGTCGGGTCTTCGGGATCGGTCGAGCCCGTGGGGTACCGCTCGACGATGTCGTCGGGGATGCTCGATTCGGGGACTTCTTTGCCCGACATCACCGACTCGACCAGAGCGATCTCCTCGGCACTGATCGAGCCCGTGCGCGCCCGCTCGGGCTCGCCCGCCTTGATCTTGGTGCGGAAGAAGAAGCGGCCCATCTTCTCGGAGTTCACCGCGAGGATCGGGCCGACGATCGCCATGGACAGCACGTAGAGGCCGGCGAACGGGGTGAGGCGCGAGTCGAGGCCGGCACCAGTGGCGAGCGTCGCGAGGATCAGCGCGAACTCGCCGCGGTTCTGCAGCATCGCGCTCGCGTTGAGCCCCTCGGCCTGGGTGAGCTTGTTCTGCCAGGCGATGAGCTGCCCGCCGAGCGTGTTGACGACGAGGGTGAGGATGACCGCCACCACGACCGGCCACAGCACGTCGCCGAAGGTGCCGATGTCGAGCGCGAGCCCGAAGTTGAGGAAGAAGAAGGCACCGAACACGTCGCGCAGCGGCAGCGCGAACTGCTCGATGCGCGCCTTGAACCGGGTGGCGCCGAGCACGAGCCCGATGAGGAAGGCCCCGATCGCGTCGGAGACCCCGAGCAGCTCGCCGATGCCGCCGAACGCGACCGCGAGGCCGAAGAACAGGATGGTGAACAGCTCGTCGTCCCTCGTGTTCACGAGCCGCGAGACGACCTTGCCTCCCCAGCGCGCGAGCGCGAACATCACGATGAGGAACGTGAACGAGATGGCCAACTGCAGCACGATGGCCCAGACATCCGTGGAACCACCGAGGACGACGCCGACGATCGCGAGGTAGATGGCGATGAAGACGTCCTCGAGCACCATGATGCCCAGGATCGTCGGCGTCTCGCGGTTGGCCAGTCGGCGCAGCTCGATGAGGAGTTTGGTGATGATCGCGCTCGACGAGGCGGCGGTCATCCCGGCGATGATCAGTGCTTCTCTAGTACCCCAGCCGATCCACATGCCGAGCGCGAATCCCACACCGAGGTTGATCGCAAGGCGCGTGCCGCCGGAGATGAAGAGCTTGCCCGCGTTGCCGTAGAACTCGTCCTGATCGAACTCGAGCCCCAGGCTGAACAGCAGCATGATGAGGCCGAAAACGGCGATGAGTTCGACGTCGGCGGCCTCGAAGTTGATGGGGATGAACGACGTGTGCGGGCTCGCGGCGAGGCCGACCAGCATGTAGATCGGGATCGCCGGGAGCCCGATGAGCTTGCCGGCCCGACCGAGTCCGTAGGCGACGACGAAGAGGATCCCCAGGGTGAGGAGATCTTCGGCCACATGCATTGGCTAGCTGCCGGGGGGTGCGTCGACGGCGGCCTTGGGCTTCATCTCACCTGTGCGGTAGAAGTTGAAGGCCTTCGCGACCTTCTCCGGTGAGCCCGCCACGACGAGGGTGTCACCGGGGAACACGGTGAAGTCGTCCGCCGGCGCGGGGTTGGCCGACTCGCCGCGCACGACGGCGACGACGGTGAGGCCCACGATGCCGCGGCCGGAGAGGTCGCCGAGCTTCTTGCCCGCGATGTGGTCTTCGTAGCCGACCGGGAACCAGTCGATCGAGAGCCCGGGAATGGTCTCGAGGCTCGAGAGCGACTCGGTGATGCGCGTGCCGCCGAGCAGCTCGGCGAGCGTGTGCGCCTCATCCTCGTCGAGGCGGAGGGAGACCTTGCTCTTCTCGGACGCACCTTCGGCGTCGGCGAAGGTGATGAGGTCGCTGTGGCCCGAGCGGTGGGTGATGACGCCGACCTTGCCACCGTCATCGGTGACGAAGGTGTGCAGCACACCCACTCCGGGGAGTTTCACACGTCGCACATCAACCATGTGTCCAGTGTAGGCCGGGCATCCCTGCAGTTCAGGCCTTGCGCCGCAGGCGAACTGGGGTCAGGGCCGTCTTTACCTTGGTCCGCGAGCGCACATTTGTGAAATGACGGATGCACGGGCATCCTTCGGTCGTTTCATGCAGAAAAGCAGGTCAGAAGGATGCCCGTTTCCGTCATTTCGGAAACTGCCAGTGCTGGCGCGCCCGTTTCCGAGGGGGGGTAGTGCCCCCGAACGGGTGCCCCTACGATGGGGGCCATGACCCTCGGTAACCCGACGAGCGTCGCATCCACCCGCAGCCTCCGTTACGGCGCCCTCGTGATCATCACGAACGCCCTCCTCGGCGCGGCGTCGATCGCCGTTCTCCTGCTCATCTCCGACGCCGCCCGCATGACCCAGACCGCGGTCGTGCTCGACGGGGTGAAGTTCCTCGTGGTCGGGGCGCTCTCCGCCGCCGCGATCCGCTCCGGCGTGCTCGGGCTGCGCGAGACCGCCGACGGCAGCCTCCGCCGCCGCGGCTTCGCGATCGCCGGCATCGTGATCGGCGGGCTGTTCGGGGCCCTGACCGCCGCGTCGTTCGTCGCGACCACGGTGCTCAACCTGATCTGAGGCCCCGCGCCCCCTATCGCCGGGGCCGGCACTTTTTTCGCGAAATGACGGACTCACGGGCATCCTTCGGCCGTTTCATGCGGAAAAGCAGGTCAGAAGGATGCTCGTTTCCGTCATTTCGCGAAAAGCGGAGCCGTTAACTGACTCACCCCTCTCGCCCGCAGGGGCAGTCGAGAGGGGTGAGTGTCAGCGTGCTTAGTTATGCCGCGTGTGCGCGGCGTCCTCGCTGGGCGCCGTTGCGGGTGTGGCGGCGCTTCGCGATGACGATCATGGCGGCACCCAGCAGGGCCAGGGCCGCAGCTGCGCTGGCCGGGGCCACGGGGAGCTCGGTACCGGTTGCGGCCAGGGTCGGAACGAAGGTGTACGTGACACCGTTCCAGGTGAGGCTGCTCACGACCGACGGGGTCGAGGAGTTCGCCAGGACACCGAAGGCGAGAACCCGGAGGCTGCCGCCCTGCGCGTTGAGCGCGTCGATGAGGTCACCGAGGCGCACGGCGGTGTTGGCCGCGATGGCCGCAGTGGTTGCGGTCGCGGGGATGGCCTTGCTGCTCTCCCAGCCGTCGTACACGTCGGCGATGGTGTCGCCGGCCGGGAGGCCAGCGCTACGCAGGGTCGCGAAGGTGGAGCCGGGGCCGTAGAACACGGGGACCTGCAGGAACGCCTCGCCGGAGACGACGCTGATGCCGAACGAGTTCAGCAGTGTGTAGACGTCACCGGTGAACGGGGTGGTCAGGCCGTTGATGATCTGCGAGTTCGCGCCGATTCCGAGGCGAAGGCCGTTGGACTGCACAGCGAACGCGGGGGTGGCGTTCACGTAGCCCTCGTGCCAACCCGGGTAGGTCGCCTCGTTCTGGCGGATCTCGGAGGAGCCGACCTTCACGGTCGAGGTCGGGGCGATGTAGCCGGCGCCGCCGAAGTAGTACGTGTCTCCGCCCCAGATGATGTCTCCGATGACGGCCTGCGTGGCCGCGGCAACGGCGTAGACGCCGAAGCCGGAGTAGCGCACCGCACCCGGGTAGGTCAGCTCGAGCGACGCGAGCATCGTGCCGATCGCGGTGGGCGTGCCCGCGACGATCGTGGTGCCGGTGATGGTCTTCGTCGAGATGAAGAGGTCGGTCAGGGCCGGCGGGGTGTCGTCGAACGGGTCCACCGAGTAGAAGGTGCCCCACTGGCCGGCGGCGGGCGCCGCCGCGACGGAGAACGGAACTTCGAGGAGGACGGGTGCGCCGTACGATCCGGCGCTGGACGACGTGATGAGGGCGCCGAGAGCGGTGCCGGTGGTGGGGAGACCGGGGGTGCCTGCGGCGACGAGGCCGTTCAGCACGTAGGAGTCGGCTGCGCCGCCGAGTCGGAGGCCATCCCAGTGGAGCGTTCCGGGGTTGCCCGCGAGCTGGTTGTGCCAGCCGAGGTAGGCGGAGTCGTCCGGCGCAATGGCCGTGACGGAGATGTCGGCGGCGTAGGCGGGGGTCGCGACGAGCACGCCCGCCGCAACTACGGCGAGGGCGGCAATGCCACTCGCAATACGGGTACCAGCTCGGGAGTTCATGGGCTGCTCTTTCGCGTTGGGGCTTCCCTCAAGATGAGAGATCTTCGCCACCCTACTGCGAATTAATGATTCAAACTCAAAAAGTTACTGATCTGAACTCATTTATTTTCCTGTCGTTCCTCCGGGGCGCGTCGAGTATGCCCGGCTAGTTTTCGCGAAATGACGGACGCACGGGCATCCTTCGGCCGTTTCATACGGAAAAGCAGGTCAGAAGGATGCCCGTTTCCGTCATTTCGCAAAACCAGCGGGCTGAACGCGGCGTTGTCCCGGGCGTCGGCCGAACTCGTCAGCTCGTGGCGACGATGTCCGGTGCCTCGAGGCGGATGCGGTCTGCGGAGGCGTCGTCCGGCTGCTGCTGGCTCTCCAGCTCGGCGGCCACGCGCTGCAGGTAGCGGTCGACCTCGATCTGCGTGCGCTCCGGGCTCCAGCCGAGAACGCCGGCCATGAGCTCGGCGGCGACGGGAGCGGCGGAGACCCCGCGGTCCCACGCCTCGATCGAGATGCGCGTGCGGCGGGCGAGCACGTCCTCGAGGTGGATGGCTCCCTCGTGGGTGGCCGCGTAGACGACCTCGGCCGCGATGTAGTCGTCGGCTCCCGGCAGCGGCTCCTGCAACTCGGGGCGCTCGCGGATCAGGTCGAGCAGTTCATCCGTGAGAACGCCGTAGCGGTTGAGGAGGTGCTCGATGCGCACCTTGTGCACGCCGAACGCCCGCGCGATCTTGCCGCGCTTGTTCCACGCGGCGTGGTACCCCTCGGCGCCGAGGAGCGCGATGTCCTCCGTGATGCTCTTCGAGATCTTGCCGTCGAGGGCGGCGACCGCCTCGTCGATGGCGTCCTGCGCCATGATCCGGTACGTCGTCCACTTGCCGCCGGCCACCACCACGAGCCCGGGGACCGAGTGCGCGACGATGTGCTCGCGGCTGAGCTTCGAGGTCTGCTCCGACTCGCCCGCGAGCAGGGGACGAAGTCCGGCGAAGACACCCTCGACGTCGTCGCGGGTGAGCTTCACGGCGAGCACCTTGTTCACGTGCTCGAGGATGTAGTCGATGTCCGCCGCGGTCGCCGCCGGGTGGGCCTTGTCGAGGTTCCAGTCGGTGTCCGTCGTGCCGATGAGCCAGTGCCTCCCCCACGGGATGACGAACAGCACGCTCTTCTCGGTGCGCAGGAGCAGCCCGAGCTTGGAGTGGATGCGGTCGCGCGGCACCACGAGGTGCACGCCCTTGGACGCGCGCACCTTGAACTGGCCGCGTTCGCCGACCATCGACTGGGTGTCATCCGTCCACACCCCCGTCGCGTTGACGACCTGGCGCGCACGGATCTCGAACTTCTCGCCCGTCTCCAGGTCGTGGGCGTTCACCCCGACGACGCGCTGGCCGACCTTGATGAAGCCCTCGACACGAACCCGGCTGGCGACATGAGCACCGTAGAAGGATGCCGTGCGCGCAAGGTTGGCAACGTAGCGGGCGTCGTCGACCTGGGCGTCGTAGTAGGTGAGCCCCCCGACGAAGGAGTTCGGGTTGAGGCTCGGCATCGCGCGGAGCATCTGGCGCTTCGTGAGGTGGCGGTGGTGCGGAACCCCGGGAGGCCGACCGCCGGTATAACTGAAGATGTCGTAGAGAAGCATTCCCGCACCGACATACAAGCGCTCGATCACGGGCTTGGTCAGCGGGTAGAGGAACCGCACGGGCTTCACGAGGTGCGGCGCGATGCGCTGTAGCAGCAGTCCCCGCTCGATGAGCGCCTCGCGCACGAGACGGAAGTCAAGCTGCTCGAGGTAGCGGATTCCGCCGTGCACGAGCTTCGACGACCGGCTGCTCGTGCCGCTGGCCCAGTCGCGCGCCTCGACCATGCCGACGCGCAGGCCGCGGGTCGTGGCATCCAGCGCCGAGCCGGTACCCACGATGCCGCCGCCCACGACGAGGATGTCCAGTTCCTTCGTCTTGAGCACGTCGATAGCTGCGGCGCGCTCCTCCGGTCCCAGCTTCGAGGAACGGGTGACGGATTCGAGCTTCGCCATAACGGCTCCTAGCCTGCGTTGTACGGCGCGACGACTACCTCGACGCGCTGGAATTCCTTGAGGTCCGAGTATCCGGTGGTGGCCATCGACCGGCGCAGCGCACCGATGAGGTTCACGCGGCCGTCGGCCACGGTCGACGGTCCGTAGAGGATCTCCTTGAGCGGGGCCAACGACCCCACCTCGACGCGGTTGCCCCGCGGCAGCTCTGAGTGGTGGGCCTCGGCGCCCCAGTGCCACCCGCCGCCGGGGGCATCCGTGGCTCGTGCCAGCGTGCTGCCGAGCATGACCGCGTCGGCACCGACCGAGATCGCCTTGACGATGTCGCCGCTGGTGCCGAGGCCGCCGTCGGCGATGACGTGCACGTAGCGCCCGCCCGACTCGTCCATGTAGTCGCGTCGAGCGCCGGCGACATCCGCGACTGCGGTGGCCATGGGCGCATGGATGCCCAGGCTCGCGCGCGTCGTCGATGCGGCACCCCCGCCGAAACCGACGAGAACGCCGGCCGCACCCGTGCGCATGAGGTGGAGCGCCGCCGTGTAGGTGGCCGCGCCGCCCACGATCACGGGCACGTCGAGCTCGTAGATGAACTTCTTGAGGTTGAGGGGCTCGACGGTCTTCGAGACGTGCTCGGCGCTGACCGTCGTGCCACGGATGACGAAGAGGTCGACGCCCGCGTCGACGACCGTCTGGTAGTGCTCCTGCGTGCGCTGGGGACTGAGTGCGCCGGCGACCGGGACACCCGCCGAGCGGATCTCGGCGAGGCGCGCCTTGATCAGCTCGGGCTGGATGGGCGCGGCGTAGATCTCCTGCATGCGCTTCGTCGCTGCGCCGACCGGAAGGTCGCGGATCTCCTGAAGGATCGGCTCGGGGTCTTCGTAGCGCGTCCAGACGCCCTCGAGGTCGAGCACGCCGAGCCCGCCGAGCTGGCCGATGGCGATCGCGGTGGTGGGGCTCACGACCGAGTCCATCGGGGCGGCGAGCACCGGGATGTCGAAGGTGTACGCGTCGATCGTCCAGCTCACCGACACGTCCTGGGGGTCGCGGGTGCGCCTGCTCGGGACGATCGCGATGTCGTCGAAGGCGTACACGCGGCGGGCACGCTTGGCGCGGCCGATCTCGATGTCACTCACTCCTCAAGCTTACCGGCGGGGCGGACCCCACCCTGGTGCTCGTTTGTCCGGCTCACGACCCCGTCGGTGTTCACTTCTCCGGAGAAACCGGGCCCCAACCACAGTGGTTACGGCTTTTCGCGGCGTGGCGGCCGAAAACTCCGGAGAAGTGAACATCAGGGGTGGGGCGGGGATGCCGGGGTGCTGTTAAACGGGGATGCCGGCGCCCGGGGTTACCCGAGCGCCGGCATCCTCGTCGTTGTTACAGCGCGGCGGCCGTCTTCAGCAGCGGGACCAGCTGCTCGAGCACGAGCGGGATGCTCAGCACACTCGCGGCGCTGTAGGCACCGGAGAGCTCGCTGCTCGGGTCGATGACGATTCCGCGACCGGCCTTGACGGCGGGAAGGCTCGCGATCAGCGGGTCGGCGTCGACCTCGGCCTGGGTGAAGCCGATCGGCAGCACGAGGACGACGTCGGCGTCGAGCAGGCCGACCTGCTCCACGGAGGCGTTGGCGAAGAAGCCGGCGGACTCGAGGTCGGCGACGCCGGGAGCCTGGGTGAAGCCGAGCTCGGCGAGGAGGTCGAAGCGACCGTCGCCCGGGAGGTAGGCGCCGTAGGCGTCACCGAACTTCGTGGCGGCGGTGATGGTCTTGCCCGCGAACTCGGGGTTGTCCGACGCGGCGGCGGCGATCTGCGTGCGCACTTCCTCGGCGAGGTTGGCGCCCGCGTCACCCTGGCCGAGGGCCTGTGAGATGACGTCGACCTGCACGTCCCACGCGGTGGCGTAGGCGTCGGTGCCCTCGGGGGCGTACACGGTGGGGGCGATCTCGGTGAGGCGCTCCCACTCCTGCTCGTCGTTGCCGCTGCGCACGTTGAGGATCACATCGGGGTCGAGCAGCTCGATCTGCTCGTAGTTGAGCGACTCGTCGCCGCGCTCGATGATCTCGGGGGCTTCGTCGAAAAGGTCGGCGGCCCACGGGCCGACACCGTTGTTCTCGGCGCCGAAGCCCTGCCAGTCGAAGACCGCGACCGGCTGCACGCCGAGCGCGAGGGACATCTCGGCGTCGGACCAGCCGAGCGCGACGACGCGGAGCTCGCCCTCGGGCTGGGGGATCTCGATCTCGCCGAACATCGTGTCAACGGTGGCGAGGAGGTCGGCGTCACCTGTGGAGGTGTCGGTGGTCGCGGGAGCGGAGCAGGCCGCCAGCGCTGCGAGGGTGAGCGTGGCCGTGGCCAGCGCTACCGGAACGCGCAGGTATGAACGCATGAAGATGGGTGTCTCTCTCGTGCTGTGGAGGGAGAGGCGGCTGCCCCTGAAGGGTAGCCTAACCTAACTCAGCGCTGATGGGTTCTCATCTTCGGGACCACCAGCGGGGTGTGCGACTCAGGGTCGTCGATGATGCGGCAGGCGACGCCGAACACGTCGTCGACGAGCTCAGCGGTGAGGATGTCGGCGGGCGCGCCCTCGGCCACGATGCGGCCGGCCTTCATCACGACGAGGTGGCTCGCGTACCGGGCCGCCTGGTTGAGGTCGTGCAGAACGGCGACGAGGGTGCGCCCGCCCGCCGCCCGCAGGGCAGCGAACAGGTCGAGCAGCTCGAGTTGGTGGTTGATGTCGAGGTACGTGGTCGGCTCGTCCAGCAGGAGGAGGGGAGTCTCCTGCGCGAGGGCCATCGCGACCCAGACCCGCTGACGCTGACCACCGGAGAGCTCGTCGAACGATCGCTGCGCGAGTTCGAGCACGCTCGTCTCGGTCATGGCTGCGACGATGGCCGCCTCGTCCGCCGCGGACCACTGGCGCAGCAACCCCTGATGCGGGAACCGACCGCGCGACACGAGGTCGACGACGGTGATGCCGTCGGGGGCGATGCTCGTCTGCGGCAGAAGCCCGAGTCGGCGGGCGACCTCCTTCGAGCGGTACTCGGCGATCTCACGACCGTCAAGGATGACCGCGCCGTCGCTTGCGGGCAGCAACCTCGCCAGCGACCGCAGCAGGGTGGACTTGCCGCACGCGTTCGGACCGATGATCACCGTGAACGAATCGCGCGGCACCTCGAGCGTGAGGCCCTCGATGATGGTGCGGTCGTCGTAGCCGACGGTCACGCCGCTCGCGATAAGGGGGGAGGTCATGTCAGCCTCTTTCGGGCTTGGAGGGCGAGCAGCCCGAGCAGGTACACGCCGCCGAGGCTCAGGGTGACGAGGCCGACGGGCAGCTGGCCGGGTGCGATGACCCGCTGGGCGATCACGTCGGACCCGAGCACGAGCAATCCGCCCACCGCCGCGGACGGAACGAGCGAGACCCCGGCCGAACCCGCCAACCAGCGGGCGATCTGCGGAGCGGCCAGCGCGACGAACGAGATGGGCCCGACCGCCGCGGTGACGATGGCGGTGAGACAGACGCCGAGCACCACGAAGATCAGCCGCGTGCCCTCCGCGCGGACGCCGAGGGCGCGCGCGGCGTCGTCGCCAAGCTCGAGCACGTGCAGGTTGCGGGAGAACACGGCGAGTAGCGGGATGATCACGGCGAGCGCGATCGCCACCGGCAGCACACTCGGCCAGCGGACCTCGTTGAACGAGCCGGCGGTCCAGCTGGCCGCACCGAAGGCGAGCTCGACCTTGGACGACAGGATGAGCCAGGTGTTGACGGCCTGCAGCACGGCGGTGACAGCAATACCGATCACGATGAGGCGCTGCCCCTGCACTCCCCCGCGCCAGGCGAACACGTAGATGATCGCCGCAGTCACGAGACCGCCGACGAGTGCTCCGACGGCGGTGCCCACGTAGTTGGCGCCGAGCACGAGGATCGTGATGAGCGCGCCCGTGTAGGCGCCCGTGTTGAACCCGATGATGTCGGGGCTGCCGAGCGGGTTTCGCGTGATCGACTGGAACACGGCACCGCTCAGGGCGAGGGCCATTCCGGCGATGACGGTCAGCACGATGCGCGGCAGCCGCCACTCGAGCACGATGCGGCGAACCCCATCGGCATCGGGGTCGCCGGTGAACGACGCCACGATCTGGTCGAGCGAGATCGGATAGGTACCGAGCGTGAGGGCGAGCGCCCCGACGAGTAACACGGCGACCGCGACGACGATCGTGACCAGCGCAGCACGGGCATCCCAGCGCAGTGTGGCCCGGCCGACGCGCAGAACGCGGCTGCGGCGGGGCAGCAGCGCGGTCACAGGTCGGCCACCCGTCTGCGGCGCATGAGCACGATGAGAAGGGGAGCGCCGATGAACGCGGTGACCACACCCACGGGCATCTCGCTCGAGACGATGACTCGGCCGAGCACGTCTGCGAACAGCATGATCGTGGGCGGGATCGTGAGCATGAGGGGGAGGATCCAGCGCTGGTCGGGGCCGACGATCGCGCGCGCGACGTACGGCGCCATCAGCCCGAGGAACCCGATCGGCCCGGCTGCCGCGGTAGCCGCGCCGCAGAGCAGGGTGACGGCGACGATGCTCAGCACCCGGGTGGACGCTACGCGCGCGCCGAGCGCGATCGCCACGTCGTCGCCGAGCGCGACGGCATTGAGCGCGCGGGGCAGTGCGAGCGCCACGAGGATGCCGACCACGATGAAGGGCAGCACGCCCGCGACGATGTCGTCGGTGCGGGACTGCAGCGAACCCGACTGCCAGTACCGGATGCGGTCGAAGATGTCGGCGTTGGTGAGGGTGAAGGCGTACGCGACCCCGTTGAGAACAGCTGTCAGGGCGACACCGGTGAGGACGAGCCGCACCGGGGTCGCTCCCCCACGGCCGCGTGACCCGACCAGGTAGACGATCGCGGCCGCTACCGCCGCCCCGAGGAACGACCACCAGACGAAGTTGCGGATGTCGGCGTTCCCCGTGATCGCGATCGAGATCACGACGGCGAGGAACGCCCCGGAGTTGACGCCGAGGAGGCCCGGTTCGGCGAGCGGGTTGCGGGTGAGCGCCTGCATGATCGCGCCCGCGAGGCCGAGGGCGATACCGACGAGGACGGCGAGGATGGTGCGCGGCACCCGGTAGTCGTTGATGAGCAGCGCGGTGGTGTCAGTCCCGCCCTGGGTGAGAGCACGCCAGACCTCGGAGAGCGGGATGTCGCCGGACCCGATCGCGAGGCTCGCGATGATCCCCAGCACGAGCGGGATCACCGAGAGTGCGACGAGGATTCCCCGCGTTCGCGTCGTGCGGGCGAGCCCCGATGCCGCCGGTCGCCCCGGCGTTACCCGAGTGCTGTCGAGGGTTCCGCTCACCTGCCGAGTATGGCATGCCTTACCTAAGTCAGAAGCTGGAGACAGTTGAGCTCACCACCGTCACGAGGAGTGGGAGGACGCCCACCGCGAGGAACGCCGGGAGCACGCACAGGCCCAGCGGGAGCATGAGCCGCACCGAGAGCGAGGCGGCACGCTCCTGCGCTCGGGCCCGCGCCGACGCCCGGAGTTCGTGCGCCTCGCTGTGCAGTAGTTCGGCGGCGGGCACCCCCGCTCGGCGCGAGAGTTCGAGCACCGAATCCACCTGCCCTCGCTCGGCGGCGACTCCGAACCTGGCGAGCGCGCCGTCGACGATCTCCCGCGCGCGATCGAGCGACGTACCTCCCGACATGGCGATCGCCATCAACTCGCACGCGAGGCCGGGGGTCGCGCTGGTCGGGCGGGCCGCGCGCACGAGCCGGGCGTTCCAGCGGGACGCGAGCAGCATGAGCCCACCGCCCACGGTCAGGCACCCCCAGCCGACGGGCGTGCCGAAGAGGGTCGCGAGGGTGTTGAACCCGAGCGCCAGGCCGAACAGGATCCCGACCGCCGGGAGGGCCATCACCAGCCGAGCCGTCGCGACCGGTCCGGCGAGCGCGACGCGCGCGTCGCGCTGGGTCTCGCCCAGCTCCCGGAGCGACGCGGCGTACCCGCGCAGGGCCGGGGCGAGCGGCGAGCCGGACTCCGTCGCCACCGACCACGCCGCCGCGAGACCCCGCCACGCATCCCGCTGCAGACCGGGGGCGCCCTGCTCCTCTATATACGCGCCCTCCGCCACCCGTCGCGCGGCCTCCGAGTCGACCGCGACGTGCTCCCACGCGGAGGGCGGCGCCACCCCCGCCGCGAGCAGCACCGCGAGGCGCTGGGTGACCGTTGCCACCTCGGTGAGCTCGAGTGTCACGCCGCCCTCACCGCCAGCCGGTCTTGCGCGTCGAGCTCGAACGATCCGAGTTGCGCGAGCCTGCGCATCCCACCGCGCCGTTCGAGGTGAAGCACGGCGCCGATCGCGCTCACGGCCTGCCGTGCGACCGCCGTCGGTCCGAGCCCGGCGAGCGCGCCCAACGCCTCGAGCCGCGCCGGCACATCGCCGAGGGAGTTGGCGTGCAGCGTGCCGGCTCCCCCGTCGTGCCCGGTGTTGAGCGCGCCGAGGAGTTCCCGAATCTCCTCGCCGCGGCACTCCCCCAGCACGAGCCGATCGGGACGCATCCGCAGCGCCTCCCGCAGCAGCCGCGCCAGGCCGACGCCGCCGGCACCCTCGAGGTTGGGCTGCCGCGCCTCGAGCGATACGAAGTGCGGATGCTGGACTCGGAGCTCAGCGACATCCTCGATCGCGACGATCCGCTCCCCCTCGTCGGCCTCCGACAGCAGGGCGGCGAGCAGGGTCGTCTTGCCGCTGCCCGCCGCGCCGGTCACGAGCAGGTTCGCCCGCGCCGCGACGAGGGCGACCACGGGCCCGACCGGCACCACGTCGAAGAAGCCCAGCCCGTCGAGCTGCGCGACCGTGAACGGCGTGCGGTTCGGCACTCGTATAGAGAGGAGCGTGCCCCGCGGGGAGATCGGAGGCAGCACCGCGTGCACCCTGATGCCGTCGAGCAGCCGCGCGTCCACGGCCGGGCTCGCCTCATCCAGGTGCCGGCCGCCGAGAGCGACGAGCTGCACGGCGAGCTGCCGCACCGCCGCCTCGTCGAGCGACTCCGCGGGCATCCTTTCTGGGCCGTCGCCGCGGTCGACCCAGAGGTCGTGGGCGCCGTTGACGAACACGTCCGTCACCGCGGGGTCGGCGAGGTACCGGGCGAGCGCCCCGAACTCGGGATGCACGGCCCTCGCGCCGGATGACCTCTCACGTCGGGCGACGAAGGCTGGGGCATCCATGTATCGAGGCTACGAATCGGCCCCGCCGCGCACGCTCGCTCACCCGGAACCGGTACACAACCGTCGACGGCTGCCGCCCGTGGAGGGAGGGGCAGCCGCAGGCCCGACCTGATCGCTTCTCCGGAGAAACCGGCCCGAAACCACACCCGTTGCACGGCAACTCGGCGTGGCGCCGAAGAACTCCGGAGAAGCGGAAAGAGAAGCGGAAACGCGGGCGGGAGCGGGGCACGCGACACACCCCGTTAAACGAAGAGGGGCGGCGCCTATTGGGGGGAACAGGCGCCGCCACAGCCGTGCGGGATTGGGGGGAATCACGAGCACGGCCAGCCGGATTCGCATCCGACGGGATTCAGTGTAGCGCGCGGTGCCGTGGAGTCAATGGGAGGTTCTAGGATCGGAGGAGTTCACCTGTAAGTACAGTTCGCGGTTCCTGGCAGCCCGCGAGATCGACGAGGATCTGATGTCCACCAATTCGATTGACAGCCTGCTCCACGAGACCCGACGCTTCCCGCCGACGCCCGAATTCACGGCGAGCGCGATCGCGACCGCGGAGCTCTACGACGAGGCCAAGGATGACCGTGTCGGCTTCTGGGCAGACCAGGCTCGCGAGCTGCTGCACTGGCACAAGCCGTTCACCGAGACGCTCGACTGGTCGAACGCCCCGTTCGCGAAGTGGTTCGCCGACGGCGAGCTCAACGTCGCGTACAACTGCCTCGACCGGCACGTCGAGGCGGGCAACGGCGACCGGGTCGCGATCCACTGGGAGGGCGAGCCCGGCGACAGCCGCAGCATCACCTACGCCGAGTTGACGGCCGAGGTGAAGCGCGTCGCCAACGTGCTCGAGGGTCTGGGCATCCAGCAGGGCGATCGAGTCGCCATCTACATGCCGGTCGTTCCGGAGGCGGTCGTCGCGATGCTCGCCGTCGCGCGCATCGGCGCCGCGCACTCGGTCGTGTTCGGCGGCTTCAGCAGCGAGAGCCTGCGCAGCCGCATCGACGACGCGAGTGCGAAGCTCGTGATCACGGCCGACGGCGGCTGGCGCAAGGGCAAGGTCTTCCCCCTCAAGGCGGCGGTCGACGGCGCGATCTCCGATGGCACGTCGACGGTCGAGCACGTGCTGGTGCTGAAGCGCGGCGACAACGAGGTCGAATGGATGCCCGGGCGCGACCTCTGGTGGCACGAGGAAGTCGCCGCCGCTGAGGCAGAGCACGAGGCGAAGGGCTTCGAGGCGGAGAACCCGCTCTTCATCCTCTACACCTCGGGCACCACCGGCAAGCCGAAGGGCATCCTGCACACGAGCGGCGGGTACCTCACCCACGTCGCCTCGACGCACCGCCACGTGTTCGACCTGCACCCCGAGACTGACGTCTACTGGTGCACCGCCGACGTCGGCTGGATCACCGGTCACAGCTACGTGATCTACGGACCGCTCGCGAACGGCGCCACCCAGGTGATGTACGAGGGGACGCCCGACACTCCGCACCCCGGACGGTGGTGGGAGCTCATCGAGAAGTACAAGGTGTCGATCTTCTACACCGCGCCGACGGCCATCCGTTCGTTCATGAAGACCGGGCGGCAGATCCCGGACGGTTTCGACCTCTCGAGCATCCGTCTGCTGGGCTCGGTGGGCGAGCCCATCAACCCCGAGGCGTGGATCTGGTACCGCGACGTGATCGGCGGGGGCAGCGCGCCCATCGTCGACACCTGGTGGCAGACCGAGACCGGCGGCATCATGATCTCGGCGCTCCCGGGCGTCACCACCCTCAAGCCCGGCAGTGCGCAGGTGCCGCAGCCCGGCATCAAGATCGACATCCTCGGCGAGGACGGCACGCGGGTCGACCCGCCCCACGGCGGACTGCTCGTCGTGTCGGAGCCGTGGCCGGGCATGCTGCGCGGCATCTGGGGCGACCCGGAGCGGTTCGTCGAGACCTACTGGTCGCGGTTCAGCTCGGGCGACACGTGGAAGTACTTCGCCGGCGACGGCGCCCACGTCGACTCGGACGGCGACATCGTGCTGCTCGGCCGCGTCGACGACGTGATGAACGTGTCGGGGCACCGGCTCTCCACACAGGAGATCGAGTCGGCACTCGTGTCCCACCCGATCGTCGCGGAGGCCGCTGTCGTGGGTGCGGCCGATGAGGCCACCGGCCAGGCCGTCGTTGCGTTCGTCATCCTTCGTTCGGATCAGGAGAAGGCGCAGACCGTCGAGGAGGCGTCGACCCTGCTGCGGGCCCACGTCACGGCGCAGATCGGCGCCATCGCGCGGCCGCGGCAGGTGTTCGTGGTCGCCGAGCTGCCGAAGACGCGCTCGGGCAAGATCATGCGGCGGCTGCTGCAGGACGTGGCGGAGGGCCGCGAACTCGGCGACACCACCACGCTCACCGACACCTCCGTGATGCAGATCATCACGGACCGGCTGAAGTAGGGGTCAGAGCCGCTCGCGCAGCAACCGCTCGGCGGTCTCGATGTCGCTGAACGGCACGCGCTGGTCGCCGATGATCTGGTACGGCTCGTGCCCCTTGCCCTGCAGGAGCACGACGTCGTCGGGGCCGGCGTGGTCGATGGCGTAGGCGATCGCGGTGGCGCGGTCGCGGATCTCGACGACGGCCGACGGCGAGGCGAACCCCGCGCGGATGTCGTCCAGGATCTTGTCGCCGTCCTCGAAGTGCACGTCGTCGTCGGTCACGATGATGAGGTCGGAACCCTCCTCGACGATGCGCGCCATCTCGGGCCGCTTGCCCGGGTCGCGGTCGCCGGTGGCGCCGAACACCGTGACGATGCGCGCGTGCCCCGACTCGCGCAGCGCCGTGACGGCCTGGCGCACCGCATCCGGGGTGTGTCCGGCGTCGACGACGACGAGCGGCAGCAGCGGTGACGGCTGGATGCGCGTCATCCTCCCGAACACGGGCTGCAGCGGCCCGAGCAGCGAGGCAATCACCCCGGGGGCAACGCCCTGCGACCACAGCACGCCCGCGCACGCGAGCAGGTTGTCGACGTTGAAGCGCCCGATGAGGGTCGACGACACCGGGTGCCGCGACCCCTCGATCACGAGGTCGAACGAGACGCCCTGCGTGGTGAGCTGCACGTTCTCGCCGAGCACCACCGCAGCCGAATGCCCGCGTGAGCTGACCCCGATCGGCCGAATAGCGGGAGGCAGCGCAACGAAGTGCGACAGCCCGAACGCGTCGTCCACGTTCACCACCGCGGTCGTCACGCCCGGCAGGTCGAAGATGCGCCCCTTCTGGCGCGCGTACTCCTCCATGGTGCCGTGGTAGTCGAGGTGGTCGCGGGTCAGGTTGGTGAACACGACGGTGTCGAACCGCACGGATGCCACGCGCTCCTGCTCGAGGGCGTGCGAGCTCACTTCCATGGCCACCCGCTGAACGCCGCGCGCCACGAAGTCGGCGAGGTACTGGTGCACCGTCGTGACCTGGGGCGTGGTCATCCCCATGTTGATGCGCGGTTCGCCCGTGATGCCGGCCCCCAGCGTGCCGATGGTCGCGCTCGGGATGCCCAGCGCCGCCCACGCCGCCGTGAGGAAGAATGAGGTCGACGTCTTGCCGTTGGTGCCGGTGATGCCGACCATCGTCAACGACTGCGACGGATGCCCGGTGAAGTCGTCCGCCATGGCCCCGAGTACTGACGCCAGGCCCGATAGACGGTAGACGTCGTACGGCATCTGCTGCCCCGCCACGGCTGCGGCGTCCACGAGGACCGCCGCTGCCCCGCGCGCGAACGCATCGTTCACGAACGGCAGGGCCGGGGCCCCCGGTCGCCCGAGCGCCACGAAGATGTCGCCCTTCTGCAGATCACGGGTGTCTTGAACGAGCCGACGGCCGCGGATGGTGATGCCGTCCAGGGCCGGGTCGTACCGGCCGAGGTCGAGGTCGTGCACTACTGCGCTGGCGCCGGACGTGCCGTCCGACCAGACTTCGGTCACGCGAAGCTCACGCGAACTCGAACACGAATTCGATCTCGACGGGGGCGTCGAGCGGGAGCACGGTGAGGCCGACGGCGCTGCGGGCATGAGCACCGGCATCCCCGAAAATCTCGCCGAGGAGCTCGGACGCGCCGTTGATCACGCCGGGCTGGCCGGTGAACGAGGGGTCGGAGGCGACGAAGCCGACGACCTTCACGACGCGGGTGATGCGGTCGAGCGAGCCGATGACGCCGTGCGCCGCGGCAAGGCCGTTGAGCACGCAGATGCGCGCCATCTGCTTGGCCGTCTCGGGGTCGACCTCGGCACCGACCTTGCCGGTGGCGGACAGCGCGCCGTCGACGAAGGGCAGCTGGCCGGAGGTGAAGACGAGGTTGCCGGTGACGACGGCGGGAACGTACGCGGCGACCGGCTTGGCGATCGGCGGAATGCTGATGCCCAGCTCGGCCAGGCGCTCATCGAGTTTCGACATCAGGACTCCTTCTTCTCGCGCTTGAGGTACGCGACGAGGCCGCCCTCGGGGCCGGTCACGACCTGCACGAGCTCCCAGCCCTCCGAACCCCAGTTGTTGAGGATCGCGGCGGTGTTGTGGATCATGAGCGGGGTGGTGAGGTACTCCCACTGGGTCATTTGTCGGCGTCCATTCAGGTTGTCTCACGGGATCATCCCGTACCCTGATTCTATGTCTGCCCAAAAATCCCCGCGTCGAGGTGTGTTCTCCGCGGCAGTCGGCCTCCTAGGTTTTAGCGCCCTGTCCGGACTCCTCGTCACGGTGATGGTGGCACCCGCCCTCGCCGTCACCGGCATCACCGCCTCCAGCACCATCGGAGTCTTCGACAG
>Ga0247740_1000370_pt1 | contig 22755 bp, 23 predicted proteins | sample UWRJL148409B2_FD_180942 | JGI IMG/M metagenome (GOLD analysis project Ga0247740, IMG submission 180942) | Plant litter microbial communities from Arlington Agricultural Research Station in Wisconsin, United States - UWRJ-L148-409B-2 | ecosystem: Environmental > Terrestrial > Plant litter >...
ATGCCATAAGACCATTTGTAAATACAAAATTTGCTGGAAAGGGCTGCTTTTGTGCATTACTTTTAAAGCACAACAAAGCAACAGTAATCAGAAGTAGGTTTTTCATAATTATTGTTATTTGATTTAGGGACTATAAAAGTAAGTTTTTTTATATAAAACAAAAACCCCAAACTACAATTGTAATTTGGGGTTTATAATAAGGGGTTAAATTCTTATTTAATTTCTTCTTCTTCTTTTTTAACAGAAGGTGCAGGTGGAGTTTGATCGTCTTTAGCAGCGTTCTTAAATTCCTTAATTCCGCTTCCTAAACCTTTCATTAATTCCGGAATTTTTTTACCTCCAAAAAGTAATATAACGATACCTACTATTACGAGGATTTCTGTAAGACCTAATCTTCCCATGGTTTGTATATTTAATGCCTAAGCAAATTGTTTTCTAATTGAACCGCAAATGTATATAGAATATACGAAGAACAACAAGATTTGGATTAAAATATTTGTTTCTGATAGCGTTAAATATTTTATAAATTACTGTAATAACGGTATTCGATAGTTTCTGTCAGGCATCAACAACGCGATTAATTATTATATTTGCTCGTATAAATAACCATAATGACTAAGAAAAAATTCAATTTCAGAAAAAATTTATTCATCAAAAACCGATTGGTAATTTTGAATGAAGATACTTTCGAAGAAATTTTTTCATTCAAACTAAACTTAATGAATGTTTTTGTAACGTTCATGTTAGGAGGAATATTTTTAATTTTAATTACTACTTTTATCATTGCTTTTACGCCTTTGCGCGAATTAATTCCCGGATATTCTTCGACTGAATTAAAAAAGAATGCGACTGAACTGGCGATCAAATCAGATTCGTTAGAAACCGCTTTAAAGAAAAATGAAGCCTATATAAAAGGAATTCAGAAAGTTTTGAAAGGCGAATTAGAATATGCAAAATTCAATAAAGATTCGATTTTAGCAGATGCTGATGAACCTTCACAAGTAAATATGAAAGCTTCTGAAGAAGAAATTAAACTAAGAGATGAGGTTGCAAAGATGGAGAAGGAGTCGGGCGAAAAAACCCGAAGTAAAAACAAAAGTGACAAGAAATAATACCATAACAAATGTCGATTAAGTCAGTAGCGGCAAAACTATTTGCCAGCAAAATATATTATAAAACACAGGCTTGGGCCAATAAACCGGTCGAAACTCAACAAGCGGTATTTAAGAGTTTAATAAATAGTGCCAAAGAAACCCAGTTTGGTACAGATCATCATTTTGATAAAATAAAAACAGTTCATGATTTCAGGAAACGTGTCCCGATTCGTGATTACGAAGATTTAAAACCCTATATCGACAAAGTTCGAATGGGAGAAAAAAATATTCTCTGGAAAGGGAAACCGCTTTATTTTGCTAAAACATCAGGGACAACCTCCGGCGCAAAATATATTCCGCTAACCAAAGAATCAATGCCGTATCATATTGAAGCTTCGCGAAATGCAATTCTTCATTATATATACGAAACCGGCAATGCAGATTTTGTTGATGGAAAAATGATCTTCTTGCAGGGAAGCCCTATTTTGATTGAAAAATACGGAATCAAATTTGGAAGATTATCCGGAATAGGAGCGCATTTTGTACCCAAATATCTTCAAAAAAACAGAATGCCTTCTTGGGAAACCAACTGTATCGAAGATTGGGATACCAAAGTAAATGCCATTGTAGAGGAAACTATCGATCAGAATATGACCATAATTTCAGGAATTCCGTCCTGGGTTCAAATGTATTTTGAACGTTTGCAGGAAAAAAGCGGAGGAAAGAAAATTGGTGATTTGTTTAAAAACTTCAATCTTTTTATTTACGGAGGAGTCAATTATGAACCTTATCGCGCCAAGTTCGAAAAAATGATTGGGCGTAAAGTAGACAGCATTGAGTTGTTTCCAGCTTCAGAAGGTTTCTTTGCGTATCAGGATTCTCAAAAATCAAAAGGAATGCTGTTATTGCTGAATTCAGGAATTTTTTACGAGTTTATAAAAGCAGATGAATTTTTTACAGAAAGTCCAAAAAGCTACACTATTGGTGAAGTAGAAATGGGTGTGAATTATGCCTTGATTGTTTCTACCAATGCAGGACTTTGGCGTTATAATATTGGCGATACGGTTCAGTTTACTTCGTTATTTCCACACAGAGTTATCGTTTCCGGCCGAATCAAGCATTATATTTCTGCTTTTGGAGAACATGTTATTGCAAAGGAAGTCGAAAGCGCCATGAAAGAAGCCACAGCAGGAACCAAAATTGTAATTAACGAATTTACTGTTGCACCGCAAATAAATCCGTCAAGCGGATTACCGTATCACGAATGGTTGGTAGAATTTGAAAATGAACCTGAAAATATTGAAGCTTTCGCCGAAGCAATTGATGATTCGATGCGAAAACAAAATATTTATTACGACGATTTAATTACAGGAAATGTATTGCGAAAAGTAGTTGTAACCAAAGTTTCTAAAAACGGATTTCAGGAATACATGAAATCGCAGGGAAAATTAGGCGGACAGAATAAAATTCCGAGGTTGTCGAATAATAGGGATATTGCGGATAATTTGAAGTAGAGAAAATTGGAAAATCATATAGCATACGAGAAGGTTAGAAATCGAGAATGTGATTTTATAGTCGAATATCGTTTTTTTTCTCCAGAAGAAGGAGGCAGAAAAACTGGAAATCCTATTCAGGGTTATCGTTCCGATTTTATGTATTCAGATGATGAAAATCTAAAAAAGTTATGGATGATCTGGCCAGAATTTCTTGATGAGGAAAACAATGTTATTTTAGATAAATCTATAAGTGTTCCAACTTCAGGAAAAGCAAAAATGTGGGTAATAAATGAAGCAAATCATGAATTGCACAAGTCACGAATAAAAATGGGATTAAAAGGTTTTTTTATGGAAGGGCCTCATAAAGTAGCCGAATGTGAGGTAATTCGAATTGTAAATCTTAGTTTAAAATAAATGTTATTAAATAATGACATGAATAGATTTGAAGTGAATTGACATTTTAAATTCCTAATTTCGCTTAATAAAATACATATTACATCTTCTCAAACAGAGGATTTTTTAAATAAAATAGCATGAAAGAAACCAAAAATATATCAAGATCAAGAGCGCAGGAATCATCTGCAGCCATCGAAAAAATGTACATTACAATGCGTCACCTATTTAACCGTGGTTTTTATAAACCAATGGGAGTTTCGGGTGATAGTTTACGTGAATCATTATTAGCATTACGTCCGGAAATTTACGGAAATATAGGCGAAGAAAAAGTAGAACTAAACGGACTATTGTACGTTATAGAGCGTTTACCAATAGGAATCGAACAATGCCGATTCATCAATTTAACTTCAGATGAAGGATATTCTAAATCGCATTTTCAGGCAATCGTTCCTCCAAAAAGAAGAAGAAATTGTTACAGAATCGATGAGGAACAAATGAATGTTGAAATCACTCGCGGGAGATCAGATATTTATGATATCCTGACGCATTTGACATTTATTTTTATTGAATCTCATAAAATAAAAAACAGGGTTTTATTAGACGATGGTGGCGAAGTTTCGCGCGATTGGTTAAAATTAGAACAAGCCGTTTTACAAACCAAAAAGCTTTCTCAAATCGAAAAAGAAAAAGCAATTTCGCATGTTGCAAACATTTTAGCCCGAACTTTTGAGGAGGTTTTGGATATTTATGATGCTTTTGGTTCAGAAAATGCTCCTGATCGTTTCCTGCACGTTATTTATTGGTTAGGAAAATTAGCCATCGAAGAAGTTATCGAGAACAATAAGCGTACTATAACTTTTAGTCCTGTATTAAGAGAGCGTTTAGGACACCATATTCACGGTGAAATCTGGGCAACCAACATCAAGGAAGTGCTTAAGGCAAACAACCTGTTAAAGCGTCCAATTCATGTAATAAGTGCTAATATGCATAGCGTGATGAATTCTATTTTTGCAACACCGTTGTTGAAAACGAAATTCAAGGACAAGTCAGATTTTTATATCTATGAAGAATTAAGCAAATCAGGTGCAAAAGAAACCAGAAGCATTGTCGAGGAATTAGCCTTAAAAAATGGTATGATTTCACTACCTGATAGTTCAGGAACGAATATCGATGTTCAGATTTTTGATACTGCCAAAATTGACTGGGCAAAAACTGCATTTCCAAAAACAGTTGTTGATGAAGCAGCTCCTGTTATTATTGTAATGGATTATGCCTTTGGTGAGCAGGCTTACGAAACGATCGATGAACTTTTAAAACCATACAAAAAAGAAACTTTACTAAATGTAAAATCAGTTTCGATAATGGGTAAAGCAGGAATCCTTGAAGGCGGAAAAGGCGATATCATGATTCCTACAGCGCATATAAATGAAGGAACTGCTGATAATTATTTCTTCGAAAATGAATTAACTGGCGCAATGTTCGAAGGAAATGACATTGCTGTTTTTGAAGGTGCCATGGTTACTGTTTTAGGAACATCATTACAAAACAGAGATTTATTGAAATTCTTTCACGAATCGACCTGGGGTGTAATTGGTCTTGAAATGGAAGGATCTTATTACCAGAAAGCCATTCAGTCGGCATCGAAAATCAGGAAAAGTGTTCCGCACGATATCAAAGTTCGTTATGCTTATTATGCCTCAGATAACCCTCTTGAAACCGGAAGTACATTAGCTTCAGGCGGATTAGGAACCACAGGTGTAAAGCCAACCTATTTGATTACTATTAAAATTTTGGAACAAATTTTCAACGTAAAATAAAAAAATAAATGAGTACAAAAGTACCCCAAAACAATGAAGATCAAGAAATTGATTTAGGTGTGATTTCAAAAAAAATAAATAATTTTTTTCGGGGAATTGGCACGTCTATTTTTAGAATAATTCAGTTTTTTATTCGAAACTGGATCATTGTTTTGATTTTAGTTCTGGCCGGATTTGTTTTGGGGTGGTTTTTAGATAGTACTCAAAAGAGTTATGAACATAAAATTATAGTATCGGCAAATTTTGGGAGCACAGACTATTTGTCTACCAAAATTGAGTTGATAAATTCTAAAATCAATGAAGGGGATACCATTTTTTTGAAAGAAGTTGTCGGCATTCAACAGCCCAAAAATCTCAAAAAGATAGAGGTAAAACCAATTGCTGATGTATACAACTTTATAAGAAACAGACCTGAAAATTTTGAGTTAATCAAATTGATGGCTGAAGATGGTGATATAAAAAAGATTCTTGATGAAAATATGACCAGTAAAAATTATACAAATCAGGAAATTTTAATATCAACAGAACATAAAATAATTGAGGAAAAGTTTATTCAGCCACTTTTAAAATATTTTAATACCTCAGATTACTATTCTAAAGTTCAAAAAGAAACCTACAACAATGTAACCACGAAAATGAAACAAAACGACTCTATTATCAAGCAAATAGACGGTGTTTTAAGTAATTTTTCGAATACAACAAAAGGTAGTGTAAAAAATGATAAACTAGTTTATTATAATGAAAACACTCAGTTAAATGATATTATTAAAACAAAAGATGCATTATTGAACGAGCAGTCATTTCATAGACTTGAATTAATTAGTTATGATAAAACGATAAAAGATAACAGTATTTCTACCAATATTGAGAATCAAAAACTAATATATTTAAAGTTCAAATTTTTATTACCATTAGTTTTTCTCGCATTATTTATTTTCTGGACATTATTTCTGGGATTTTATAAACAACAAGAATTAAAAAATAATCAAAATTAAAACTATTTTTTACTGAAATTTATTTTATAAATGAAAACAAAATTACTTACCCTTATAGCATTTGCATTTTTAGTATTTGGTGCTTGCCAAAATTCAAATAATAGAGATAATCAAACCACAAAAGATAATTATTCTATAGAAATTGAAGGTCTTTTTCAAAAAAACGATAAATTAGAAGTTTATTATTTAATTGAAGGAAAGGACTGGAATAATGATAATTCTATTACACAAGTAGTTTATGCATCTAATAAAATGCAAAAAATAACATTAGATTTGCCAAAAGGTATTGAACCTAAAAATTTTAGAGTAGATTTAGGCGTAAATCCAAGTCAAACTTATATTACTATAAAAAATATTTCGATCAAGTTTAAAGATAGAACCCTTGATGGAGGAAACGAAAATTTTATAGAATGGTTTACACCTAACGAATTTGTAATCTGGGATATTAATTATTACGGTTATAAATTAAGTACAGTAAATGGTTCTTATGATCCATATTTAATGGGTAATGATTTACTTATGGATAAAATGGCAATTGAATTTAAATAAGCTGGTTTTTTTAAAATTTTTGTTTTAAAAATTTACGAAAAGAAGTCAGAATATTTAATTATGACGTAGACAATTATGAATTTGATTTATAAAAAACATAAAAATTTGATTGTTTCTTTTGTAAAAAACATTCAATTTAGAATTTTTGGTTTAGGAATATCTTTTCTGATTGTTTTATTGGTAAACCGGTTTTTTGGAGTGGGAACATTTGGAGAATATTCATTAGTAATGACGATTTCTCAGCTATGTACTTTGTTTGTAACTTTTGGTATACCCAATACACTTATAAAAATTATAGGTAATGGAAATTACAATTATCCGGCAGCAAAAAAAATATTAATAAAAGGTTTAAAAATAACATTACTTTTCGCTTTAATCCCAATGGTTTTTTTTTATTTTGGAGGACATTTTTTGTCACATTCAATTTTTAAAAACGAGAACCTTTATAAGTATTTTTTAGTAATTGCCCTATCGATACCAATACTGGTTGCACACGAAATTTTTGTATATTTTTTTATAGCGACAAAAAACTTTTTTAAATTCAATCTTTTTATGTTTGTTATTCCAAATGTATTATTGATTGGTTTTTTAATTTTATTTCATTTTTTGGGTAAGGGACAGTATTTTACTTTTTTAGCTTTTTCATTGGCAATTTTTTTTACAGTTTTTTTCGAAATCATCACTGTTTTCGAATGGAAACCAAAAGAAAATGTTGAGGTGCAATCTACAAAAATGCTCTTAAAAATGGCTACACCATTATTCTTCAATGGTTTTTTATTATATTTATTAAATGGCACAAGCATTATTATACTTGGACTAATGGTAAATGAGAAACAACTTGGAATTTATAATATTGCTTTTAAGGTCGCTAATCTGGGTTTACTTATCATTGTGTCTGTAAGTACTATTACAACTCCAAAAATTGCACAATTGTTTGGTGAAAATAATTTTATCGATTTAAAGAAAACCATTCAGAATGCAACAAAATTAATTTCAATTTTAACAATTCCTTTAGTACTGATAGTGCTGATTTTTAATCGAACCATTTTATCTTTTTTCAGTCCGGAAGCGATTAATGGATCAAATGTTTTAATAGTATTGATTATTGGAGTACTCGTTAATGCGATGGCAGGAAATGGAGATCAAATATTAAACATGACAGACAATCAAAGTATTTTAAGAAATATTACTTTGATTTGTTTTATTTCAAATATTGCAATAAGTATTGGTTTAACCTTATTTTACGGAATTCTTGGTGCCGCTTTTGCCAGTTTATTTACAAACTTACTACTCAATTTTTTATGTGTTTTCTACATAAAGAAAAAATTAGGTTTTTACACTTTATTTTAGATGAAACCAACGATTTCAATTATTATTGTCAACTATAACGGATTAAAATATCTGGGCAGTTGTATAAATTCTTTATTTACTCATTTAAGCAATTTGACTTATGAAATAATTGTAGTGGATAATGATTCTAAAGATGATAGTGTTTCGTTTATAAAAAAAAATTTCGCAGATGTTATCGTTATTGAAAGCAATAAAAATTTAGGTTTTGGAAAAGCAAATAATCTGGGTGTGTCTTATGCTAAAGGAGAAACAATACTTTTATTAAATAATGACACCATACTTTTAAATGACATAAAACCCGCGCTTGAAGTTTTATATTCAGAAAAAAATTATGGAATTGTTTCGATTAATATGTTGAATAGTGATAAGAAATATATACCAGCAGTTGGAAGATTTCCATCTCCCTTTACATTACTTAAGATTTCTTTTTTAAATGATAAACGAAAAGAGTTTGAAGAAGGAGAGTTTAACTTAAAAGAAAATTATATTGTAGATTGGGTTACAGGAGCATTTATGCTGATCACAAAGAAAGATTATCTAGATTTGCATGGATTTGATTCGGGATTTTTTATGTATGTTGAGGATGTAGATTTTTGTAAAAGAATGAATAATGCCGGAAAAAAGTGTGTTTTTGTTCCGTCTCTTAATTATATTCATTTTGTTGGACATACTACATCCAGAAACAGACTCTTAATCAATGGATATAAAATGTACAGCAAGAAACATTTTTCAGGACTATCAAGATTTATCGCTTTATTAATGATTTCAGTTAATATGTTTATAAAACGAATTACAAATAATATTTAATGAAAATAAAGCAAATCATAATTCCCTTGTTTCTGATTGTGGTGTTTTCACAACTCTATTTATCTTCTTTTAGAATAAATATTGTAATCCAAATCGTTGTTTTATTTATACTGTTATTATTAAATGACTTTAAAATAAGTAGTAGAATTGTAAGTTTGCTTACACCTCTTTTTTTGATTTTCGTAATTGGTTTTTTTGGTTCTGTCTGGAGGAATTTTGAAATAATTTATTTTATAAAAGACATAACTCATTTTATAAAACCTATTATTGGATTATCCTTAGGATATCTTTTTTTTCAAAAGATAGATTTCAAATTTTTTATAAAAATTGTTGTTCTCACCGGCTTTTCTATGGCATGTTTTCATATTCTTTTAGTCTTATTTAATGGAAAATTAATGATTGAAAAAATTAATGAACTAAGAAATGCTTTTGGTAAAGATAATTTTCTTGAATTATTTAGTTTATTGTTTTTTTGTTTCTATAACAAGTTTCTAGATGAAAAACTTTTCAAAAATAAAATGTTTAATTCCCTAATTTTCTGCACACTTGCTTTATCCTGTTTTTTATATTTTTCAAGAACAATGGTAGTGGTGTGTATTTTAGGTTTTCTAACCATTTTTGGATATACAAAAATAAATTCTGGAAATTTAAAAATATTCCTGGGACTTATTACTGTTGTTGGTTTGTTGTATATTTATCTGTTTTCAATTAAAATCGATAGAAATGGTAAAGGTATAGAGGCTTTTTTGTATAAAGTAAAAATTGCACCTTCAGAGATGTTTAATACTAAAATTGACAGAGAGAATCATAAACAATTATGGGACCATTGGAGAGGTTATGAGGCTAAAAGAGCATTGGCTTTAATGGATAAAACTCCAATGAGTTACGTTGTAGGAACAGGATTTGGATCTTTGATTGATCTTAAATTTAAAGCACCACTGGATAAGGAAGGTATTCGATACATTTCAGAAACGCATAATGGATACATTTACATTTTTTATAAAACCGGTATTCTCGGTCTCTTTTTATTATTGTATTTTTTATTGAATTTCTATCGTTATATTTACCTAAATTATCAATTCGTACCTGTTTTTATAAGTATAATTGGTATAAGTTTTCTTTTTACAACACTAACAATTACTGGTATATATAACCCTAGAGATATAATTATTATAATCTTAGGAGGTTTACTTGTGTTTTCATCACAACAAAATATTTTATTAAAGGAATAATCGATGCAGGAAAGAATAAAAATATTTGTTGACTGTCATATATTTGACAAAAGTTTTGAAGGAACAAGAACTTATATTACAGGCTTATATAAGGAATTAATAAAAGACAATAGTAAAGAGTTTTTTTTTGCAGCCAAAAACACTACAATTCTTAAAGAAACTTTTGGAAATAATGAAAATGTAAAGTATCTAAAATTGAGATCTGACAATAAGTTTTATCGTTTATTAATTGATATACCAAAACTTATTAAAGAAAATAATATTGATTATGCTCATTTTCAATACATAGTTCCGCCAATAAGGTATTGCAAATATATCAATACAATCCATGATTTAATTTTTTTAGAATATCCACAATATTTTCCATGGCTTTATCGCGTAAAAAACAAATTCTTATTTAACAATAGCGCAAAACGGTCGGATATAATATTAACTGTCTCAGAGTATTCAAAGAAGCAAATTCAGGAAAGATTTAATATCGATGCTATCGCAATTACCCCCAATGCTGTAGACGTTGCTTTTTTTGAAAACTATAATAAAGAGGTAATAAAAATCAAGGTTAAAAAAAGGTACAATATAGATAACTATTTTATTTATGTTAGCAGATGGGAGCTACGAAAAAATCATCATTTTTTATTAGAAGTTTTTATCGATAACAATTACTACAAAGATTTTTTTCTAGTTTTAGCAGGAAAAAGAGACTTATCAAATAATAAATTTAATATGTTATATAATTCTCTATCAAATTCTATTCGGGAAAAGATAATTATTTTAAATGAAGTTAATTTTGATGAACTTCAATTGCTGATTAGAGGTGCAACTCTTGCTATTTATCCTTCCATTGCTGAAGGATTTGGAATTCCTCCTTTAGAAGCTGCTGCTGCTGGAATTCCTTCAATTTACGCCAATACAACTGCTATGAAAGATTTCCAATTTTTAAAAAACTGTCAATTCGATCCGTTTAATAAATCAGATTTGCATCAAAAAATTGAATTAAAACTGACAGAAGAAGAGATAAACTATTCAGAATTAATTAAAGAAAAGTATAATTGGAAAAAATCAGCTTTCTGCTTTCTTCAGGAATTAAATAAATACTAAATGAAGATAGCAATTCTTGGAACAAGAGGAATCCCTAATAATTATGGAGGATTTGAGCAATTTGCTGAAATTTTTGCTGTTTTCTTAGCTAAGAAAACTCATGATGTGTATGTGTACAATTCACATAATCACATTTTTCAGGAAGATACATTCAAAAGTGTCAATATTATTCACCAATATGACCCAGAATATAAAATTGGAACAGTAGGACAATTCATTTATGATCTGAATTGTATCTTGGATTCCAGAAAAAGAAATTTCGATATCATTCTGCAATTAGGCTACACAAGTAATTCTATATGGTCTTTTCTTTTACCTACAAAATCAATTATCATTACCAATATGGATGGATTGGAATGGAAAAGAAGTAAATATTCTAAAATAGTCCAAAAATTTTTAAAATTTGCTGAAAAAAAAGCAGTTAAAAGTAGTGATCATTTGATTGCAGATTCGCTTGGAATAAAACAATATTTACAAGATAAATACGATACACAGGCAGATTATATTGCTTATGGAGCCGAATCGTTTTGTAAACAGAATGCTGATTTACTTTCAGAATATAATGTCGAAAAAAACAACTATAACCTTCTAATAGCGCGGTTTGAGCCCGAAAACAATATTGAAGTGATTTTGGATGGAATTGCTAGCAGCGACGACGACAAAGTAATTTTAATTGTAGGTAATAATGATAATAGTTTTGGAAATTATCTTAAAAAGAAATTTTCTAAACATCAAAATATACGTTTTACAGGAGGAATTTATAATAAAGAGCATCTAGATAATCTGAGATATTTTTCTAATCTTTATTTTCATGGACATTCAGTAGGAGGAACTAATCCTTCTTTATTAGAAGCAATGGCAGCAAAAGCATTAATTGTAGCACATAACAACAAATTTAATAGTGCTGTTTTACAAGAAAATGCATTTTATTTTTCTAATGCAGCAGATATTAAACATATTATAGAAACAATAAAAAGAAAGGATTATGAACACATTGTTCAAGATAATTTTGATATCATAATTAAAGAATTTAATTGGAATAAAATAAATGAATCGTACCTTAAATTATTCGAAAAAAGTCTTCAATAGATTTGATGAATTATGGAGAAATAAAACATTGTTGATTTATTTTTTAGCTGCAATGTTGATTACACTTCCAATGAAACATATCATTGGAAGTTTGACGTGCATCGCTTTTTTAATAGTTTCTTTTATTAAAACTAAAAAAGTAAATTTTTCCCTTCCCATAGTTTTATTGCTTCCGATGCTATTATATGTTTTAATGATTATGTCTCTCATTTGGACAATAGAAAGCAAAGAAACAATAAAGGGATTGCAAAAAGAAATATTGCTTTTATTGATTCCGCTGGCTTTTTGTGGATTACCAAAAATAAATAAAAATCATATAGATAAGGTTTTTAAATGGTACAGTTTTGCAATGGCTGGTTTCGCAATTTTCTACTTTTTAAATGCAATTGTAAAATTTACAGATTCCAGAAACAAAGATGTATTTTTTTATCATGAGTTAGTTACTTTAGAATTAAATGCGATTTATGTGTCTGTTTTTGCTTCTTTGGCCATGTTTTTTTTTCTTGCTAAAAAAGAAAAATCAAATATTGATAGAGCCGGATTTTTGATTCTTGTTGTTTTCATATTCTTATTATCATCTAAGAATATTATCATAGTAGATTTATTGATGGTAATAATTTACTATTTCTTTTTTTCGGCTGTTTCTGTAAAAGGAAAAAGGGTAATCCTTGCTACAGTTGTTTTTGCATCTCTAAGCGTAATAACCTTTATAAAGCCCGTCAGAGATAGGTTTATGATTGAATTTGAAACAATATTTGTTGATGGTTCTCTAAAAAAAACTACAGAAGAAAATCAAGCGCCAATTTATAATATTAGTTTAAAGCAGGCTTGGAGCCAGGATAAATTTCAGCAAAATGATTTTTTTCCAGGAACAGCTTTTCGATTTTTTCAGATTAGAATTTTTAAGGAAATGCTTCAGCAAGAAAATATTTTTTTTACAGGATTTGGATTAGATGCTTCACAGAATAAAATAAAAGAGAAAGTAAAAGAGCATAATTTATATGCATGCTACGGAGAGTTTAATTTTCATAACGAATATGTTCAGATATTTTCAGAATTAGGAATATTTGGTTTTTTAATAGTGGTTAGTATGTTATTTGTCACAATAAGAAAAGGAATTTTAAATAAAGATTTTATACATATTGCTTTTTCAGTAACTATGATAGTCTTATTTTTGACCGAATCTTTTTTGAGTAGACAAAGAGGAATAATCTTCTTTATAATTCTTTACTGCATATTTAATGTAGCAAATAATTCTAATGAACAGAAAATATTGAAATGAAAAGAATACTTATTACCGGAGCTGCAGGATTTTTAGGATCGCATTTGTGCGATCGTTTTATCAAAGAAGGATATTATGTTATCGGGATGGATAATCTGATTACGGGAGATCTTAAAAACATAGAACATTTATTCAAACTAGAGCATTTTGAATTTTACCATCATGATATCACCAAGTTTGTACATATTCCGGGTGATTTAGATTATATTTTGCATTTTGCTTCGCCAGCAAGTCCGATAGATTACTTGAAAATTCCAATTCAGACCTTGAAAGTAGGATCTTTAGGAACGCATAATTTGTTAGGATTAGCGCGCGTAAAAAAAGCCAGAATTTTGATTGCTTCAACTTCTGAAGTTTACGGAGATCCATTGGTTCACCCACAAACCGAAGAATATTACGGAAACGTAAACACCATTGGGCCACGGGGCGTTTATGACGAGGCAAAACGTTTTCAGGAATCCATAACAATGGCATATCATACATTTCACGGAGTAGAAACCAGAATCGTGCGTATTTTTAATACTTACGGACCAAGAATGCGTTTAAACGACGGCCGTGTAATTCCGGCATTTATTGGCCAGGCTTTACGCGGAGAAGATTTAACGATCTTTGGAGACGGAATGCAAACACGTTCTTTTTGTTACGTAGACGATCAGGTCGAAGGTATTTTCAGGTTATTGCATTCAGATTATGTATATCCGGTAAATATTGGAAATCCGGATGAAATCACCATTAAAGATTTTGCAGAAGAGATCATTAAACTAACAGGAACGAACCAAAAGGTAGTCTATCATCCATTACCAATAAATGATCCGTTACAACGCCAGCCGGACACTACAAAAGCAAAAGAGTTGTTGGGTTGGGAAGCAAAAGTGAGTCGTTCTGAAGGAATGAAAATTACTTACGATTATTTCAGGTCACTTTCTAAAGAAGAACTTTCAAAAGAAGAACACAAAGATTTTTCGAGCTATATAAAATAAAAAAACGGGCAAATATTCCATTAGATATTTGCCCGTTTTTCTTTTTATTGAAGTTGCTTAAAAAGCATTATTTTCGATTAATTCTTTCATTTGTCGATCAAGGTTAAAATTTTCTTTTGCATGAAGAAAAATATCTTTTTTCATCTTTTGAATTTCACCTTTACCTAATTCGGAAATTTGTATTAAAGTCGCATTTAATTGTTTAAAATCTTCTACTGGAACAACCCAGCCTAAATTATTTTCCTCGACAATATTTTCTCCTTCTCCTCCTCCAAAATAAAAAACAGGAAACCCAAGAGCACTATATTCGAATATTTTTGAAGGAACAGAACCGTAAATTCTCGTTTTAAGCGGAACCAAAGCAATATCTAAATCCTTCAATTTCTCATGTAAAACATTGCGTTCTAACATGCCGTGAAAAATTATCTTTTTAGTCGGATTTTGACTGAGATAATTCACAATTTGAGTTTTCTCAGCACCATCTCCAAAAATATGCAATTCGATATTGGTATTCTCCAAATTCAATTGCTGAATAAGTTCAAAAACGCCTTGCGCAACGCCCAATAATCCTGCGTAAAACAGTTTTATTGGTTCGGCAGAATTTTCTTTTCCTTCTGGAAAATCTTCCAAAAAATGATCCGGATAATTTCGATACAAAAAGCATTTTTTCTCAGGAAAAATCGAATGAATATGTGTAATAATTTCATTGGACTGACCAAAAATATGAGTAGCTTTTTTATAGATAAACCTTTCTATAAAAAGTAGGATTTTATGCGAAACACTGTTTTTCTTTAGCACTTCAAGTTCAATAGCAGCTGTTGGCCAAAGGTCTGAAACATTCAGTATAATTGTCTTTCGTTTTAACCAAAGTGTAAAAACAGAAACAAAAGAAAGCAATAATGGCGGCGATTGTACGATAACCTTTTTAGGCGTTTTGGCAAATAATAGATAGAAAAACAAAGTGGATGAAAACGAAAGCGTCGAAACAATTCGTTTAAGAATATTCGAACTATTACTCGGATAAATCCAGAGGCGTTTTAGCGTGATATTCTGAACCTTTTCAGTAACCGAGAATTTGCCTTTATATTCCGGAAATAATTTGCCTTTTGGATAATTGGGCAACGGAGAAATCACCGAAACTTCATAGCCGTTTTGATTTAATTTCAAGGCCAGTTGTTCGATTCTATTGGCAGCAGCACCTTTTTCGGGCGGATAATAATTGGATATGATTAAAATGTCCTTCATTATTTTTTATCCAATAAAATTGAAATAATTCTTTCAGATGCTTTTCCGTCCCATAATTCCGGAATACCACTTTTTCTTGCACCATTTTTCAGGAACTCACCAAATACTTTTTGTAAATTTTCTAAAGAGGTTCCCACAATAGTATTCGACCCCACGGTTTCTGTTTCAGGGCGTTCGGTATTATTTCGCATGGTAAAACAAGGAATTCCAAGAACAGTTGTTTCTTCGGATATTCCTCCGCTATCGGTAATAACCGCAAAACTATTTTTGATCAAATACATAAAATTTAAATAACCTTGCGGTGAAACAAAAATGATGTTTTTGAATTTGATTTCGCTTTCGCCTAAAATTGCCTGAGTTCTTGGATGAATCGGAAATAGTATTTTTTTATTGTCGACTAAAGTATCGATTCCGTGCAGAAGTTCGATCAAAGAAGAAACTTCATCGACATTTCCGGGACGATGCAAGGTTAGAATAATATAATTTTTTTCGTTTAATTGATGTTCATCCCAAAAATCAGGAGCAGCAATACGATCTAAATTTTGGTATAAAGTATCGATCATCACATTTCCCACAAAGTGAATGTGATCAGGATCAGATCCTAGCTTTAATAAATTTTCTGAGGCAGAAGTTGAGGTTGTAAAAAAGTAATCCGTAATACTATCCGTCAGCATTCTATTGATTTCTTCCGGCATTGATAAGTCGCCAGAACGAATTCCCGCTTCGACATGCGCTACTTTTGTGTTACATTTTTTAGACACAATCGAACACGCCATAGCCGAATTGACATCGCCAACAACCAAAACCAAATCACAAGGATTTTGAATCAGTTCTTTCTCAAAAGCAATCATGATCGCGGCAGTTTGTTCGGCCTGAGAACCGCTTTTTACTTCGAGATTTACATTAGGTTTCGGAATATTTAATTCTTCAAAAAAAGTATCGCTTAAGTTTTTATCATAATGCTGACCCGTGTGAACCAATCGAAATGAAACGTCAAAACCTTGATTTTGCTTGTTTTTTATAGCATTAATAATGGGGGCAATTTTTATAAAATTAGGTCTCGCACCCGCGATTATGGTGATTTTCATAAGTAGATTGGATTCGGTCTAAAAATTTTCTTCTGGCAAAAGTAAAGTTTAAATTGGAATCTGGAGAGATTGAGATGTTTTCTTCAAAGTTTAATGGATTTTTTGAAGCAAATCTTAAAACTGTTTAGAATTGGAGGTCACAATTTGTGACCTCCAATTATTCATTAATTTTTTAAGGTCGCAAACTGCGACCTTAGAGAATTGTTATTTTTTATAGCCAATTTTTACTCTTTCGCTTTCTTCTTCTTTTTTCTCTGTTAATTCATCTAAATAAGAAAAAACCAATTCAATATTCTTATCATGATTTTCTAACTTCTTCTGAATCTGCAGAATATCAACTTTAATTTCAGTTGTATCCAAAAGCATTTGTCTCACTTTCATGAAAATTCGCATGATTTGAATATTGGTTTGAATTGCTTTGTCACTTTTTAATATGCTTGAGAGCATTAAAATGCCATGTTCTGTAAAAGCAAAAGGTAAATATTTTTGATGTTCTCCTCGTCCTTTCTTTAAGGTCACAATTTGTGACCTTAAAGAATCATATTCTATTTTATTAAGTTCAAACATGAAATCTTCAGGAAATCTTGATATATTTCGTTTTACAGCTTGTTTTAAAACCTTTGTTTCTACTTCGTAAAGAGATGCTAAGTCAGTATCAAGCATCACTTTTTGGCCACGTATAAAATATATTTTGTCTGAAATAGTTTCTTCAGAAAGTAAAGATTGATCGTCCATAAGTTTTTAATTAAAAAAAACAAATGTAAGATTTTATTTATATTATAAATAAGACTTGAATTGTTTTAGCTTTCCACTTTTACTTCTTTCCAAAACTGTTTTTTGTGAAAAAGTAAAGTTTAAATTGGGTTCAAGATATAAAGTAATTGCCTTTTCTATTTTTTGAATTTGATCTTTATCTAATGTTGTATCTGAAACATATTCAATTTCAAAGCAATCTAATTGCGTTTGTTTGATGATAAATTCCTTTACATTTCCGTCATCTTCAACGATGCTTTTGGTCACGTAATAAAAGGTTAATCCGGGTGATTTTTTTCCGCTTGGAAGAATTGCAATATCATTGGTTCTCCCAATTAGTTTTTTTAGAATAGGTTTTTGAGGTGTACCTTTCTCATCTAGAATTCCGATATCGCCAATTTCATATCTTATAAAAGGGTGCGCTTTATTAAAAAGAGAAGTAATCACAATCCGGCCTTCTTCCCCGTAAGGGAGAACATTATTATTCTCATCTAATATTTCGACGAATAACGTTTCAGCATTGACTTGCCATTCTCCGTTTGGATTTTCAAAAGCTATCAAATCCAGTTCCGAAGCGCCGTATTCGTTGATAATCGGAATCCCAAATTGCTTTTCCAACAGTTTTTTATCCGATTCAAAAAGCATTTCCGAAGTCACAAAACAAGCTTTTAAAGTCGGACAAATTTCATTTAAAACAATATTTTTTTGTTCTAAATATTTAGCAAATAAAACAATCGAACTCGTATAGCCATTGATATAATCGAATTTTTTAGTTTTAAATTTTCGAAAGAATTGCTCCAGAATTTCATCAGATAAATCGAAAACCGGAAACCTGAAACGATGCGTCAAAAAATCTTTAAGACGTTCTTTTTTGTGTCCAATAAAATCCATAGGAATACCATAAAAACGAGCCTGATATGAACGATTAAAATCGATTTTGTACCAGCCAAAACGCATAAATATAGAAGTCCAGGTTAAAGCATGACAATACTTATCTTTGGCAAAAACAAATGGAGTTCCGCTGGATCCGGATGTTTTGTTGAGGTAAATATTTTTTCGCGAGTAGCCTTTTGACAGTCTTTCGTCAAGAGGTTTTTGTAGATTTTGTTTGTTCAGAATAGGTAAGTCTTCCCATTTCAAATCCGTTTTATTCCCTACTAATTGTTGATAAAATGAATTGTTTTGAAGATGAAAATTGACAATTTCTTCTTTTTTATTTTGAAGAAAAACGTCATATTCTTGTTGAGATAAATTCACGATTTTATCCATTTCAGCTTTGGCTTTCTTTATAGGAAAACCATTTAGTTGAAGCGAAATATCAAAAATAGAAATCATTTGGGACTGAATTTTCATCAAAAATAATATTATCAAATTACTAACAGAGAAGAATCAACAACTTTTTAAGATTTAATTATTTTTTACGTACAAAAGCAATTATTTTTGCACCACAACTAAATACAACTACACATGACAATTTTACTATTGGGATCAGGCGGAAGAGAACATGCTTTTGCGTGGAAAATGATTCAGAGTCCGCTTTGCGAAAAACTTTTTGTTGCACCGGGAAATGCGGGAACGGCTGCAATTGCTACAAACGTGGCAATGTCTCCAACAGATTTTGATGCCATAAAAGCATTCGTAATTCAGGAAAATGTAAAAATGGTGGTCGTAGGGCCGGAAGATCCTTTGGTAAAAGGGATTTACGATTATTTTAAAAACGATGAAAGTTTACAGCATATTCCGGTTATCGGACCATCAAAATTAGGAGCTCAACTTGAAGGAAGCAAAGAGTTTGCTAAAGAATTCCTGATGAAACACAACATTCCAACAGCAGCTTATGATAGTTTTACTGCCGAAACTGTAGAAAAAGGATGTGCATTCTTAGAAACATTACAACCTCCGTACGTTTTAAAAGCAGATGGTTTAGCTGCAGGAAAAGGAGTTTTGATTATTCAGGATCTTGAAGAAGCAAAAACCGAATTAAGAAACATGTTGGTTCACGAAAAATTTGGAGCAGCAAGTTCAAAAGTAGTGATCGAAGAATTCCTGGACGGAATCGAGTTAAGCTGTTTTGTTCTGACAGATGGAAAAAGCTATAAAATTCTTCCAACAGCAAAAGATTACAAACGTATTGGCGAAGGCGATACAGGATTAAATACAGGCGGAATGGGAGCAGTTTCTCCAGTTTCTTATGTTGATGCTGTTTTGATGGAAAAAATCGAAACCCGTATCGTTAAACCAACAATTGAAGGTTTCCAAAAAGATGGAATCGAATATAAAGGCTTTGTATTTATTGGTTTAATCAATGTAAAAAACGAACCAATTGTTATTGAATACAACGTGAGAATGGGTGATCCTGAAACTGAAGTTGTGGTTCCAAGATTAAAATCTGATTTAGTAGCATTGTTTCAGTCTGTTGCAGATCAAAAATTAGATACTTTCGAATTAGAAGTTGATCCAAGAAGTGCGACTACAATTATGGTAGTTTCCGGTGGATATCCTGAAGATTTTGAAAAAGGAAAAGTAATTACGGGATTAGAAAATATTACAGATTCTATAGTTTTTCACGCAGGTACAAAATTAGATGGCGAAAATGTCGTTAGTAATGGAGGACGTGTATTGACTGTAACATCTTACGGAGACGATTTTCAACAGGCCATAAAAAAATCTTACCAAAATATAGATAAACTAAATTTTGATAAGATGTATTTTAGAAAAGATATTGGCTTCGACTTACTTTAAAAAAGAGTGAGCTGTAGTATCTTGATTTTCTGTTCCGGCGTCATCAAAAATGCGTAATTGTTTAATCCAGTAAACGATTGCGCATGCGCAGATGATCATAAAAATCCAGTTAATAGTATTAGCACCAAACCAAGTAACAAGTTCTAGGTGACGTAAAAAGTCAAGTGGAGCAAATAAAATGTTAACGAATAAGTATTGTATTCCTTCGAAAAAAGCTGTCATAATTTATAAAATTATATGTTATTTATTGTTGTGTAACGCATTGAAGTTAAAATTCAGATAATAGAATCTTTTTTCAACTTGTTGGGTTTTCCTTTTTAAACAAGTATTATATTTACAATCACAAAAGTATAAAATATCCTTATGATAACAAGTGTTTTTAAAAAATCTACGCCATTAAATTATTCATTGGTCGTAATTTTAATACTGGTTTTCTTTTTTATTTTTCAAATTAAAGATCCATCATGGGTGAGTTCTTATTTTTTGGCGTTTCAAAAAGTAAGTTTACTACTCTTTATTTTAGCCTCTTTTTTCCTGGTTAATTTTATCGTAAAAAAGAACGGACTCAGTAAAGACAATGGTTACGCGATACTTTTCTATTTATTGTTTATATTATTCTTTCCCACGATTTTTAATAATGCCAATGTCATATATGCTAACTTTTTTATTCTCTTAGCGCTTCGAAGATTAATTTCGTTACAGTCATTAAAAGCTTCAAAAGAAAAAATATTCGATGCCTCTTTTTGGATTTTAATAGCTGCTTTATTTCAATTTTGGTGTGTTCTTTTCCTAATTTTGGTATTTATATCGATTGTTTTTCATGCCTCGAGAGATTATCGAAACTGGATTTTACCTTTTATTGCGCTTTTGGCAGTATCAATAATTTTTTTATTGATCTCCTTAATCTTCCATATTAACATAATAGAGTTTTTTCAGAAACGGGCTGTAATCGATTTTAATATTACTTATTTCAAGAGTAATTACGAGAATGGAGCACTTTCAATATATGTTGCAGTTGCCTTATTTTTTGTCACATCAATGTTGATGACTTTGTCAAACAGACCACAAATTGTACATTCATCTTACAAAAAAACAGTAGCCTGTTTTTTTATTGCAGCCCTTGTTTATATAATTTCACCGGATAAAAGCAATGATTTACTGTTATTAAGTATTGCTCCTTTGACCATTATGGCAGCAAGTCACGTAGAATATATGCAGCAAAAACTCAACAACGAAATTGTTTTTTATGTGCTTATAGCGTGTAGTTTATTTACGTATTTCTCTCAACTATAATTTACTTCCGTAAGCAAGATCACCCGCGTCTCCAAGGCCCGGAATAATGTAATTTTTATCGTTCAATTTCTCGTCGAGAGCAGCCACCCACAAATGGCAGTTTTCAGGTAAGCTTTTTTCAAGAAAAGCAATTCCTTCAGGAGCGGCGATAACCACCACAATATGAATTTCTTTTGGAGTCGCATTCTGAATTAGTTTTTCATGCACCGCCACAATAGACTGACCGGTTGCCAACATTGGGTCAAGCAATAAAACCGTTTTATCATTAATGTTAGAAACAGCCTGATATTCAACCCGAATTTCGAATTCATGATCATTATTAGGATGGTACCTGCAAGCCGAAACAAAGCTGTTTTCAGCATGGTCAAAATAGTTTAAAAAACCATTATGAAGTGGTAAACCGGCTCTAAGAATAGAACATAAAACCAAATCACTTTCTATTTCGGTTGTTTTTTTAATGCCAAGCGGAGTCTCAATTTCAACCTCTTTATACGATAAATCTTTGCTCAGTTCATAAGCCATAATTTCGCCAATTCGCTCAATATTTCTTCTAAAACGCATACTGTCGTTCTGAACGTTTATGTTTCTGATTTGACCTAAAAAATGATTTAATACGCTATTATTTTCAGAAATATAATGGATTTTCATAATAAAAATTTAGAATTATCAATGGTTTACAGTACGATAACGAAAAATTCATCGTTTTATTCGCACGATAAAAGTATAAAAAGTATCTTTGTAACTCTAACAAATAAACACATGTTTTCAAAATTAGCCTATTCAGTTTTCGAACAAAGCATCAAAGATTATCACCAGTTTGATAATGTAGATCAACCTATAAATAATCCTTATCCGAAGGATAAATTCGAACATTTATTATATCTAAAAAACTGGATTGACACTGTTCAATGGCATTTTGAAGATATTATTCGTGATCCGCAAATTGATCCGGTGGCAGCGCTTACTTTAAAAAGAAGAATCGATGCTTCTAATCAGGAGCGTACTGATATGGTAGAGTATATCGATAGCTACTTTTTGCAAAAATACAGCGATGTAAAAGCAAAAGACGGAGCAAAAATCAATTCTGAAAGTCCTGCCTGGGCTTTTGACAGATTGTCTATCCTGGCCTTAAAAATTTATCACATGCAGGAAGAAGCGACTCGTGCAGAGGCTTCGCAAGAGCACAGAGATAAATGTCAGGAAAAATTAAACATCCTTTTAGAACAAAGAAGCGATTTATCAACAGCCATTGATGATTTGCTTGCTGATATCGAAAACGGAGATAAATTCATGAAAGTGTACAAACAAATGAAAATGTACAATGACGATGAATTGAATCCTGTTTTATACCAAAATAAGAAATAATTGGCAAAATTGTCCAATAAAATTAAGCATATAGCCGTCATGAGACTTTCCGCAATGGGAGATGTCGCCATGACGGTTCCTGTT
>Ga0247740_1000371_pt1 | contig 22715 bp, 19 predicted proteins | sample UWRJL148409B2_FD_180942 | JGI IMG/M metagenome (GOLD analysis project Ga0247740, IMG submission 180942) | Plant litter microbial communities from Arlington Agricultural Research Station in Wisconsin, United States - UWRJ-L148-409B-2 | ecosystem: Environmental > Terrestrial > Plant litter >...
AGCCACAGCCACAGCCACGCCAGCCAGTGCCAGCCAGTGCCAGCCAGTGCCAGAGCTGTCGGATCTCACGAAGGGCAGCAGCCGCCCATGCTGCCGGCGACGGGCGCAGGCGAGTGTCCACCCGTCCGCGCCGCCGAAGGCTGGGGCGCGCTGCGTCGTGGCGCGTGACCATCAACCCAAATCCAGGTGCGACAACCTGCGCTCGAGTGCGACGTTTGTCGCATGTCAGGAGAGCGCTTGTCGCGTTTTAGGGAAGAAAGAACCCAAGGTTCGGCGTCGATCTTTTGTCAGAACTTTTGGGCGCGCGAGCTGTCAGTAAAAACACGTGCTGTCACTAGGCAGAGTCTGGGTGGTTTGCGTGGCTGGGGGAGCGCTAGTGCTCTCTCTGTCGGGTTGCGCGCGCTTGGGCGTGGGCGGAGCGGCAGTGCCGGTTTCGGTGCCGGCGGCCCTGGGCAATCAATCGGCGCCGGTTTTGGACGAGGCCATGCCCCCCGCGTTGGCCGAAGAGGACGACTACGTCGTGCGCATCGTGGTTGGCTCTGTCACGTGTTCGGGCGCGTTGATTCAGGAAGACCGCGTGTTGACGGCGCACCATTGCGTGGCCGCGCGCGATCGGGATGGCGCGGCGTTGCAACGTGACGTGCGTCCGGATCAGGTGCGGGTCGAGCTGGGTGGGGACTACTTGCCTTGGGGGGAGGTCGGCGTGCGCGCCATTCTCGCACCCAGCTGCGGCTATGTTTCGGGAGATGGTGACGTAGCGGTGCTCGTCTTGGAGCGGAAGCTGATTGGCATGGCCACGCGGGCCGCTCGTTTGGAAGAGCCGCCCGGCAAGCGCGATCAAGTCGAGCCGATCGGCTTCGGGCGCTGCGCGTTGTCGGCGGATGGCGTGCACCGTAAGCACCGCGAGGGCGGCAACATCGAGCTCGTGTCGGAGGGCCAATTCCGGCTTTCGGCGGCGATTTGCCCGGGTGATTCGGGCGGCCCGGCCGTGAGCCGTGCGGGCGGCGAGATCGTCGGAGTAATTTCCGCGAGCGCGATGGATGGCGATGAGCTCACCCGCGACCGCTCCGAGTTCGTGCGCGTCGACCGCTGGCGCTCGTTGTTCGCCTACGCGGCGCTGGTGTCGAACGGCACGAATCCGGCAGAGCTGCCGCCCATCGAATGTAAGTGAGCGGCGAGGGCGGCACGGATTTGTCAGCCGCGGGCATCCCGAGCTAGATTGCTCGGCTATGGCAAAAGTCCTGCGCTTAGTGGCTTGGACTTTGGTCGTCGTGGGCGTGATCGTCGGCTTGGCGCGGCTCACGGTCATTCGCTGGTGGCGCGTGCCGCTCGGTGATCCGTACCTGGAGTCGTCTTTGGCGCCCAGCTTGCGCGGCGGTGACTGGGTGCTCTTGTGGCGCGGAAGCGCGGCGTCCGAGGGCAACTTGGTGCTGTGCCCCGAGCCGAAAGCGCCCGGGCGCTACGTGATTGGGCGCATCTTGGCCGAATCGAAGGATCACATACGAGTCACTAGCGACGGCGTGCAGGTGAACAACCGCAGTTTCGAGACCGAAAGCAGCTGCGACGGTTTCGAGGTGAAGGACCCGAACACCGTGCGCGGTTCGGATCCCGGCGTCGATGTCCGCCAAGGTTGTCGGCGTGAGGTGGTCGGGAACCAGACCCACCTGCGCGGCGAGCTGAACCCGAACTTGCCGAAACCGAGCGACGCCGAGGCGGACGTGCCGATGGGCTCCGTGTACCTGATCAGCGACAATCGGCAGTTCCCCTGGGACTCGCGCGAGTTCGGCCCCGTCGAGCGCACGACCTGTGCAGAGACCGTGTTCTTCCGCTTGGTGAGCAAAGACGGTTTCTTCGACGTTGCCAACCGCTTGACCGTGATCCGTTGAGCGCGGAACGCGCGCGCTGAACCGCGCTCGAGTCGCCGCACGTGACGAGAGCGGAGCTGCGTGAGCCGCGCAGACCTTGAGCCTGCGCGCTTGCGAGTGCTAGCTTGGCGCAGTTCGATGGGTCACGGCGCACTGGAGGTTGGCATTGTCTGCGGTCGCTGCGAGACCTTCTCGCCGATGGGCGAGGCCCAGTGCACCGCATGCGGCCATGACCTATCGCTCTTTTCGGCCGAACAACCAAACTCCTATCGCCCAGCAATCGGAGCGACGATCGTGCCCCTCGCCGTGCCCGGTGAGAAAGCTCGTTCCCAATCGGGCGAATTTAGGGGAGTCTCCGGTCTCAAGGCCGAGCGCAGGACGCAGCCCCCAGCACCGTTTCAGGAGAAGCAGATGGATCAGGCAAGGTACTACGTGTGCGAGTCATGCATGACTCCCGTGCCGAGCGGGCACAAGTTCTGTGGTCGCTGCGGGGCGTCGGTACCAGACGCGATCTTGCACATGTCCCCTTCGTTTTACAGCGACATGCAAGACGCGGCGAAGGCACGCCTGATCCTGATCCGCGGTGAAGGGATGGACGGCCTGAGCTACCACCTCAAGGCCGACCAACACGTGATCGGCCGGCAGGGCCAGCTGGAGTTCCCGGACGACCCGTTCATTTCGCCCAAACACGCGAATTTCTTCTACCGCGACAATCGCCTCGTGGTGCGCGACGAAGGCTCGCTGAACGGCGTGTACTTCCGCGTCCACGGCGCGGTCGAGATCTCCCCCGGTGACACGTTCCTCGCGGGCGAGCAGCTATTTCGGCTCGACCCCACGCCCAAGGCCTCGGACGGCGCAGATCCCGATGGCACGTTCTTCTATTCGTCGCCCAAGTACCCGAGCGCCTTCCGCCTCAATCAAATCTTGGAAGGCGGCGCGATCGGCATGACCGTGTGCGCCCGCGGCTCGTCGTTGCAAATTGGTCGTGAAGACGGCGACTTGAACTTCCCGAGCGACGTCTTCTTGTCCGGCAAACATTGCACGGTCGAAGAAAAAGAAGGCAAATTCGTGCTCACTGATTGGGACAGCCGCAACGGCACCTACGTGCGCATCAAGACCGAAACCGCGCTCACCCACGGTGACTACGTGTTCATCGGCCGCAAACTGCTGCGCGTCGAACTAAACAGCAACTAAGTCGCCCGGGGTCTAGACCCTCGCGCAACGGAAAAGGAGTTCGCATTCGAACTCCTTTTTTCGTTGGTGAAGGGGCGATCGCGATCCCGCCACGCACCTTGCAGCGCGCCCTGTTCCCGGCCATCGCGGCGCCCGCGTGTCCGCGAAGCCGGCGCGGCGCACGCAGGGTGCACGAAGGGCGCTTTCTGTGAGGTCGCCAAGGTCGCCAAGTTTACCAAGATCGCCAAGCACTCAGAGCGTCGCATCACACCGAGTGCACCTCAGCACGCGGAGATTTGGGGTTCGTGCAGCGCTTCGATACGACCAGCTGTAGATGGCGTGGGCGGCTTACGAGCCCTACAGCGACCGCTGATGCCGGCGCGGCAGACCCGTGTTCACACCGAGGACGCTTCCTGTGAGGCCGCCAAGATAGCCAAGGGGGCCAAGATCGCCAAGCACACAGACGTCGCACCACACCGAGTGCACCTCAGAGCACGCTTAGAAGATTGGGGTTCGTGCAGCGCGTCGATACCACGAGCTGTAGATGGCGCGGACGGCTCGGTGCTAACGCGAGCGTGTGCTGGCAATGGCCAACGTGTGCGGCGGCTCCCTGACTTAGGCGCGAGAACGCCAAAGTGGAACACCGGAGTGGACTCGGACCAATGCGTAGGACACCGCCAGTGCATCAGCCGGTTCGCCGTTGAAACTGCGCGCATCTCCGAGCCACGCTAACCCCAAATTTCAATGGTTGATTCGGTGAGGTACCGCGTTGCTGAGCTGCGCTGAGCTCTTGGCGATCTTGGCGGCCCTCTCGGAGCCGCTCACCCGCGCTCTAAGCCCAAGACGCGGAACGTGCAGTCCGGATGGTGATCGCCGTTGAAATCGCGCGTATCTCCGAGCCGCGCCAACCCAAAATTTCAGTGGCTGCTTCGGTGGGGTATCGCGTTGCTGAGCTGCGCTGAGCTCTTGGCGATCTTGTAACCTTGGCGATCTTGGCGGCCTTCTGGGAGCATTCACTCGCCGTCGCCCATCATCGCTCGTATCCCTTCCCTCGTCCGCGACGCCGAAGGCTGGGTGTTCTGAGGAGTGATGATTGACCATCAACCCAACTCGAACAGCGCCGAGTGGGAGGACGAATCAGCCGCCGTCGACGCGCGGTTTGCGGCGGCGGCGGCGTTTGCGCGCGGGCTTTTCGCCGGCGGCGCTGTTGCCCGCGGCGCTGAGCTCGCTGCCTTCCATCGGCTCGCGCTCGCCGAGCGCGGCGGCGCGCAGTTCGACCACGTCGCGCAGGGCCGGGTAGAGCTGGGTGCGCGCGAAGCGGCCCGTGCGGCCGGCTTCCACCCGCGGCATCAAGGCCACGATGCGGCGTACCGCGTCCGCGATGCGGCGCGGCACGTTCAAGCGATCGACGATGGGTTCGAGGAAGGCGTACGCGGCCTCCACGCGGTCGGACTCGCCGGCGCACGCTTCGCGCATCGGCTCGAGCAAGAGCATGGCCCAGAGCACGGTGTCATCGAGCGGGGATTTGCGCTCCTGAGTCGTGCGGTCGACCTCTTGCAGGATGCGCCAGACGCTGTTGTCGTCTTCCGGCAAGTCGGCCAGGTACGTGGAGAGTTCGGGCAAGAGCACGTCGAGCACTCCGGTCTCCCACGCGAGCCAAAAGGCGCGCCGGGAGGCGCCGCTGCGGAGCAAGCGCAGCACTTCTTCGAATAGGCGCGGACGTGCGGCTTTGCGCAGCGCGCCTCGGCACAGCACGATCGCGTCGTAAACCTCGGGGGTAACGCCCAAATCCAACTGCGCGGCGAACTTGATCGCGCGCAAAATGCGCACCGGATCTTCCTGAAAGCGCACCACGGGCACGCCGATGGTGTGCACGGCGCGGCGCTCGATGTCGGCCATGCCGCCTACCCAGTCGAGCACCAGGTTGTGATCCAGATCGTAGAAAAGGCCGTTGATGGTGAAGTCGCGACGATACGCGTCTTGGTGCGCGTCACCGAACACGTTGTCGTTGCGAATCAGCAGGTCTTCGCTCTCGCGCTGACTCTCTTGCTCGGGGGGCCGGCGAAACGTCGCGGTCTCGATCACTTTGCCGCCGCCGAACAACACGTGCACGAGGCGGAAGCGGCGCCCGATGATGCGCGAGTTGCGGAACAAGCGCCGCACGTCGTCCGGGCGCGCGCTGGTTGCGACGTCGAAGTCCTTCGGAGAACGGCCGATCAGCAAGTCGCGCACGGCGCCGCCCACCAGGTAGGCCTCGTAGCCCGCGCGCGTCAGCCGCTTCACGACCTTGGCCGCGTCGGGATCGATGCGCCCTTCTTCGAACTCGACTGCGTACTGTTCGGGTTCGGGCGCGCCATCTCGGCCGAAGCGGCGCGACGGCGGCTCGTGCTCGGGCTCCGAGTCGTCCGAATTGCGGTCGCCGGAACGCCCGCCGCGTGACGCGGTGCTGGGCTCCGGAGTTACCGGCTCATCTGGGGCTCGTGCCCCGCCCTTCGCGGGACTGCGTGAAACCATGGGCCGAATGTTCCGCATCTCCTAGCACAGGCAGCGCGCGGGGCGTGCGGCGGGTGTGCGAAGGAACCGGAATTCCTGCCCGTCCGCGGCGCGCCGAGAGCGCCGTCCCGAGGCCGAGCCGGGCCAATGCCCGACAAACCACCGGATCATCGCACGGACCGAGCTTTCCATGGGCCGAGGGCCAGGGCACGCCGCCCATCGCGGCCCGAGTTCGGATGTCCGGCCCGGGGGCGCCTTTGGGCGACCCTTCCAGATCGGCTTCGTGCTCGTCGGCCGGCGGCAGGCCGAGCGACCACGCGGGCTCGAGCCCGACCTGTTGCAGTGGCGTGCCGTCGGGCAGGGCGACCAGCAGCGTGGTCAAGCGCAGCACCCCCGCCCCGGAATGGTCGTCGAAGTACTCTTGTACGCAACCTTTGCCGAAGGTGTGCGCGCCGAGCAGCGGACCGCGACCGTAGCTGTCGATCGCGCCCGCGATCATCTCGGCCGCGCTGGCCGTGTAGCCGTCGACCAACACCGCGACCGGGCCTTTCCACACCGCTTCTGGGTCGGGAGTTCCGGCACGCAAAATCTCGGTCACCAACCCACGATGAATGAGCGGGAAGCTGGGCACGCCGGGCAAGAACAATCCGATCGCGGCGGCCGCGCCGTCCGTGGAGCCGCCACCGTTTCCTCGCAGGTCGAGCACCACCCCCAGCGGCGGATCGTCGTCTTGGCGCGCGAGCGACAAGCGGTCGGCCAAATCATCGCCCAAGCGATCGCCGACTTCACTGATCGTGATCACGTCGACCCAGCCGTCACCGTAACGCACGCCGGTCGCGGGCAATGGATTTTCGAGCTCTTCGGCGTCGGAAGGAAAGCTGACCGATAGCTCGAGCGCAGCCACGTTCGGACCGCGCAGCACCCGTACCGCACGCGTGCTCTGCCCACGCGGCGGCTCGACGCGCGCCAGCTGCTCCGCTTGCTCGACGCTCAGCCCGGCCGTGTCGGTGCCGTCGATCGACAGCACCAGATCATCAATCTCGAGCGGCGCGCGTGGGTCGCCGACGACGCGCACCCCGAGCGGCGTGCGCAAGATGTTGCCCCACAAGCTCGGCGCCTCTGCGTCCAGCGGATCGCCGGCAAATAGGGCCCACTCTTCTTCCAACGGCGCCCATTCGCCGTGCGGATCGATGGCCGGCACGTAGGCGCGCACGGCGGCCGCGAGGGCGACCTCGGACCATCCTTCCACGCTCAGATCCGGGAAGAAGCGAGACAGCGCGTTGCTCGCGGGGCTGTCGGCGAGCAGCGGCGCGGAGTTCGCGAATTGACCGATGCGCTGACCGAGGTCGGCCGCCAATTCACGCGCAGGGTGCGATACCGCGTCGTCTTCGAACGCGGGTTCGTTGATGCGCGCCAGCGCGAACCGTAAATGAGCGGGCGGCGCTTCCGCGCGCGCTTGCTCGAAGATCCCTCGCAAGCCGTCGACCCAGTGCTTTGCTTCAGCACCGAGGGTCAACGCGACCGGACAAGGTGCAGAGGCTCCGCCGCTCTCGAGCTCGGCCAAGAGCGCGCGCGCATGCGTGTGCGCGGCCTCCGCCAAGGGCGCGTCCGGAGCGACCGACCACAAGCCATGCGGGTCGAACCAATCCGCCCACAGATCGGCGAACACCGCGCCCGCGACACGCGGTGGCTCGGACGCCAAGCGCCTGCGGACCTCGGCGACGATCGCGCGGGCCTGCGCGCAACGCAGGCGCGGCGGCTCACCGTTCGGAACCTTCAGCGGCCGCTCCTCTTCCAGCCGCTCTTCACTGGGCGAGGTCGGCGCGGCGGGGTTCTTGGCGACCTCTTTCGTGAGCTCCGGCGTCGGCGCGCGACGGGCCGCAGGCTTGGGCTGCGAGCTCGTTTCGCGGCAAGCAGAGCCGGCGATGCACGCGAGCAGCGCCGCGAGCGCGATGCGCGGCGCGAGACCAGAACGTGCGTGTCTTGCGCCAATCACCAACGTGCAGAGAGCATGCGGGAGCGAACCCGGCCGCGCAAGCCTCGAAGCGAGCTAGGCCGTCCAGCGCGGTTCGAGCTATGGTCCGAAGCCGTGGAGCCGATCTCGCTGGTCTTGCTGGGCTGCCGCGTCGTGGGTCCCGCCGCGCTCTCGCCGCCCGCACGACGGCGCGCGCTGTGCGCCGCCCGCGCGCTCCACTCCGGCCTCACGCGTCACATCCTGGCCTGCGGCGGAAAAGCCTGGGGCGGCGTGCGCGAGGCGGATGCGCTGAGTGCGTTCTTGGTCGAGCAAGGCGTGCCCGAGAGCGCGCTGGAACGCGAAACGCACTCGCGCTCCACGCTTCAGAACGCTCACTATGCGGCACAGTTGCTTTTGCCCCGCGGCCTGTCACGCGTGTGGCTCGTGACTTGCGACTGGCACATGCCGCGCGCGCTGCGTTCTTTCGAAGGTGCGGGCTTTCGAGCGCAACCCCTGCCCGCGCCATCTCCGGCCATCTCCATGGGCGCCCTCCTCTACCGCTCGGGTCGTGAAAGAGTGTCGCTCGCGCTCGACAGCTTGCTGACACGGGGGTTCTCGAGGGTTTGATGCGCTTTGCCAAGCACCTGGGCGTGCTCGTGCTGTGTGCTGCCTGCCACGAGAAACGCCCCGATCCGCACGCTTCACCAGCTGGCTCGGCGCACTCGGCCAGCAACCCCAGCGTCACTCGCGAAGCGCTGGTGACGGCCGAACTGCAGCGGGATTCAGCCGCCCTCGGCGGCGAGGTATTGTCCAGCCGCGATCTCGAAGTACGCCGCGCGGCTACGCGCGCGCTGGCTCGCATCGCAGACGCGCGCGCCGCCGAACTACTCCTGCTGGCGCTCGCGGACGAAGATCCAGAGGTGCTGACGTGGGCCGCGTACGGCTTGGGCTATGCGTGTCGGGGCCGAGAAACGAAGACGGTGCGTGCGCTGGTGGCTCGCGCCGCGTCGCTCGGACTCGGTGGCGCGCCACCCTCGCCCTTGGCCAACCCGACCGAAGCCATCGCCGATGCGCTCGGCCGTTGCGCGCGCGCCGAAGCGGAAAGCACGCTACGCGCGTGGTTGAGCGGACCCCAGCTGCGCGCGGAAGCCGCGGCGCTGGCGCTCGGGCGGCTCGCGACCCAAACCGGCAAGCTCGACGACGCGACCATTGTCGCGCTGCTCGACGCCGCCGACCGCGCGCAAGATCCGCTGCAAAATGCGCTCTTTCCATTGACGCGCCTGGCCGGGCTCAATCCTTCCAGCGCGGAGCGCACACGCACCCTCGCTTTGCGTTCGATCGCCGCGCGCGCACCCAGCACCGAGTTTGCGGTGCGCGCATTGGGACGCACTGGCACAGCAGGCGCGCGCGAGCTGAGTTCGCTCGCCACGCGGGCCGAGCTCGAGCCGACACTGCGCGCGCAAGCCGTGCGCGAGCTCACAGGCTTGGGCAGCGTGGGCCAACGCGCGTTGTGGGCCGCCTTCGACGACTTGCTCGGCGCGCCGCCCGCGGACGCAGCCCTGCAAGCCGACGGCTACGGGCCCATCGCGGGTTTAATCGAAGCTTTGTTGCCGCCAATCTTGGGCTCGGGAGCCAAGCTGCAGGCGCTGACCGAGCTGACCCTGGCCGACGCCGATTCGGTCACGCTCAGGCGTCGCAAGGTGAAGCTGCGCTGCGCGGCCGCCGCGCTGCTCGCGGGTAGCAACTATCGGCACGCGCGGCTGTTGGCCTGTGATCCGGCTGCCGAAAGCGTGCCGCGTGAGCTCGCCGTGCTGCGCGTAATCAGCCGCGAAAAGCTGCAAGGAGCGCGCAAAAAGGCGTTTTTACAGCTGGCGCACGCTGAAAATGCGCTGCTGCGGGACGCGGCCATCGATCGCCTGGCCGAGCACCCCGAACTGCGAGAGTCGTACCAGATTTTGGCCGACGCCCTCGGTTCTCCCGCGCTGGGCGTCGTGGCCAGCGCCGCCCAGTTGCTCGCGAGCTACCCGGAGCGCGCTGCACGTGCGAGTGACGAAGGTGCAGAGGCGCGTGTGGCACCGAACCCGGACCCGAGCGTCGTGGCCGCGCTGACCACGGCTTACGCGGCCGCCAGCGCGCGTAGCAGCATCGAAGTACAAAGCTTGCTGCTCGACGCGATTGGCGCGCTCTCGATTCTGAGCCACAAAGACGCCGCCAATCTGGCATGCAGCAGCGACAACCCGACGCTGCGTGAACACGCGCAGCGCACACTGCGTTTGCTCGGCGAACAAACGCGACGCTGTGATGAATTCAAACCGAGCGCGACCCGGGCGCCCGCCGCGAGTGCGACCCGCAGCCTGCTCACGTTCGATACGGATGCAGGGCCGCTCACACTGACGCTCGACCCGCGCTTTGCCCCGGTAGCGGTGGCCCGCGTGCTCGGCCTGGCGCAAAGCGGCTTCTACGACGGCGTGGCCGTGCACCGCGTGGTGCCAGGTTTCGTCGCGCAGTTCGGCGACCCGGGCGGAGACGGCTTTGGCGGAGACGGCCAACCGCCGCTACGCTGCGAGACCTCGCCGATCCCTTTCCAACGTGGCGCAGTGGGCGTCGCCCTTTCGGGCCGCGATACCGGCTCGAGTCAGCTGTTCGTGACCCTGGGCCGTTACCCGCATTTGGACGGGCAATACGCCTGGCTGGGTGAAGCAGGCCCGGGTTGGGCGCAAGTCGCCGCGGGCGATCGCATCCTGCATACGCGCGTCAGCTCGCTGCCCTGATCAAAACAGAAGTGCTAGAAGCGGGGCCATGCTGCTCGCCGTCGACATCGGAAACACGAACATCGTGTTCGGCCTGTACCGAGGCCGCACGCTGGAGCAAACCTTTCGCGTCTCGACCGTGCGCACGCGCACGGAAGACGAATACGGCGTGATGCTGCAGCAGCTGCTCGCGCTGCGCAAAGTGCCGAACGACGCAATCGTCGCCGCAATCGTCGCCAGCGTCGTGCCCCCGCTCACGGACGTGATGAGTGAAGCGATTCGTCATGCGTTCGCGCGCGAGCCGCTGGTGGTCGGCCCGGGCCTCAAAACCGGCGTGCCCGTGCTGTACGAGAACCCGCGTGACGTGGGCGCGGACCGCATCGTGAACGCGGTGGCCGCGTTCGAGCGCATCAAAGCCGCGGTGATCGTCGTCGACTTCGGCACGGCCACGACCTTCGACTGCATCTCGCCCAAGGGTGAATACCTGGGCGGGGTGATCGTGCCCGGCGTGCAGGTGAGCCTGGACGGCTTGCTTTCGCGCGCGGCCAAGCTGACGCGCGTGGAGCTCGCGGCGCCGCCGCACGTGCTCGGCCGCAACACCACGCACGCGCTGCAATCGGGCGTCGTATACGGCTACGCCTCGCTGGTCGACGGCATGGTGGGCCGCTTGGAGGCCGAGCTCGGTTACTCCTGCCACATCATGGCCACCGGCGGGCTCTCCACGCTGATCGCCAAGCACTCCGCGCGCATTCAAGAGGTCGACGTGAACCTCACCCTCGACGGCCTGTGCCTCTTGCACGAGCGCAATGCCAGCGCGGTGGAAGCGGCAGAAGCCAGCGCCGCCAAACGCCGCGCCGAGCGAGCCAGGTGAAGCGCCGCGCACTCCTGCGAGTCGCGCTCTCGGCTCCTTCGTGGTTCGCGCTCGGTTGTGATCATCCCAATCAGCAAGCCGCCGCGCGCACGGGCAAGCAACGCTTGCTTTCACTCTCGCCCGCGGTGACCGAAACACTGTTTGCGATCGGCGCGGGGCCCGAGGTCGTCGGGGTGAGCGACTACTGCAATTACCCGCCCGAAGCCAAACGGCTGCCGCGCACGGGTACCGCGCTCACCCCGGGTTACGAAGCGATCGTGCGGCTCCAGCCGACGCTAATCCTGTGTGATGGCGCCGCGAGCGTGCCGCGGCGCGAATTGACCGCCCTGGGCGTGACCAAGTTCCTGCCCTGGTTATCGCTCGAGGAGATCGTAGCCAGCACGCGTTTGCTCGGCGCGTTGACCGCGCACTCGGCTCCTGCCGACGACCTGGCGCGCAAGCTGTGGGACGGCCTCGCCGTTGCCGAGGCGCCCACGGGGCCGCGCGTGTTGGCCGTGCTCGGTGAGACCTCGGGCAAGCTGAGCGAGGTGTATTTCATCAAGCAAAACTCGATTCACGGCGCGGCGTTGCGCGCCGCGGGCGCGCGCAACGCCGTCGCTCACGACGTCGCGGGCGTACCGCGGCTATCGATCGAAGAGCTGCTCCGGCTCGATCCAGACGCGATCATCGTGCTCGTGGCCCCGCGCCCAAACGGCGAAAGCGAACCGGACGAGGCGCAAATCTTGCACGACTACCGCGCCTTGGAGCCGCTGACGGCTGGCAAAAATGGCCGCATTTCCGTCCTCAAGTCGGACGCCGCGTTCAGCAATGGGCCGCGCATTTTGGCACTTTCGGAAGCCCTGAAGCGCGAAGTCGCGCGGCTGTTCGCGAGCGCCGTGCGAACGCGCTGAGTGAGATGAGCAAGCTCGATTTCGTCGATCTGAGCGTGCGCGTGGGCAATCGCGCGCTGCTCGACGCGCTCACGCTCAGCGTAAAGCCGGGCGAGTTCGTGGCCCTGGTCGGCCCCAACGGCGCGGGCAAAACCACGTTGCTGAGGGCCGCGCTCGCGCTGCGCGCGCCGACCTCGGGCCGCGTGCGCCTGGACGGCAGCTCCGTCGCCGATCTCGACTCGCGCAAACGCGCCGCCTTGATCGCGTGGCTTCCTCAACAGATCCGCGCCGACGAACCCGTGACCGGTCTCGAATCAGTGGCGGCGGCGCGCTTTCGCTTTCGCGAGAGCCACGCGCAATCACGGCGTGCGGCCGAGCGCGCGCTCGCGCGTGTCGGGGCGAGCGCCTATGCCGAGCGACCGATGACGCAGCTATCCGGCGGCGAGCGTCAACGCGTGGCCTTCGCCTGCTTGATCGCGCAAGAGGCGGAAATTTTGCTGTTCGACGAACCGGCCAACCACTTGGACCCTGCGCAGCAACTCGACGTGTACCGTTTGCTGGGTGAGCTGTGGCGTGAAGGGCGCAGCATCTTGTGCATCAATCACGACGTGAATCTGCTGCACCAAGTGGGGGACGCAGCGCGCGTGCGGGTGGTCGGCCTACGCGCGGGTAAACTCGTCTTCGACACGCCGTTCGACGCGCCGACGCTGCCCACGGAGCTCGGCCACTTGTTCGGCATCGAGATGGATTCGCTGACGGGCACGGAGCAGCGTTTCATCGTGCCACGCTCACGGAGCGCGCGATGAAGCTGCGCACCTTCGCGATCGTCGTCGCCTGCGCGCTGCTCTTGCTCGCCGCGGTGCTGATCGGCCCGCAACTTGGCGGCGCGCAAGGGCAGTTCATCGTTTGGCAACTGCGCGTGCCGCGCGTGCTGGTCGGCATGTGCGTGGGCGCCACGCTGGCCCTCGTGGGTGCCGTATTTCAGGCACTATTTCAAAATCCGCTCGCGACATCGGACACCGTGGGCACCACCGCGGGCGCAACCGTGGGCGCGCTGTTCGCGCTCCTGCTCGACAGCTCGCGCACCGTGCAAGGCTTACCGTTGGTCACCGTGTGTGCCTTCGCGGGCGCACTCGGCGCGAGCTTGCTCGTGGCAAGCTTTGCCTCGTCACGTTCGGCCCACTCGAGCGACGTATTGCTCGCGGGCATCGCGGTCACGCTCGCGGTCAGCGCGGTCGCTTCCGGCATTCAGTACGTGTCCGATAGCCGCGCGCTGTTCGCGGCCACCCAGTGGTCACTCGGGCAACTGCCCCAGGTGGGCTACCGCGGCGTGCTCTTGCTCGCGCCGATCTGCGCGCTTTCCTGCGCGCTGCTGCTGCTGCTCACGCGTCCACTACAGGCCTTCGCCTTGGGGGAAGAGCTCGCCCACAGCCAGGGCGTGAACGTGCCGCGCTTGCGGCTGTTTGCGCTCGGCTTGGGTTCGCTCGGAGTTGCCGCATGCGTGGCTTGGTGCGGGCCGATAGCATTCGTGGGGCTGATCGTGCCGCATTTAGTGCGCCGCTTGTTGGGCTCGAGCTACCGCGTGCTCTTGCCCATGTCGCTGTGCGTGGGTGCCGCGCTGCTCGTGACTTGTGATGCCTTCGCCCGCTTGATCGTGCCCGGCCGCGAGCTACCCGTGGGCATCGTGACCGCGGCGCTCGGCGCGCCGGCGTTGGTCGTCTTGGTCGCGCGCGGCCGCCGCTGAGCGGTTCGTCTAACGAGGCGGGATACGCCACTTTACGCGTTCCGAACGCTGCACTACGCCAGCCCTCGTGAAAACACGGGCGCACGGGGCGAAGTTAGGCGTGGCAACACTGAGCGCAATGGTCGCGCTAGCTTGGACGGCCAGCGCGGCCGCCTATTGCCGCACGATGAGCTGCGAGCTGGGTGAAGACCCGGAGAAACCGTGCGCGCGCGACCGGAACGACTGCGTGACCCAAGGCAAACCGCTGCATTGGGCCAACTCTTGCCTCGATTACGCGGTCCAGCTCGACGGCTCGCCGCGTTCGGGGCTCGATGCCGACCAAGTGCAAGTCTTCGTCGAGCAGGCCTTCGCGGCGTGGAAGACCGCGCCTTGTCCCGGCGGGGGCACCCCGCGCTTCGAGGTTCGGTTTCAGGGTTTCGTGAGTTGCGACCGCCGCGAGTCGGTGTGCGGCGGCGCGAACAAGAACGTGAACGTCTTGATGTTTCACGACACTGATTGGAGCTACGGCTCGGGGCGCTTGGGCGTCACCACGCCCTCGGGCGGCACCGAATCCGGACTCCTGCTCGACGCGGACGTCGAAATCAATGCCCAGGACTATTCGTTCGAGAGCGACGCAAGCGGCCTGATGTCGGTCTCGCTCTTGTACGTGCTGACGCACGAACTCGGGCATTTTCTCGGCCTCGCGCACAGCAACGTGAACGGCTCGGTGATGTCTGCGGGCTACCAGAGCCTGCCCTTCAGCCCCAACTTGATCAGCAGTGACGACGCCGCCGCGATCTGCGCCGCGTTTCCGCCCGGCGGCCCCCTGAACTGCGGCGAACCACCCGCGCCCGCATACGACACGTGCCAACTCGGCCCCGGCGAGGCGCCCCCGTGCACGCTCTCCTCGGTCACCCAAGACGCAAGCAGCTGCGGCTGCGATCTGGCGCGTAGTTCAGGGCACGGCACGGCGCCCAGCCTCGCGACGTTGGGTCTGATGCTCGCCGCGCTCAGCACGCGCCGCGCACGCGCGAAGCGCCGCAGCGCCGTCGCCTGAGCCCCGCGCGTTTCTGTCATGACCCCGTGAGGGCCAGCGCACCCGGGGTGAACGGCGGCTACGCGATGCCCAGGGCTCTGAGCAGCGGCAATTCTCCGTCATTGAAGGCTTTGGCCTTTTGCGTGAGGTAGGCCAGGTTTTCGGCGGCGGATTCGAGCAGCTTGCCGTCTTGGGTCATACGCGCGCCGAGCACGGTGTAACGCGCCCATGCGTGCGCGGCCATTCGTTCGGGTGCGGTCTGACCCTGCGCGCGCGCGTGCAAGAACAGCTGGTCTTCGTGGTTGACGATCACGCCGCTGCCGGTTACGGGCGAGGCCAACACGCTGTTCTCTTCCGAGTTCAGCGCGCGCTCGAGCAAGCATGCGTTGAGTGATTTGCAGCGTGATTCGGCGGCGCTGATCGCGGCCTCGGACTGCGCGAGGTGCACGTGGCCGGTGCTCACCAAGAGCCGCAGCGCGTGGACGAATTGGCCGGGGCGTAGGTGTTTGCAGCCCGGGTGCTGGCGCAGTGAGTCGAGTGATTTGGGCGCGTAGTCGTGCTCGGCGAGTGCGGCGCTGAGCGCGCCGTAGGTCTCGGGCTTGAGCTCGGCCTCGCCGAACGGCATCGGGATTTTCGCGCCGAGCAATTTATCGGGCGCCGCGCGCAGCACGAAGCGCGTGCGGCCGAAGCGCTCGTCGCGCGCTTCGGCGCTCAGGCGACGCACGCCTTTGACGAAGATGTCGCGGCGGAAACGCTGGTTCACCAGGTAGTCGCGCACCGTTTCACGCAAGAGCGGATGCTTGGTCTCTTCGAGTAACTTCTTGGCCTTGTCGGGAAAGCCCACGCCGTCGAGGTGATCGAGCAAGGTGGCAGAGGTCGCAAAATCGAGCTTGGACTCAGCGGCGAGCGCGGCCACGTCGGCAAAGCCCATCGGTTGCCAATGCTGGTTGAAATACTCGTGCGCGAGGTAACTGCGGTTCTGAGCGCTCACGCGGTCGAGCATGGCTTTGCTGTCACCGTGGTCTTGAAAGTAGCGCGAGCCAGCTTCCGAAAGCGTGCGCATGAAGGCCAGCGCGCCCTCGACCTTGTCGGGGACGGCGAGCAGGGGCGGGCTCACCTGCTCGGCGTACAGCTTGAAAAAGTTACGCAGAGGCAGCTCTGCCGCGCAGCCAGGGAGCGCGTTGTAGCTGACGTAGAAGACACCGCCGGGCGCGAGTTTGCGGCGTACGATGTCCAGCACGTGCGCTCGGTTCTCGGGCGAAATCCAAGACCAAGTGCCGTGCGTGCCGATCACGTCGAACTCGGGCAAGTCGTCCCGGCGCGCGAACTCCTCGAACGAATCTTCGAACAGGCGCACGCCGCTGTGAGAAGCGGCGGCCAGTTCACGCGCGTTCGCCACGTGGCTGGGCATGAAGTCATTGCCCCAAAATTCACCTTGGCTGACGGCGGCGTGCACGTTGAGCGACAAGCCCTGGCCGAAAGCGAGCTCCAAGTATTTGAGCGGTCGGTCGGCGAGCGACGTCGCGACGCTGCGCGACAGGCACGCGAAGTCGAGGTGCGAGGGCGCGAGCTCGCGACAATAATGGTGCGTGTAGTCGACGCTCTGAAAGTAGCCTTGAGTCCAGCTCATTGGTTCATTTGGCAGGTTGAGGGCCGACGCATGTCGCCACGCGCTCGCAGGCATGTCCGGAGCTCGACCGACAGCACCCTGCCGTCGGCCGAAACTCCGCAAATAACCGGCTATTTCTCGAAAACCTGCGCGCCCGCCACGCCCTGGCCGCCCGCCGCGCTGACCACGACCTTGACCGACACCGGCAGGGGCAAAGCCCACTTGTAGCAATTGGGCTTCTTGCCCAGCGTCGCGGAGGCACCCGTGTCTTGATCGGTGGCCAAGATCGGCGCCATCCCCGGGATGACGGTGACGGCCAAGAACTGCACGTTCAACTCGCTGATCGGCGGCATACCCACCGCGACCACGCTGTAACATTTGTTCGGCTGCAGCATGATCTGCTGCTCGAGCGTCACCGCGCCGCCCACGTTGCCGACCAGCGCAGCGCCGAGCGGTTTGGAGCCCGCCACGGTTTGTGAAGCGGCGAGCTGCGTGAGCATCGGCGTGACGGCGGCGGCTAGGGCGGGGTCGGCCGGAACCGGCGTGGTCGGAGCGGGCGTCGGAGCGGGCGTAGTCGGCGCGGGAGTCGCGGTCGCGGTCGCGGTCGCGACGGGTCCGGTCGCGGGTCCGCCGGCTACGCCGGTCGTGCCGGGCTGGTACGGCGTTGCGGCCGGCTCATCTGGCTTGCAAGCAATGGCCGCGAGCATCACGAAGGGCAAAGTCAGGCAAAGGGTCTTGTGCGTCATGGCTGAAGCTCCTGTGGGAAATCGAAGTGCCGAGTATTGGCAGCGGACGCTACTCCGCTCTCTCGAGCCGCTCAATACCGCGCTACGCTGCGTGCCATGCGTTTCGCCCTGATCTCCGACGAGCATTTCGGCCCAACTGCCTACTTTCAAGGCAAGTTACGCAAGCTCACGGCGCACGCGGGCGAGCTGTGCGAGGCCTTCGTGGCGCGCATGAACGACGAGGTGAAGCCGGAGCTCGTGGTCAACCTGGGCGACGTGATCGAAGACGAATCGCGCGCGACCGACCTCGCGCACTATGGCCAATTCGTGTCGATTTTGTCCAAGTTGCAGTGCCCCGTGCTGCACGTAGCCGGTAACCACGATCAGGTGAACCTGACCGACGATGATTTGCGCGCGCTCTGGAGTCACCAGGGCGAGCTCCACTACAGCCGCGATGTCGGCGGGGTGCACTTCAGCGTGCTGCGCACGATCGAGGTCACCGACGTCGCGATTCACTTGCCGGAGGCGCAAATCGAGTGGCTGCGCGCCGATCTCGCGCACACTGAGTTGCCCTCGGTCGTGCTCATGCATCACCCGTGCAGTGAGATGCGGCTCGACGGCAATCGCTGGTTCGAGAAGCGCCCGAACGTGTGTCGCGTGGCCGAGCGCCGAGCCTTGCAGCAAGTGGTGAAGGACTCACCGCGCGTGGTCGCGGTGTTCAACGGCCACGTGCATTGGAATCACTTCGACGTGATTTCGGGCGTGCCGTACATCACGCTGCAAAGCTTGGTCGAGAACCTCGATGACGACGCGCCGGGGCGCGCCGCCGCGGCGCACGCCGTCGTGGATCTCGACGAGCGAAGGCTGGTCGTGCGCGTCGCGGGCGCCGAGCCGGTTCGCTATCAAGTCGAGCTGAGGGGCCGCGGCTGAGGTTCGGTCGTTTTGGGGCGCGCTTCTTTTTGGTGCCATGCGAACGCGACCGCCAAAGCCGTCAGCAGCGAGATCCACTGCGAGGTGGAAAGTGGCGCGACCTGACTCTGCGCGTTCGCGGAGGGACGAAGCGCCCAGTACGCCCCCACGGCGAGCAGCACGGCGAGCGCGATCGCCGCGCGCCGCAGCCAAAGCCGAGCAATGCCGAGCGCGGGGCCGTAGGCGAAGGCGGCCGCGAAGATCAGCAACAACGCGGGTACCAGCACGTGCTGCGCGAGCGCGGGCCCGAAGCTGCCGCGCTCGAGGTCGTCACGCACGAGCTCCAGCACAAACCGCAGGTAGCCGTAGCCGAACGTGAACGCAAAGAACGACTCGCCCGTGAATCGGCGCTTTTTGCCGAGCCGCCAAAGGAGCAGCAAGAGCAGAGCCCCGACCAATGACTCGTACAGCTCGGTCGGGTGCACGGGCAGCGAGGATGGCGCGCTCACCGACAAGCCGCGCTGGTCGACATGCTGCATCCAAGCTGGCGAGCCCGCACCCTCGAGCACGTCACTCGGCCAGCGTGGGAACGTGCCCAGCCGTTTGAGCCAGGTGGGTGCGGTCGCCGAGAGCGGCTTGCCGAAATCACAGCCGAACAAATAACAGCCGATGCGCGTGAGCAATAACCCGCTCGCGAGGCTCGGTACGGCCACATCCGCCCATGGCAGGAGCGCCACACCACGCTTTCGCAGGTACCACCAAGAGCCCAGAAATCCGCCCAAGAAGCCGCCATACGCGACGAGCCCCCCGCGCCGCACCGCGAGCACGTCCCACAGGTCGCGGAACTCGCTCAGGTTCGTGAGCACGTACAAAACGCGCGAGCCGAGCAGCGCGGCGATCGCAGTCACGAAATAGCAATTGGCGAGCAGCTCGCGCGGCATGCCGTTTCGCACGCCGAGTTCCAGCGTCAGGAACCAGCCGACCACGACCGAGGCGCACAGCATCGCGCCGTAGCTGTAGATGGGCAGTGACTCGAGCGTGAAACGCTGACCACGGAAGAGAAACCCCGAGACCGTGCCGGCCACGAGCGCGAGCAGTCCAAGCACGAGCAAATCCAGCGCGCGCTTGCGTTGGCCGTAGATCGCGGCGCACAGGCCCAGGCCGGCGAGCACGAACAGCGTCGGGCCGAGCGGGAGGGACCACGCAGGCAGCGGGATTTCGAACAGGACCGGATGCATGAATGGGCGGGCCGAGCCTAACCGCAGATGGGCGTGGTAGCATGCCGACCTGTGCGGCTCCGGGTCCTGGCGTTCTCCTCACTATTTGCCGCGGGCGCGGGGGCTGGTTGCGTCCCCGACGAACGCCCTGACGGCTCGGGGTCTTCCGCGACGGTTCGAATGGCCATGAGCGTCTCGCCGGTTACGCCCGAGCCGCGGCACGTGGCGAGTGACGGCGTTGTCCGTTCGGTGGCCGGCCCGGCAATCGAGCAACGCTTCGTGGACACGTTCGAGCGCAGCGAGCTGGGGGCGGACTGGAACGTGACCGGTCCCGGGTGGGCGGTCAAAGAGGGGCGGCTGTGCGTGAGCAGCGCGCGCAATCACCCCGCCTGGCTACGCCGTCGCTTGCCGCTCAACGCGCGCATCGAGTTCGAAGCCACCAGCGCTTCCGCGGACGGCGACCTCAAGGCCGAGGTCTGGGGCGACGGCCGGAGCTCCGCCACCGGCAATTCCTACACGGGGGCCACGAGTTACCTGGTCGTCTTCGGTGGGTGGAAGAACTCGCTGCACGTGCTGGCCCGGCTGGACGAACACGGCGCCGACCGCAAAGCGTTGCGCGTCGAGCCGGGTGAAACCGACCCGCGGGCGCAACCAGTGCTGCCCGATCGCGCTTATCGTTTCAAAATAGAGCGAACCGACGGCAAAACCGTCCGTTACTTCGTGGACGACCTCGAGACCTTGAGCTTCAAAGACCCGAACCCCTTGGCCGGTGCCGGACACGAGCATTTCGCCTTCAACGACTGGGAAGTCCCGGCCTGCTTCGACAATCTCGTCATCACCCCCCTGAAGAGCTGATCGAGTGGAGAACGCTGAGCTCGAAGTCGCGCTGGAAGAGCTCGAGAGTCGCCTCGAGCGTCTGCGCGCGCTGTACGAGCAGTACTTCATGGGCATCGAGCGTATCGAGCCGGCGATCCCGCGCAAAGACATCGACCGCCGCATCTACGTGCTGCGCCGCGAGAAGATCAGGAACACCGCCAAGCGCTTCAAGCTGCAGACGATCATCTCGCGCTACAACACGTTCCAGCAGTATTGGCAGCGCATCTGCCGCGAAATCGAGCAAGGCACGTATAAGCGCCACGTGATCAAAGCCGAGCGCATCGCGCCCGGGCAGATCTTGACCATCGCCGCGCGGAAGCGCCTGGGCCGCGCGGCCCTGCAGGCGATGGAACCCGAAGAAGCCACCGCGGCTGCGCCGAGCGCACCGCCCAGTGCTTCGCCCAGCGAGCTGCCGGCGTCGCCCGTGGCCGCGGTTACACCCGGCACGCGACTCGCGCCCCCTCCGAAGCCCGGCGCAGTCGCGCCGCCCGGAAAACCCGCGCCGCCCGCGAAACCCGCCCCGCCGCCAAAGCCCGGTGCTCGCCCGGTACCGGCCACCGACGCTCCGGCGGCGGCCGCGCGTGCTCCCACCGCTCCCCCAGTGCCCGCCCCTCCGGCGCGTGCTCCCGCCGCACCGACGCGCGCTCCCGCGCCGGCGGCCCCCGCGGCCAAAGCGAAATTCGAGAGCCTGGACCTGGACATGGACTTTCTGGGCGACTGGGACCCCAGCGCTTCGCCCGCCAAGGTTCCCGCTGCCAAGCGCGTCCCGGAGGCTCCCGCGCGCCCCTTCGGCAAATCACTCTCCAAGCCGATGGGAACGCCGCCGGCGCCACCCGCCGGGGCCAAGCCGGCGAAACTGCCGTCGGTCAGACCCACGCGACCCGGAATGGGCGCGAACGACCCGGCGGCGCCCCCCCGCGCTGTCGCACCTCCTTCAGCTCCGCCACCGAAACCGGTGACGATCCCACCGCGGCCTGCGACCTCGCCCATGGTCAGCAAACCTCTTGCTCCGCGTCCGCCTGCGCCGCCGCCCGCGGCGGCCAAGCCGCTCGGGGCGATCATCCCCGGCACCGCGCCCGCAAAACCCTTGCCGCCGCAACCGGCCGCACCGCCTGCCGCGGCGGCGCCCGCGGCCGACGACCGAGTGCGCGAACTTCACGCGCGCTTGGTGGAAGCAAAGCGCCAAACCCAAGACGCCAGTGCCGTCAGCATGGAGGGTCTGGCCAAGTCGATGAAAGCCACCGAGGCCAAGCTGCGCGAGCAGCACAAGAATCGTAAAATCGACTTCGACGTCGTGATCAAAGACGGCAAGGCCGTGCTCAAACCGATCGTCCGCTGAGCGGCGTGCGAGCCGCTGCCGGCGCGTGTGTGGTCCTGCCACACACATTGCCCCCGATCAGTTTGCGGGGCTGCTGCGGTCGCTCTGCCGCTGCACCGAGGAGCGCGGCCCCTCGATGTAAACCTCACTCTCGCAGAAAACGATCGTACAGGCGCTGTTGCCGGCTTCGCGCATGCGCGCGCACAGCTCGGCCAACTCCGCGTCCGAATCCACGACGTCGCCCTCGACCGGCTGGCGCGTGGACTGATCGTAGCGGCAGTTATCGATTGCTACCCACCGACCTTTGAATTCATTCGAGCGACAGAACTCGGGCCAGGTCATCCGTGTCGACATGCTTGGGGGTCTTACTTTCACTGAGTACTTCCCTCGCGGGAGAACTCCCCTCTGCTTCGAACCGTCACTTGGCGCGGGGCCAAACGTCACTGCGACGCCTCAGCATCTAAATACGTCTTCACGCCTTCGTCAAGCTGACGGCAAAAGGGCTGTTGCAGCTCCGCCACAGCGGCGCAAAATGCCGGAATCGCTTAGGAATTCACTTGCAACTAGATCCAGCAAGAGCGGAATTGAGCGCGGGGCTGGTGGCGCCGAGGCCTTGAGCCGCCTGTATGATGGCTTTGGCCTGCGCGCAGTTGCCGTTGAGGGCCGCAAACTTGGCCGCATTGGGAGCCTTGTTGCGCACGGCCGAGGAGCACTGCTGCTTCTTGGCCGCGTCGTCGCAGCGCTGAAAGTTGGTGGCGGCTCCGGTTACGTTGCCCGAATTTGCAGCGGCGATGCACGCTTCACACGCCTTCGCGCCCGTCGCGGGAGCCGCGGTGGGGGTCGTGGTCGGCTTGGTTCCCCCGCCGGTGTTGGTCGCGGGCGTCTTGGTCGGCTCGACCGGCGGCACGGTGCCGGTCGGCGCGTCCGGCGTGGCCGAAACCGGGGGCGTGGGCGCCGCGGTGGCGAGCGGTTCGATGTTCACGGCACCGGTGCCGGTCGCGCCGGTGGCTCCACCCGTGGTCGTGCTCTGACCGAGGGGGATGATCTCCGCGTCGTCGTTCTTCTTCTCGCCTAGCGAACGCGCCGCGAGCACGGCGATCGAAACCAGCAAGATTGCGCCGACCGCACCGAGGCCGATCACCAGACCTTTGCCGCCGCCGCTCTTGTTCTGACGACCGCTGGTCATCGGCGAGGGCGGCAGGCCGACCACGGGCGGAGCGCCGCCCATGAGCGGGGGATTCATCATCATCGGCACGGGGGCGGGCGGAGAGAAATCCGGCACTTGGGCCATGGCCGCGGTGCCCGTGGTCGCACCGATGTCCGGGTG
>Ga0247740_1000372_pt1 | contig 22714 bp, 18 predicted proteins | sample UWRJL148409B2_FD_180942 | JGI IMG/M metagenome (GOLD analysis project Ga0247740, IMG submission 180942) | Plant litter microbial communities from Arlington Agricultural Research Station in Wisconsin, United States - UWRJ-L148-409B-2 | ecosystem: Environmental > Terrestrial > Plant litter >...
GTCCATGATGTTCATGACGTCGGTCTTGGCGGTGGTACTGCCTTCGAACGCTCGCTTGAAGAACTCAGCCGCTAAATTGGTTGCTTCGGCCGGCGCGCTGCAGTGCCCCGCGCTGTACATGTGGAAACCCATGCGTTCGGGCACGCCGAGCGCCTTCCACACGGGTTTTGCGGCCCAGGCGGAGAGCGCTTCACACGTGCCACCCAGGTGGCACCACGAGTTCTTGCCATTGTTGTTCGAGAAGTGCAGCAAGTAACGGGGAGCGATGGTCGCCAGCAGCAGGTGCTGATCGATGGGCAGATTGTAGACCTTTGCGGGTGCGGTTCGGAGCCAACTAGCCGCGCCTGTTACCCACGGTCCGCAGATGCCGTTGTCCTCCAGATTGTCGATGCTCTGGGGCGGAGAAGCACACTGCCACATCGCTTTGCCGTCGCCGTGCCGGAACCACTCTGCTTGGCGCAGATTGGCGGCCCCACCCCCGCCTGATTCCACGATCACCACGAGCGGGGCGCGGCTGAAGACACCCGCGAGGAATGCGCCTTTTCCACACCCGGAACACCCGGAGACCATGATCTTCTGCGGATCGTGGCCGCTGCTCGGGTTCTTCTCCAACACATCCATCACCCGGTCGATCATCCAGCCGTTGGCGACGTTGGTGTTTAGTTCGGCGATACCAAAGAGGCTCTTGATCTTGGTTTCGAAGCCACTCCCGAACGACAACTTCTTGCGGCCCGACGGAAAGATCCCGCCTGAGAGCTCCAGGGCAATCACGCTCCCGGAGCCGCTGATGGAAGCGGAGAAGGTCTCGGATTTCGAACCGACCTTGGCCGTGATCGAAACCGTGCCCCCCGACACCGTTCCGGTCACTTCATCCGGGGTGGAAGGGACGGGGCCGTAGATGTACTTGGCGGCCATCGCCAAGATTTCCCTGCGCCGGCACTCCCACTGTTCTTTCGTGGTGACTTTCGTCCCGTCGAAGAACGTGAACGGGTCGGGCAGTTTCTGCTTTGCCGGCAGGCTGTTGCCCTCGGGCAAAGTAGGCAGAACGCACTTGATACTCGAGCCGCCCCCACCGGCGCCGCTCCCCGCGCTCCCCGCGCTCCCCGTCGCGCCACCGGCGCTGCTACCACCGGCACCGGAGCCGGCGACACCCGTCGCGCCACCACCGGCTCCACCGGCGCCCGCGGTTGCCGTGATGCCACCCCCGCCGCCCGTCGTCGCTATGCTGCCAGCTGCGCCGGGGGAGCTGCCGCCTGCGCCGGACCCTGCGCCGCCGGCCTTGCTCCCGCCCGTCCCAACCGCACCGCTCGCGCCACCCGTTGCGCTGCCAGAGCCCGCGTTGCTGCTGCCAGCAGCTCCCCCGGAGTCAGTGCTGCTGCTGCAGGCGGCAAGGGTGGGGATAGCCAGCAAAGAAAATAGGGAGGCCGCCAGAAGTCTGGTTCTTTTGTTCATAGGGATCACAGTCACGGTTGGGGATCGTCAGAAGACGACCCGGGTGAAGGGAGGGACGCGTGACTGCACTCAGCGCGCGCGGTCACACCGTTTGCAATATGGCACGTTCCTATTCCCATTTGGTGGCCTCATGATCGCCATTGGGTAGGATTTAATGCGACTCTGCAGCTCGACCACTTCTTTCTCACTGCGCTGAATCGACGAATGACAAGAATGAGCGAAGCGTCTTCGCGGTTCTTGAACGACGCACTTTTCCGAATGCGGATGAGTTTTTTCACGCCTCGATTTTGCGCGCAGACGCGGCAGAGTCGCGCTTTGTCGAGCCTCCCGTCGGCGGGATTGGCAATGAGGCGTCACTGCATGTGGTGTTCGCGCGCGTTGTGTAGACTGCGTTATTGCTTGTCGTGATTGTGTGTTTGGTGGTCCCAAGCACGGGAGTATCTCATCGCGCGTCGCCTGCGCGCGCGTGGCTGCCCGGGCCCTCGAGTGTCTGGGCGCGTAGTCGCCTGCGAGCCATGGGATCTGGCGGAGCGCGGCTCCGCGCCACCTGATCTAGGGGCTGCGCGTGGAGCGCGGCCCAGCGCGTGGAGCGCGGCCCAGCGCGTGGAGCGCGGCCCAGCGCGGCGCGAGCAGGCGGCTAGTCGAAGGGCGCTTAGGGTCACGTCCAGTCGAAACTGGAGTGGCCAGGGGCGATCAGGGGGTGATCAGGGGGTGATCAGGGGGTGATCAGCCGGCTGCGGCTCGGGTTGTGGGGCGACCGCCGCATGCTGTTGTCGACGCTCGCGCTGACGCCTGCGCAGATCGAACCAGACGATAGCGAAAGCGCTGGCCCAGACGACCAGCGAAACGCGCAAGACGAACGGCGTGTCGTCATTTTCATCGAAGACGAAGAAGAACCAGCGCCCCACGCCCACGCGACGCAGCACCAGATGAGCGATGACCATAGCGGCGCCGATGGCGGCAAAGGCGCCGCGCGCGATGGGCTTCGACCACCACTTGGCGAGCCGGCTTTGAACCGCACTGAAGTCCACGAATGCCAAATACACCAGCACGTTCTGAAGGAAGGGGATGTTGAGCGTTAGGGTGTTGACCAGGTGGAACGCGCACGCCGCCATCAACCACACGCGCCAGGTGCGCGGCCCCACCAGGAGAGCGACCGCACAACCCGTCTCGAACGCCACGGCCGTGTAGTCCATGAGCTTGAGCCCGATCGGCGGGATCGAGAGCACGTACGGTGCCAGCAGCTCGTGCCGATTGTCGACGAAATAGCCCCGCACGAACCAAGCCAAGAAACCGCCGCTCTTCAGATCTAGATCCAACCAGCGACCGGCCTTGGTCAGGCCTGCGGCGGCCATCGCAAACGCCAGACACACGCCGAGCAGCGCCAATGCGCGCGCGGGCTGGTCGAGCTTGCTCGGCTTGTCCGGAACCAGCGCCAGATCACGACCCCAGCCCGAGAAAGCCATGCAGCCGAGGAGCGCCCACTGCATGCCGTCGTGGCTGATCTTGCCGTAGCACATGGTGGCGTTGCTCTGGAGCACGCCCACGACGAGAAAGAGCAACGTAGCGGCCCGCGCGCGAATGCCCAGAAGTACGCACGCGCTCAACACCAACGACAGCGTGTCGCTCGCACGCATCAGCCCCGTGCTCGGGAAACCCGAGAACAAGTTCATCACGCTCAGCCGCGGCGGGTCGAAAAAAGTGGGCGGCGAAAGGCCGACCCAATGCGTGTACGGCGCGCTCATGAGCAGAAAATACAGGCCAAGCGCGATGCGCAAGATGGCCAACCCCTCCACCGGTATCGTGGTCGTGTTCGCGACCCGCCCCCAGAACCAAGACAGTCCGCGATCAATCCAGGTCATAAGTCTTCTTCTTGGTGGGTCGCGTACTGACTACCTTGCCGGTCGGCAACTCGATGGTCAGCTCTTCGTTCACGACCCGAATCTGCTTCGTCTCGAAGCCTTGGCCCGCGAGTCTCGTTTGCATCCAATTTCTGGTGATGGCGGCGTCGGCGAGCTCTTCTGGCGAAGGATCCTTGGAACGCGGAAAGCCGAAGTTCCGCTTGGCGATCAGCGTGAAATAATCGCCCACGGGGTACATGAGCTTCACTGCGTTTACCTCTTGCCAGCTGCCCTCGCGGCGGGCGAGCACCACGGGGCGGTTCGCCCGAACGCGGTGCCGGTGGATCTGGATCCGCCCCGCCCCCGCCGGCAAAATCACGGCCGGGTAAGGCTCGAGCGTTTTGTGCCAGCGGTGCAGAGATTCTGGGATCAAGAGCGCTAGTGCAATCAGCAGCGTTTGGCCCCGCGTGAACAGCATCATCCCGCCGCGACCCTAACACATTCACCGTGCAAACGCGCCGCCTTCGGCCTGTGCCGGCCACCGCGACCCGGCCCTTGATGGGACGGCCGTGAACGCCTATGACCGATCTCGATGTTGGTTTCCGGTGGCGGTGATCCCTCCCTTACGTCGAGGGAAACGTGGCCGGGCCTGCCCGCGCCGTTGCGCCCGGAGGTTACGGCTGGCCCGGCCGCACGGCTACGCACGCGCGGAACTGTCGCGCTGCAGTGCGGCGTGCTGGCCAGCCTGGTGATCGCCTACCGCGGTTCGTTCAGCGCACTGCACGGCCTGATCGGCAGTCCCGCGTTCCTCTTCGGACTCGGTATTTGTCTCTTGGCGGCAGTGTGGCTAGGCGCGCGCGGGGCGCTGGTATTGATCGTGTGCGTCGCGTTCCTCGATCGCGGACAAGCGCTTCAGCTGCCGCCGAGCCCCGAAACGGGACCGGTGGCAGGCTTGATCGCGCTACTCGTCAAACTCGTCCTCGCGGGCGGGCTCGGCATGGTGCTCGACTCGCGGCGGCGCGCGCTCACCTTGAATGCAGAGCTGCGTCGCGAGATCGCGGCGCGTAAGCAGAGCGAGGAAGCGCTGCAGGACAGTGCATCTCTGCAACGCGCGCTCGTCGAGAGCCTGGGTGAGGGGGTCGGGCTGTTCGACGCGCAGGAACGCGCGGTGTACGTGAACCGCGCGCTCGTCGAAACGTTGGGCGTGGCGCGAGACGCGCTTTCCACCCAGCCCTTGTCCGAGTTCTTGACCGAGGAGAGCCGGCGCACGCTCGCCCTCGCCGCGCCGAACAGCGGTGGGCGCCGTTCTTTCGAGGTCGTCCTCGAACAAAACGCGAATCGACTCCTGCTCGTCACCGAAACGCGATTTGCTCCGGTCGCAACGAACGACAAGCTGACGCTGCGGGTTTTTCGCGACTTCACCGACCGCGTCATCGTCGAGCGCCGGCAGCGCGAGCTGGAACGGGAGCTGCAGCGGAGCCAGGCCCTGCAGAGCTTGGCCGTGATGGCAGGCGGAGTTGCTCATGACTTCAACAACCTGCTGTGCGGCGTCGTGGGCAACGCGGAGATCGCCCTACGCAAGGTCGCGAGTGACGCCTCACCCGTGATGACCCACTGCCTGTCGGAGATTTTGGTGTTTGCAGGCGAAGCCGCGCAGCTGAGCAAACAGATGCTGGCGTATGCCGGGCAACGCAGCCTCTCGGTGCAAGCGCTGGACATGAACGCGGAGCTGTCGGCCGCGCTGCGCCTACTGCACGCTACCGTCGAGTCGAAAGCCCACCTCGTGCTCGAGCTCGGTAACGGTCTGCCAAGGGTCGCCGCGGATCGCTTTCAGCTGCGGCAAGTGGCAACGAACCTGATCCTCAATGCCCTCGACGCAATGGATGGAACCCGCGGCACCTTGACCCTGCGTAGTGAAGCCGTGCGACTCGCGGCACCGAGCAACGAGAGCTACGGGGTCGATGCCGGCGAATACCTCAAACTGACGGTCAGAGATACCGGTTCTGGCATACGCCCCGAGGCTCGCGAGCGGCTGTTCGAGCCGTTCTTTTCGACCAAGGGAGCGGGGCGGGGAATGGGCCTGGCGGCGGCCGCCGGCATCGTGCAAGCGCACGATGGTTGGCTGGGGGTCGACGCAACCTGCACTCGAGAAACCAGCTTCGTGATGCTGCTGCCCGTCGCGCAGCAGTGTCTCGCTCGGCCCGCCCTCGGCCCTGCCAAATCCGCCGCTCCTCGCGCTGCCCGTAGCATCCTCCTGATCGACGACGAGCCGGCGGTGCGCTTGGTGACCGGTAGAATGCTGAGCGAACTCGGCCACCAAGTCGCTACGGCGGACAGCGGCGCGCGCGGCCTCCAGCTACTCGAAGAACGACCGGAGGCGATCGACTTGGTCGTCCTCGACCTCACCATGCCCGAGCAGTCCGGCGAGCAAACGCTCGGTCAGCTGCGCCGGGTGCGGCAGAATCTACCCGTCGTCATCACCAGTGGATTCCAGGCGGAAGACGCCTCGCTGCTGTTGAAGCAGCCGTACGTGGTCGGCTTCTTGGATAAGCCCCACACCATGACGAGCCTGGAGATGCTGCTCGCGTCCGTCAACTAGCGACGCTTGCGCGCAGCTCGCTTTGGCGCTCGACTCGACGTGGCGCGTGATTCGTGACAATGATCCCCCATGCGATTCCTGTGGTTCGCGTGCCTGTCATTGTCGATCTCGAGCGCCTGCAGCATGGTCGAGCTTGCGCCGGGGGAGGGTGAGGATGCGAGTTCCAAGAGCGCAGGCTTGACGTGGAACACCTCTGATCTGACACGCGACGGCGTGTTGTGGACTCACGCCGATAGCAACTGGGCCACGGGCGCCTTCATGAAGGCCCTGCCGCAGTTCCCCAACACTGGCTTTGCCTGGCCCGGTGCGACGCAATCAGTCCTGCTCGCCAACGAACACGACTACCCGCTGCTCCTCCAAGGGGAGGCGAGCTACCGCTGCGCGGATGGCGCCGGGGAGCCGCAGCAGCTCAGCTTTGGGCGCCCGGCGCGGCCGCATACTGCCAGCGCGAGCGCGCCCTTGCTGTTACCCGCGCACTCATCGCTGGGGCTACCGCTTTCGTGCGTGCCCGCCGCTTCCAAATTCAGCCTGTTCTACCGCGCGGTCGCACCCGAAGGCAGCGTGCCCTTCAATGACGCAGCGCGATTGACCGGCGACGGCAGCAGCTTCTTCGCCGAACGTCTCATGCGCCTCGACGCCGCGACTCCGGTGGCTCGCTCGGAGCAACTGAGCGTCGCGGGCAAGGCGCGCGCGACCCTCTACATTCGCTACTCCTACCCGGAATCCGACGCGCCGCCGCAAGCCATCGTCAAAGTCGGCATTCAGAATGGCAGCACCGGCGAGACCATGCGCGCGTTCACCAAGGTCAAATTCCCCGCGACGCCCGTGAGCACGAGTTGGGATCAATGGCACGTGATTGCCGTTGAGTTCAAGCCGGGCAATGCCCGCAGCATCTACGCGCGACTGCAGATGCGGAACGGCCAAGCGGTTCACATCGACTCGGCCTGGGTTCGCTGAGCGCGACCTCTGGGCGATCGCGTCCCCGCATCGCACCTCGAACGCCGACCGAGTGCCCGTCGCGCGGATTGCCGCACTGCGAAAGGAGAAGCCATGTTGCGAAGCGCCTCGGCGGTACTGGCCCTTGCTCTCGCGGCCTTCGCGTGCGGTAAAGATCCGGTCTTGGGCGCGGATGTTGACCTGTCCTCGCCTGCAACGACATCGAGCAAGCCGTTCTTGTCCGCGTCCGCGTCCGCGTCCGCGTCCGCGCTCGTGCCTGCGTCCTCGCCCCCGCCCCCGCCCGATTCCGCGTCGAGCCCGGCGACGCTCGCGAGACCCGCAATGACTCAACAACTGCTCACCGGCTTTCCGGCGTGCGTGCCGGACCCGCCGCCCCGGCCGCCGGAGCTCATCCCCAACTGTCAGCAGGTCGGAAACCGGCTGTGCCTGCGAAACACGGAGCGCACCCGGTCGATCGGTGATGACGACTACATTGCGCTCGAGCTCCGCCCGTTGCTCACGGCCTGTGTGCGTCCGTCCTTGCTGCCCTCCTCGGTCACGTGGGTCACCATCGGGGTTTTGCCGAGCGGGCAGATCTGCGCGCCCCGTTTTAGGAGCAGCGAGCGTTTAAAGCCGCAAAGTTTGGCGTGTGCCGCTCGCACACTGCATGCGTATCGAGCTCCGGTCGCCGACAGAAGCTCCGATTTGATGTTCAAGGTCGCCTTCCCCGCAGGCGCGCCGGTGGTGCTGAGGCCGAAGCCCGCTCAGTAGGGTTCAATGAGGCGAGTCCGTCGAGACGAGTCGGGCCCGCCAGCTGCGCAGAGACCAGGAGTGTGGCAAATTCGCGATCATGCCATTCCGCCGAGTTCTAGGACTGGCTCCAAGGCACCGACCTTAGCCTTAGCGATCCAATACCGTCTGCACAGGAGGATGCGATGCAAAAACTCAAAGACAAAGTCGTAGCGATCACGGGTGCCAGCAGCGGGATTGGCGAGGCCACGGCTCTATTGCTCGCCCAGAGTGGCGCGAAGGTGGTGCTCGGAGCGCGGCGCTCCGACCGTTTGGAAGCTTTGGCGAAACGCATCGTCGATGCGGGCGGAGACGCAGCCTTTGCGGTGACGGATGTCACGCAGCGCTCGGATCTCGTTCGCCTGGTGACGCTGGCACGCGACCGATTCGGCCAACTCGACGTACTGCTGAGCAATGCGGGGATAGCGCCCATTTCTCGGCTGGACGAACTGCGAGTCGACGATTGGGAGGCCATGATCGACGTCAATCTGAAGGGCCTATTGTTCGGCATCGCCGCGGCACTGCCCGTGTTCCGCCAGCAAGGCTTTGGACACTTCGTCAACGTCGCTTCGACCTCCGGCATCGTCACCACCCCGACGATGGCCGTCTATTCCGCCACCAAGATGGGCGTACGCGCGATCTCCGAGGGCCTGCGGCAAGAAGCGGGACCAAGCCTGCGCGTAACGATTATCTCCCCAGGCTTCGTCCAGACCGGCCTCGCGAACTCGATGACCAACCCCGAGATGAAGGCGCAAATTAACAATAAAATGACCGAGATTGCCATCTCGCCCGACGCGATCGCCCGCGCCATCGCGTTCGCGATCGAGCAGCCCCCCGAGGTCGACGTGAACGAGATCATCGTGCGCCCCACCGCACAAAGCTAGAAACCTCGGCCGGCTCGTCGAGCTCGGCGTAGAAGGCGTTGCGCCGGTGAATCCCGCTCCGTGAAAGGAGCGAGTAGCAGAAGGCGCATCCCCGTGAAGACGTCGCCCGGAGCGTAAGCACTCCGCACTATCTGTCCGCGCCGCGGCGGCGCGTCGTGAGCGCCGTTGCGAATACGTCGAGCTGCTGTCCCAACACCTGGGCTGCAAGCCTCGTGACATCAGCCTGACGATGCTGTTCTGCCTTGACGACCATGCGTACGCTCCCACCTTCTGGAAAGAGCTCGACCAGCATGTCGTAAGGGTACGGCTCCACGCCCGGCAGGAAATCCATGGCGAAGCGCAGGTGCAGCCGCTGATATGGGCGCACCTCCACGAAGGTGCCGCGCACGCGCGCCGTCGGCGAGCGACCCTCGCGTTCGTGATACGCGATCGCTTCCGCCGACACCGCGACCGCAGTGTGCTCGAATGCTCCTCCGTCTCGCACCTCCAGCACGGTCATCTCCAACCGACAACCGGTGGGTGCGAACCACTCTTCCAGCCCTTCCTTCGTAGTCCACAGATCCCACAGCTCCTCTACGGAAGCCTCGTACACGCGCTCGAGTTGGATCGGCGCCTTTTGACCGGCATGTAGCATCACTTCTTCCCTTTCTTTTCCTGCGCTCTCCGCTTCACTGCATCGCCGAAGCGATCGACTCGCGCTTCCCACAAACTGCGGTAGCTGCGCACCCAATCGTCGAGGGCGCGAAATGGCTCTGGTCGCAGCGAATAGAGCCGCCGCGCGCCGTCCGGCCTCATGCTGACGAAGCCAGCATCGCCCAGGATCCGCAAATGCCGCGAGACCCCGGACTGGTCGATGTCCACCGCGCGCACTAGATCACCCACCGCCTGCTCGCCCAGCGCCAGCGCCTCGACGATGCGAAGCCGCGACGGGTCGGCCAACATCTGGAACACCTCAGATTGCATGTGCGCACATATGCATCGCTGCGCATATATTGTCAAGCGCGGGCTGAAAGTGAAGACGAGGTCCTTTACCTCGTCTCGCGACGCGCTAGACCATGCGCGCCTCGCCGCTCAGCCCCCATGCCCCCCGCCCTCCGCGCCCTCCACGCCCACCAAGCCGCCCTGCGCGCCTGTCGGCTCTGCCCGAACATGCATCGCCCACCAATCGTGGGTACCGCGGTACGCTCCAAAGTGCTGCTCGTCGGCCAAGCGCCGGGCGACAAAGAGCCTGCGCTCGGTCGCCCGTTTGCGTGGACCGCCGGCAAACAGCTGTTCAAGTGGTTTCTCCCGCTCGGCCTGAACGAAGAACAATTCCGAGCGCGCGTGTACATCGCCGCTGCATGCCGCTGCTTCCCCGGCAAAAATCCAAAGGGTGGGGATCGCGTGCCGACGCCGGAGGAGTTGCTCAATTGCCGTCCGTGGCTGGATCGCGAGATCGAGCTACTGCGACCAGAGCTGATCTTGCCCGTGGGGCGCGTGGCAATCGAGCAGTTCTTGCCGGCGCGGCCGCTCGTCGAGCAGATTGGGTGGCTGCAAGTCGTGAAGCGCGGTAAGTCGAGCATTGATGTGATTGCTTTGCCGCACCCGTCGGGCGCGTCCACTTGGCCGCGGGCAGAGCCGGGAAAGACGCTCACGGCCCGGGCGTTGGAGTTGATTGGTGCTCACCCTGCGTGGCGCGCGCTCACTCTGGGGGGTACCTGAGTGAAGCGAGCCTCGCCACTTTGCGCGCAAAGTACCGGCTGCCGCGCGAGCGGGTGTCGAACCACGAACGCTCCGCGTTCAGCGCACATTCTGGCGGCGATGCGCTCGGCATAGGACCGGGATCGCTCGAACGCGCTCATGGTCACTTGCATCGCCGGAGCCGAGCAAGCCCGAGAAGCGAGCGAAGCGATCATGAGTCCCTCAATCATCAAAGGGCTGAGCTTGTGCACTTGCCGGCGAACATGGCAGCATCCAGCCCCTCGGCATTCGATGAACGCTCAGCATTTCAAACGGTTTGGCGCTTTCGCGGCGCTGGTGGCGACTTGCTTCGCGGGTTCCGCGCTCGCTCAGTCCGAGGGCGAGGAGCCACCTACCCGTCGAGACGAAGAGACCCGCTCCGGGACCGATGCCGTGCCCACGGTGGTGGCGCCCGCGCTCGACCGCAATTTGCTGAAGCGCGTGCAGGACATGGAGGGCGCGCGCCGCACTGCTCGGAAAGAAGGGCTGAAGGATCCCAAAGCTTGGGAAGCGGGCCGCGCGCAACGCGCAAGCGCTCACCGGCAGCAGCTGGCCACCCTCTGGGGCAGCATCACGGGCACGCTCGACGGGCAAGCTCGCTTGCGAATGCATGCCGAGCGCATGGCGCGCCTGAATCGCCTGTTGGACCTGGCCGAGCAAAAGAACGACGAGGCGTTGATCGCGACGATCACGGCCGACATCGGCATCGAGCTGAGGCGTCACGTGCAAGCCATGCAAATGGCCAAAGCCGTCGCGGGGCTACAATGAGGTGCCGAATCGTCCTGCTTGCGCTGTTCGGTGCACCGTTGCTCAGCGTCGGTTGTAAGGAAAAGCGCAGCGAGCGCGTGGCGGCTTCTTACAGCACCGTCACCCAAGCGACCGAGCGCCCGTTGCCGGCGCATGAGGCGCAGAAGGTCCCGGTGGGGGTTGACGCCGTGCCGGTGGAGGAAGACTACGAAGTGCGCGCAACCTCGAGCATCAACGAGGCCAATATGAAGGCGAAATTGGCGGAAATCGAGCAGGAGCTCAGGCTGTAGCGGCTTGACGATGCCGACGTGAACCCTCCGACCCCCAAACCGAATCCGGCTCCCCTTCCGGATCCGCCTATGCCTGAGCCGGCCCCTTGGCACGCGGTACCCCTGCGCGTCACGGAGTGGCTGCTGCTGGGCGCCTTGGTCGGCGTGCTGAGCGGCGCGGCCTCCGCGCTGTTCTTGTTCGCCTTGCAGCGCGCGACGGACTTTCGCACGGGCCATGAGCTGATCGTCTACGGCTTGCCGATCGCGGGTGTCGTCGTGGGCTGGGTGTATGAGCGCTTTGGTCGCTCGATCGCGGGCGGGGCCAACCTGATCATCGACACCATCCACGATGATGGTCCGCGCTTGCCGCTGCGCATGGCACCCATGGTGCTCGTCGGCACCGTGCTCACCCACTTGTTCGGCGGCAGCGCGGGGCGTGAGGGCACGGCCGTGCAGATGGGCGCAAGCTTGGCAGACCGCGCGTTTCGCTACGTGCCAATGAGCGGTGCGCTGCGCCGGCAAGTGCTGGCCGCGGGGGTTGCCGGCGGTTTTGGTTCGGTGTTCGGCACGCCGGTCGCGGGGGCGCTGTTTGGGCTCGAGTTCGTGATTCAGGGCCGACTCGAATACGTCGCGCTCTTGCCCGCGCTCACCGCGGCGCTGATTGGCGATATGACGACGCGCGCGCTCGGCATATCGCACAGTGTTTATCCGGTGCCGGAGGCACTTGCGCTCTCTCCGCTGCTGCTCGTCAAGTGGTTGGTGTTTGCGCTCGTTCTCTCTCTCGCCACGCGAGCGTTCGTGGAGCTCACGCATTTCTTGAAGGCCCAGGGCGCGCAGCGCATTCCGCGTTTGCCGTGGCGCATGTTCACGGGCGGCCTAGCCGTGGTCGTGCTGTGGCGCCTGAGCGGCACGAGTGACTACTTGGGCCTCGGCGTGCCCACGATCTTGCGCGCGTTCACGGACCCGCATCTCCCGGTGTACGCGTTCGCGCTCAAAATCGTGTTCACAGCCGTCACCCTTGGCGCGGGCTTCTTGGGCGGTGAAGTGACGCCGCTGTTCTTCGTGGGCGCCGCGCTCGGCAATGTGCTCGCGCGCGCACTGGGCTTGCCGCTCGCCATGGGCGCGGGAGTGGGCCTCGCCGCGGTGTTCGCGGCCGCGGCAAAGACGCCCCTCGCGCTCTCCGTCATGGCCGTCGAGCTACTCGGAGCCAGCTTGTTCCCGCACGCCGCCATCGTCTGCGTGCTGTGCTATCTGATGACGGGCCGACGCGGTATTTACGCCGCGCAGCGCGTGCCATGACCTGGTGGATGTCCGCTGATGGTCGTTCGCGCGCTACTCACGCTCGGCGGTTGAGCGGCCCCTCAATAAACGCGAACGCGCTTCAGGTGCAAAAACGTCGTCTTCAGCGCGCGGATGCGCACCCAACGCGCCTGCACGGTGGGGAAGCGAGCGTTCCAAGTCGAAAATTCTTCGTCTTGGCGGCCGACGGTCTGCCAAAGGTGGTGGTCCGTGCTCACCTCGATCGTGAGCGGGCGCGCGCGGTCGGCGCAGCAATCCGTGCGGTTCTGCACCTCGACCTGGCGGATCGCGCGCGCCGTCTCCAAGTCGATTTCGAGCCATGGACTCTTCTCCTCTTCCGTGTGGAAAAACGTCCCGAGCAGCTGTCCGCAGTCCTGAGCCGGTGACCGGCAGCCTCCGCTCTTCGCAAGTGTCGAGCTCGCCTTCCACGGCTTGTGCAGCGCCAAATCCGCGCGCCATAGATATAGCGACCGACAGCCGACCAGCGCGGTCGTCACGAGCATGAAAAGCGCCGCCACGCGCCAAACTCGCTTCACGTAGATTGCGGTTGCGCCGCGTTCGGGGAACTCCGCGCGCCGTAGCAACGCATCCGCGAGCGCGCTCAGCTCGGCCCCAATCGCGACCTGCTCGTCCGCGGGCAACTCGGCGAAGTACAGCGGCGAGCCGCGACGCAAGCTCGTCGCCAGCGTGTCGGTCACGGGCCTGCCGAAATCCGTCAGTGACAGCGCTTCGCCCAGGCGGTCCCAAACCGCTTCAGAATAACCATTGCCCTCGTTCGGCGGCGCAGCAGGCGTCAGCGCGAGCAGCGCGGCGTACGTGGCGTTGCGGTACAGCTCATTGGCGCTGGCTTGCGCCTGATCTTCGGCTCGCATCTCGACGCTGAGCAGGCGCCGCGCGAGCTCGAAGCTGCTGCGCGCGCGCGCCGCCCATTGCTTGGCGCTGGCGGGGAGGGGCGGTATCTGCCGCGCGTGGCGCAATGCGGCGGGCAACCAAAGCCACTCCCACGAACGCTCGAGAAAAGAGCGGCCCTGCTTGGCTGCACTTCGAGCGTGGAGCGAACTCGAGACCGTCGCCGTCATCCACGGACGGAAGCAAACGAAGCTCGGTGCGTCAAGCGCCAAATATAGCCGTTGAACGCGGCGAGACTGCATGCGATGGCTCCATCTGTTGAACGCCCGTCTCCGTTCCTCGGCTCTCGTGCCATTCGTGGTGCCCTTCACGGTCCTGCTGTTCGCCGTACCGGCGCTGTGCGATCTCCTGTCCAGCCCCGTGCACTCGACCTACCGCTGGATCGCGGGGGACACTTTCTACTACCTGACGGTCGCGCGTAACTTCGCGCGCCACGGCGTCTTGGCCTACGACGGCGTTCACGGTAGCAACGGCTTCCAACCGCTGTGGCAGCTGTGGGCCATCGTGACCGAGTTCTTGCGCGAGCGGCTCCACCTCGGGGAACACGGACAGCTCTTACTCGTGTTGAGTGGGCTCGCGCTGGTCGCCATTGCCATCGGCTTACTCGGCGTGACCCTGCGTCGGGCGCGGCGCCTCTCGGTCCTGTTCCTGTTCTTGCCGGTGGGCGTGTACGCGCTGAGCGTGGCACCGGCCTGGCTAATCGGCTTCCGTCCGCTGATTGCACACGGAAACTGGGACTGGTTTCTGCCCATATTCGGCACGCCCTGGAGCTACGTGAACGGCATGGAGAGCGCGCTCTTGCTCTTCAGCTACGCCCTTGCGCTCTACTTCGGGAGCAAGCCCGAGTCTTACTGGTCCATCGCTCACGCTGCGTACTTCGGCCTCGCGCTGGCCGGTATCACTCTCGCTCGCCTCGATCACGGCTTCTTCTCGCTTTCGCTCCTGCTCGCGTATGCATTGCTGTGCCAGCGCGCCGGACCCGCAATCGCGCCGAACACGTCTCCTGCGGCCCGGCTCTCCGAGTTCGCGCGCCGCTTACAACTGCCCAGCATCGCCGGCTTGGTTTCGGCCTGCTGCGTCGTCCCATACCTCGTCCAGAATCGGTACTTCTACGGCAACTTCGTGCCGCTGAGCGGCGTTGCAAAGAGCACGTTCCCGCATTTCTCGGACGACATGCTCAAATACCTCACGTACATGCTGAACGGGCGCCTCCGGCTCGATGACGACTGGTGGATCCAAATCGCCTGCCGCGTCTTGCAAGTCGTCCTGCCCGCCGCTTACTGCGTGCTTTACCTGATCGTCCGCGCAATTCGCTGGACGCGCTCGCCGCTCACCACTTTGCTCACCGCCTCGGCCATCGGCGCGTTGGTCCTGGCCGCCTACAACTTCTCGTTCGCCCCCACGATCGACCAGGGCTACTGGTACATGCCCGTTTCCACGCTGCTGCCCACGCTGTTCCTGCTCAACGCGCGCCCCTTGATAGTGCGCGAATCGAACCGCGCCCAGCCGCTCCTCGCGGTTGCCCTCGCAGCCCTCGCGATCGCGTTCTTTTTTTACGGGCACCGGCACCTCACGTACAATCGCAACTACGCCGCGACGGTGCTGCACAACGCAGCTGAAGCGCGCGCGCACTACCGCGATCGACTGCCCAAGATCATCGAAATCGACGACGGCGTGGTGGGCTACGCGTTGGACACGCCGGCTCACTCGAGCTTCCTCGCGCTCGACCCATGGGGCTTCGCGGCGCGCCGCCGAGGGAAGCTGCTCGAGCTCCTACTAGCGCGCGGCTTCGACCGAGTCGCCACCGCGACCTACCGCCCGCTAGGCACCAGCGATGCACAGCTCTCCGCCTGGCTCGGCGGCTCGTTGGGCCAAGACGTGTCGCAGTACCGCGTGCAACGCGAGTTCCAATCTGCCGACGGCTTGCTCCTGATCGCCAAGATCACCCCACGCTGAACGGTCCCGAGCGCAAAGTACGATTCGGCGCGGCCCACGGCGATTGCGGTTTGCCTCGCACGCCCACGCCTCGCGGAACGCACGGCCAGCGTCAGCGCGAGGCGCTACCGCGAGTGAGCGTTACCGGCGCGAAACGATGCCCAGCTGTCAAGAAAGTCGTTCGTCACAATCGGGATTTTCAGCCATGATTTGCACTTATTTAGCGCGCAGATTTTGCTGAGGGGTTCGTACGAGCAGTACCCCGTGGGCCGGAGGGAGGGTCGTTTTCGACAGCGCCCCTGCGGAGCCTTCCTAGACCACCGCGATTTCGGGTATGACATCGGTCCGCTTTGGGACACGCCACGTAATGGTGTGGCTTCACGGACGACCAAGGAATTCGCATGGCAAAAGAAACGATCGTATCCAACTTCAAGCTCAAAGGGCGCGAGATCCTCTCCTCGTACGCCAACTTCACCTTGGAGGGTGAGATCACGGCAGACGTCGAGCGCGGCAAAGAGTCGTGGACGATCACCGAGCGCAACGGCATCCCGAAGGGAACCTCCGACGGTGAGAACGAAGCCGTTTACATCCCGAACGACGAAGCAATCGCGTCGATCGAAAAGAACATCACCAAGCTGCTGCCGAAGAAGGTCGTGATCAATTCACCGGCCGACATCTTGGAAGCCGCCGCCAAGTTCGACTTGTCGATCGTCGAGAAGGCCGGGCAGAACAAGAAGGTATGGGGCGGCAACGCCTGTCTCGCCGCGTCGACCGCGTTCTTCCAGGTTTTGCTCAAGGCCTCCGGTTACGAGGCGTGGGAAGTCTTCTTGACCAAGAAGACCAAGATCTTCTACTTCCCGAACATCGCTTTCAACATGGTCTGTGGCGGCGAGCACGTGCCCGGCACCAAGCAGGACATCCAAGAGATGTTCTTCTTCGCGATGAAGGCCAAGTCGGTCAAAGAGGTGTTCGAGATCGGCACCAAGTTCTTCCGCCAGTTCGAGAAGAACCTCGTTCGCGACGGCCTCCCCACCGGCACCGCCAAAGAGCGCGGCTTCGTGTTCCCCGTGAAGGACAATTTCGAGGGTCTCACGCGTATCAAGGAATGCGCGACACAGCTCAAATTGGCCGTCTCTGACTACGCCATCGGCACCGACAACGCCTTCAGCGAAGTCCAAAAGGGCGAAGACCTGATCAAGGAAGGCATGTACGACATGCGCTTCTCCGGCGCGGGCCGCAAAACGCGTGAAGAGCTGATCGAGTTCGACGGCTCGGTCGTGAACAGCGCGGACAACTTCGCCACGATGGAAGATCCGGCATCGGAACACGATGTCGCGGGTCACAAACTGATGAACGAAAAGTACGGCGAACGCGCGCAAATCGTGCTCGACGACTTGGTCGTGACTCAATTGCGCTTCATCATCCCGTGGCTGTGCGGCAAGGAGCGTAAAGACCGCGCGGGCAACAGCGTGCTGATCAAGCTCAACCAAGCCGGCACCTTCACCGAGACGCGTCTGGCCATCGAAGTGGTCCTCGGCCTAGCCGATGGCGACATGGTCGAAGAGTTCCTCAGCTCGCGCGGCGATATCGAGTGGATCTTGGCGGAGTGCAAGAAAGTCGGCGTGAGCAGCCTCAAAGAAGCCCTCGCCAACATCAAATCCTACGGCTTCTCCGTGTTCATCTCGCACCGTTCGACCGAAGGCTCGAGCGAGTTCTTGCCCTACATGCCTCTGATGTACGGCGCGCTCACCAACCGCCTCTGGTTCAAGGCGGGCGCGCCGAACGGCGAGCGCAACCTGCAGAACTACAATCCGCTCCTCCGCGCCGAAGAGCAAATGCGCGAGCGCGAAATCGAAACCGCCGTGCCCGGCTTCGCGGGCCTGCCCCTCGGCGTCAAAGTCCCCGCCGCGGGCTGATCGCGGCTCCTCACGGAGCCACACGAAAATCCGCTATCGAGCCGATCGGTAGCGGATTTTCTTTTTTGTTTGGTGATGGTCACGAGTTGCGGCACACGCCGGCCCAGCCTTCGGCGTCGCGGACGCTCGAGAGCACTTGCCGTTCGTCAGCTGCGTGAGCAAGCGAGATCGGCAACTTCGCGATCGCTCGCGTGCCGGACCGATGAGCGCAGAGCATCGACGTCAACGGCCAAAGTACTCAGTGGCCGCGAGCGAGTCGACAGTCACTGCGTGCGGTCGGTCCGGTACTTTGCGCGCAAACTACCGGACCGGCGCGAGACGCCTCAGCGTGCGCGAAGTGCCGAACGCGGCGCTGTGACGGCTGACTCGTAAAGCGCGCGGGTGGCGATGCGCGGCGAGGGGAGAGTCAAACCGCGCCCAGCTGGTCGAGGATGAACACGGGTCGGCGTTCGTCGGCTGAGCGTTTCAAGTCGATGCGCCCGCGGACGGCGTACTCGCTCACTTCGTCGCCGACCAAGATCGACTGCGTGACGAGCCAATGCTCGTCTTCTTTGACGATTTCGGTATTGGTGGGGCTGCGCCCCTGGGCGTCCAAGCGAATGCTCGAGCCCTCTTCGAAGAAGGGCCGCATGGCGCGCTCGATCTCTAGCGCTCCCCCGGAGAATCCGCCGATTTCCGCGAGGTCCATGACCGTTTCGTAGTCTCGGTCTTGCAGGGCGCGGAGGATGGAGAAGAGCAGGTTGCGGATCAGGGCGGTGAACACGCGCGTGTTCTTGGTGATGTCGTCGCGCGGGATCTCGAGTTCGTCGGTGATGACGGAGACGAACGCGGGGTTCTTGAGGCGCTCCCATTCGTCGAGCAGGCTGGAGTCGACGCCGCGTACCAGGGTGCCCAAGGTCTCGATCACCTCTTCGAGTTCGGGGGTACGAGCTAGCTCGGGGATGCTCTGGATGAGCGTTTTGTACACTTCGGAGAGGTAGCGAAGGAGCGAACCTTCCGAGCGGGAGAGTCCGTATTCTTTGATGTAGCCGCTGAACGACTGAAGGCTCTCCAGCATTTCGCGTGCGATCGACTTGGGCTTGAGCACCTCTCGGGAGACCCAAGGGTGCTCTTGGGCGAAAGCGGCGAAGCTCTCGTTCAGGAACTCGAGGTTCGGCTTGGGGTGCTCGACCTTGTCGAGCTCGATCATGCGCTCTTCGTATTCGACGCCCGCGGCCTTCAATTCGGCCACTTTTTGGCCCTTTAGTTTGTCGACCTGGGAGCGCAGCACCACTTCCGGATCTTCGACGATGGCTTCGACCAGGGTGAGAACGTCGAGTGCGTAGGTCGGGCTGTCTTGGGGAAGGCGTTCGACCGCGTCGACGACGTAGAGGCCGAGGGCTTGCAGCAACGAGAAGTTGTCTTGCAGCTCGGCGTTCAGGCGTATGCCTCCGCCTTCGGCGGCGGTGCGGAATTCGATCACGCCCGCTTGCCAGAGTGATCGGAGCAGCTCGAGCGCGTGCTTCTTGTGCTTTCGCTTTTGCGGCGGCGACTCGAGGCTGTCTTTGACGAGTGATTTCATGGCCGCGCAGCCGCCTTCGGGGCGACCGAGCACCGCCAGCAGCAGGCCGTGGCTGATCTGAAAGCGCGCGACGAGCGGCTCGGGTGCGGAGCTGACCAAGCGCTCGAAGATCGCCTTGTCCCAGTGCACGTAGCCCCATTCGGGCGGCTTTTTGCGCACGAACTTCTTCTTGTTCTGTGAGCTCGCTTTTGCTTCCAGGCGCAGATTTTCGACGCTGTGTTCGGGGGCGAGCGCGACTACGTAGCCCGCGTCGTCGTACCCTTTGCGGCCAGCGCGGCCGGCGATCTGCTGAAAGTCGCGCACGGTCAGGATGCGCACTTTCTCTCCGTCGTACTTGCACAGCTTGGTGAAGAGCACAGTGCGGATGGGCACGTTCACACCTACGCCCAGGGTATCGGTGCCGCAGATCAGCTTGAGCAAGCCGCGTTGCGCGAGCTTCTCCACCAGCAAGCGGTAGCGCGGCAAGAGCCCGGCGTGATGAATGCCGATGCCATGGCGCAGCAGCTTGAGCATCTCTTTGCCGTTGGGGCTGCGGAAGCTCTCGCCCTGCAAGGCTTCGGCGATGATCTTTTTCTCTTCTTTGCTGCAAAAGTCGAGGCTGAGCAGGCTTTGCGCGGATTCAGCCGCGCTGCGCTGCGTGAAGTTCACGATGTACACGGGGGCGCGACCTTGATTGATCAAGGTCTGGGTGGCCTCCTGCAGCAGCTTTTCCTGGTACTCGAAGTGGAGCGGCACGGGTCGCTCGACGGACCGCACCGTGACGACCTCGGCACCCGTGCGTTGCACGATCAGCTTTTCGTAGGCGCTCACGTCACCGAGCGTGGCGCTCATCAAGATGAAGCGAACCTGGGGCAAGGTGAGCAGCGGCACTTGCCAAGCCACGCCGCGTTCCTTGTCCGAGATGTAATGGAACTCGTCCATCACGACGTAGTCCACGTCGGCCTCGGCGCCGTTGCGCAGCGCAATGTTTGCCAAAATCTCGGCCGTGCAGCAGATCACGGGCGCGTCACGGTTGACCGTGGCGTCACCGGTCATCATGCCCACGTTCTCCGGCCCGAGCTCGCGACACAAGTCGAAGAACTTTTCGCTGACTAGCGCCTTGATCGGGCAAGTGTAAAACGAGCGTCGACCTTCACTGATGGCCTTGAAGTGCACTGACGCCGCGATCAGTGATTTCCCCGAACCCGTTGGCGTGTGCACGATCACGTTGCTGTCACTCATCACCGCCAAGATCGCTTCTTCTTGGTGCGGGTACAGCTTCAGCCCGGCCTGCGCCGCGTAGCGAAGAAAGCCCTCGAGCGCCGCATCGGCGTCCGAGCCAGGGGGCGGCAAGCAGGCAAATAGGGGCGGCACGACAGACATAGCGGACGGGGGCATGTCACGGCCTGGCGCCGGAGGCCAGCGCTCGCAGGGCCTCGTCCGGGGTCTCGTCCGGCTCTCCTCCGCGGTCTCGTCCCCGGGTCTCGTTCCTGGCTCTGTCGGGAGCCTCCCCAAGCGCTCCGGATTCGCGTAAAAGTGACGGACATTGTCCGCGGTTCAGCCCTCTGCCCTCGTGTTTGCCGATGTCGAAGCGTGGGCCGAGCACTATGTGCTGACCAGTGATTTGAGCGTCAAAGTGAGGCCGCCCGCTCCCCCCGCCCGCTTTCGTGAGACAGCTACGCCGTTACGATTGAGCGAGCCAGGCCGCCCGCCCGAGTTTCGCGCGGCGCGGCGCGGTGAACGGACCCCACGACTGGAAGCCCTCAAGGAGCCGCACTACCGCGCCCGCGCGCTGCATGCGTTCTTCCACCACGAGCTGCAAGCGGCCGAGTTGATGTGCTGGGCACTGCTCGCGTTCGCCGACTCCGAGCTCGAGTTTCGCAAGGGGTTGCTCGGTATCTGTCTGGACGAGATCCGGCACATGAACCTGTACCGCGAACACATCGAGCACCTCGGCTGCAAGATCGGTGATTTTGGCGTGCGCGAATGGTTTTGGAAGCGCGTGCCGAGTTGCCCGACGAAGCTCGCCTTCGTGTCGGTGATGGGCATGGGTCTCGAAGCCGCCAACCTGGAATACGCGGGCGACTTCGCCGCGCGCTTTCGCGCGGTGGGCGACGAAGCGGGCGCGCAAATCCAGGAGCGCATTGCCAAAGAGGAGATTGCGCACGTTGGCTTTGCCACGCGCTGGTTCGCGCGATGGACGGGCGGCTGTGACTTCGAAACTTGGGCCGCCGAGCTGCCGCCACCCCTCTCACCCTGGGTCATGCACGGCAATCCCATCGCCGCGGGGCCGCGTGCGAAGGCTGGCATGAGCGCGGAGTTCATCGCGGCGCTCGCGGCGTACGTGCCGGACCCCAAAGGGCGCCAAGTGCCGGACCTCAGCGTCGGGCAAGTACCTGCGGCGAACCGCGCCGAACCATGAAATTTGCTTGGGTGCTCAACTTGGACGCGGAGCTGGAGCTCGCGCGTCTGGAATTCGAGTACGTGCCGCGCGTGAAGTTGCGGCAACAACTCGAGCTGTATGGCCGCGATTCGCGCGCGTTGCTTGGCGTAGACGACGTGCTCTTGGAACCGGGTAAGCCCGTGCCCGCGGGCAAATTCGTGGGACGCGCGTGGTGCCCCACTCCGCTCGCGCTGCGTCGCCTCGTCGCGGCAGACATCGAGCCCGAGCCGCACCCGGAGGCTCACGTGCTCCGACGCGTCAACCACCGCTCGTTCGCCCACGAAGCTGGCGGCGGCCTCCCCGAACAGCGTTATTTCACCGAGCGCGCTCCGATCGAAGCGCTGCTGCGCCGTGCAGAGCGCCCTTGGCTGCTCAAGCGCCCACTGGCGTTCGCGGGCCGCGGGCAAATGCGCTTCTATGGACCGATCAGCGATAAGCAGTGGTCGTGGCTAGATGTCTCCCTGGCGACCGACGGGTTGATCGTCGAGCCGCTGGTCACGCCCATTCTCGAGCTCAGCATGCATGGCTTCGTCTGGCAGGACGGCCATTTCGAGCTCGGCCGCATCTGTGTGCAAGAGGTGAGCGAGCGCGGTGTCTTTCGTGCTGTGCGCCTGGCGAATGCCGGTGAGCTCGAGCCGGCGGAGTGCGTTGCGTTGAGCGAGCGCGCAGAGCGCGTTGCCTGCTTGCTGCACGACGCAGGCTATTTCGGCCCGTTCGGCATCGATGCTTATCGCTATCAGGTGGGTGATGAGCGGGGCTTCTGTGCCCTGAGCGAGATCAACGCTCGCTACACGATGGGCTTTGCGGTCGGATTTCCACGTTCTCCGGCTGAGCTCTCGCTGGGGTAACTGCGACCTGCCACTGGAGCGCCGAGGCGCGCGAAGGGGTTCAGCCGCATGCCCGGAAATGCGTCGAGCTCACTGAGCTTGGCACGATCAGAGATCTGCGAAAGAGGCTAAGCCTACGAAAGCCGACCGACACGCTTCGTGACACCCGAAGGGGTGAACAGGCGCGTGCTTTCCACGGGCTTCAGCCCCAGTGGCCCAGCGCAACCGTCGGAGCGTGCGCCAACGAGAGTCTCCCACCGCGCGCCGCAGGCCTCGCGCGTCCTTCTCCTCTCTCTCTCGCGCGGCGCGCTCATTCGGATGCCCGCCAACGACGGCGACGAAACAGCGCGGCCGCGGGGACGAGGAGCGCGAGCCAGGTCGCACTGCCACGACCGCCGTTGACGCGGCACGCGCAGCCGCTATCGCCGTTGCGGTCGGTGCCGGAAGCAGCGCCAGCGCTTGCGCCCGAGGGCCTGCCCGCACCCGCGCTGGAGCCCGCCGCGCTGGAGCCCGCCGCGCTGGAGCCCGCCGCGCTGGAGCCCGCCCCCGCGGAATTGCCAGCGGCGAACTCGTAGGCCCCAATGTCGATAGCGCCCACGCCCACCCTCT